>MKWU01000510.1_pt1 | contig 73699 bp, 50 predicted proteins | sample 809101 | NCBI WGS metagenome assembly MKWU01 (sample SAMN05860141, study PRJNA318959) | sponge metagenome | host: Aplysina aerophoba | place: Slovenia: Piran, Adriatic Sea, Gulf of Piran | collected 2013-05-07 | reverse complement strand
GGCCTCCGGGTCCTCCGAAAGCCGGGCGGAATCCGTCGACCCGAAATTGTACAGGAAGTAGCCGAAGCCTCCGAGGGTCTTCTCAAGGCCGGGCGGCATGTCGATCATCTCAAAGACCGAGAGCGGGACGTTCCACGTGTCGGCGCCGTGGTAGAAGACGAGAGGGACGATGGCCGGCAGCCGCCGGCCGCTCCTCGCCCCGGCTTGCTCCAACTCCGCCTTCCAGATGCTGACCATGTAGCCCAGAATCTGCACCGGCGTCGCAGGGTCCCGATGGCTCTTGTGCTCTAAGAGCGCATAGACCAGCGCCGATTTGCCGGTTCTGAGCCGCACCCGGAATAGCGCGTCGGACCGGGTGCTCCTGCCCTCGCCGTCCACGAAGCTTCCCTCCACCCGCTCCGGCGGCTCGCCCGGGTCCAAGAGAAGCCCCAGGGATTTCGGCAGGTTCTCGACGAGAAGAGTCTCCGCTCGCTGCGGGTTCGAGACCATCGCATGAAAGAGCGTGTCGTGCTGCGGATGGGGAAGGGGCGCGGGTCGGACTCCTCGGCTTAGCGTTCAAGCATTCGCCGAAACTCCCGCCCCGGAACTCGGGCAGTCGGGCCAACCGGATGCACATCGATGACCTGATAGACCGGCCGGCTTCGGATTGGAGGTCTAGGCGAACGGGCGCGCAAGCGAAATTTTAGACTATGTTTTTCTTATTCAAGTGAACTTGCGCCAATAAATTCGCTGCAACAGCTACGATTTGCGGTTTATCGAAATTGATCTCACACCTGTCGAATTTCGATCTCCCCGGAATCGATCCGCCATCGATGAGCATTGCAGCTTTGATCATGGCAAGCCGACAAGGAATGGCCTATGGGAACGGTCCTGCACAATATCGCCAATCCTGTCCAGAACGGGTGCTAGGCTCAATGCCATGGAGCGAATATCACCTAAATCTGCGACAATCTGATCTATTTCAAGCCTTATTCGAGTGCGAACCTGTCTAGGCGACAATTAAATTGCAGTATTCGAATATTTCGCCGGGAATCAGCATGAGATTTGCCATTTGGAGCACCAATTAGACTTCGGGAGGCAAGTGTTCGAGGCATTTGGAATTTCGTGTCGAACCGGGAATTCGTGCGAATCCCTTTTCCGCCCGAATGCGGCAATCGGCTTTTGCCCAAGTCGGCGCGCCGCCGGCAATATGGACCATTCCATGTCGCGTTTCGATACTTTCCTTCCTCTTTCGGATCCGGGCAATTCCGGGAAAGACAGGTAAGCAGCGGCTTCCTTTGAGAGCCTATCTCTTCGACGCTTCTTGCCCGGAGATGCCGCTTCCGCCTTCGCCGCAGCAGACGCGCGGGAATTTCTTCGAGGTTTGATCTGGACCCGCGACATCCCGGAGCCTCGCATAGGCGGGGTCCTTCCAGGACGGTCATAACAAAATTGGGTTAGTGAAATACAAACGCTTGAGCTATCGCTGGCGTTGGCAACCGTCGTGAATGCCGGCGAGAAAAATATCGTACGCATGGATTAGTCCCGCGAGCGGCTGCGCGTCCATACGCTCCATTCCATTTCCGAGATTGCTTTCTAATCCCGATGGACAAAAAGGACTTCCGGACTCCAGGCCGCCTTCGGCAGCTTGGCGTGCTCAAAATCAGGGATTGAATGATGCATTCCCATGAAATTCGTTAAATTACTCCTATCCTAGACCACGAGATAGGCCGCCCGCCATCTCCAGCCTATGACAAGGGGGGAGGCGATGCCCGATGGGAGCTAACTTCCCTCGTGTGAGAGTATTGGATACTCTTTCATCGCAGGTGAATGAGATAGTCCGGCGACCAGGAATTCTCGGTAAATTTTCCCGTGGGAAATCACCGCTGCCTAAAGCGGAATCGGGAAAATCGCGCGCTTGCGTCCAGTATCGCGAATTCTTGCGCAAATGTAGAATTTTTCCCTCATCCTCGATCGATTTGGGCATTTGACAAGCGCGTTCCTAGCTCTATCCTCTCTGCGATCCAAGGAATCCGGCAGAGGCGGGCGATCATGCGCATCGATCTCAATTCAGATTTAGGCGAGGGTTTCGGACCCTGGAGTATGGGCGACGACGATCAAATGCTCGACATAGTAACTTCGGCGAATGTCGCTTGCGGATTTCATGCCGGCGATCCCGACATTATGTTTAGCATGGCCGAAAAGGCGCTGGCTAAGGGCGTCGCTGTCGGAGCGCACCCCGGCTACCGGGACTTGTTCGGATTTGGCAGAAGGGCCATGGCCGGCGTTACGGGACCGGAGATCGAAAGACTCGTAGCCTACCAGGTGGGAGCCTTTCAGTCCGTATGCGCACTTGCCGGGAACCGGATGAGCTATGTGAAGACGCATGGCGCATTGGGAAATGCCTGCAACGACGACGAAGGCCTGGCGGATTCGGTCGCGCGGGGCATCGCGGCGGCGGATCCGCGACTGGTCTGGCTTGTAATGCCGGGAGCGCCTACGGAGCGAGCGGCCGGGCGCGCCGGCTTGCGACCGGCTCGCGAGGTTTACGCGGACCGCACCTATGCGGACAGTTTCAATCTTGCGCCGCGCAGCCGGCCCGGAACCGTAATCCATGACGCCGCTTTAGCTTGCGAGCGAGCTCTGCGAATGGTTTCCGAAGGGAGGCTGGTTGCGGAGTCGGGACGAACGCTCGATGTCGAGATCGACTCGATCTGCGTGCATGGCGACAATCCGGCAAGCGTTGAGATGGCGCGCCAAATTAGAGCGGCCCTCGAAAACGACGGATGGACGCTGGCTCCATTCGCGCCGTAGGCGCTAGCTTCCGGCGGTCGCGCCGTCTATGAGATTTGCAATTAGCAGCGATGCAGTGGTCGGAGTCGACGGCAGCTGTCGAATCGACGCGTAGGCCCTGCGCAAGCGGTCGTTCGACCGATGAGCCGAGGCGATCGCTTCGTTAAGCGTAACTTCGAAGAAACGAACCGTCCCGCCGGGTGCGATCTGAGCCAGGCGATCGAGATCGGAACTGATGACGGTGCCGATTTTCGGGTACCCGCCCGTCGTCGGGCAGTCGCGAAGCAAGACCATCGGCGCGCCGTCGCCAGGAACCTGGATGCTGCCGGGAAGCACGCCGTCCGAAACGAAATTGGCGTTTCTCGCGCGGGGCAGCGCCGGGCCGGACAGCCGGCAGGCCATCCGATCGCTGTCGCTCCGCACAGTAAACCGGCTTGTAGCGAGCAAGGATTTCGCCTCGTCTTCGAAGTGGTCGTACTGAGGCCCCGCCACAAAGCAAATGGGACCGTCTGAGGTTTTCAATTCACCGATCTCTTGCGTCTTGCCAAGCCGCGGAGCCTTCGCCGCCAGCAGATCGCCGGGAGCTAGAGCTCTGCCGCCAATGCCGGAGCGAACATGGACGGACCGGCTTCCCATGGCGTCAGGCAAGTCGAATCCACCGCCGATGGCGAGATAGGCGAAAACGCCGCCGCGTACGGGTCCCGCCGCTATGACATCGCCGTTCAAGGCCGTAGCCGAACGGCCCGGAGGCACCGTTCGCCCGCCAATGCTTAGCAGGCAGTCCGGTCCCGCAAGGGCGACTATCGCATCTCCGCGCTCCACCGAGAATCTACCGCCTGCCAATTGAAATTCAACGCATGCCTCGCTAGACGGATTGCCTGCCAAAGCGTTGGCAAGGGCGGCGGACGCACCGTCTGCCGCGCCCGATAGCGCGACGCCGAATCGGCGAAATCCAAATCGCCCCCGATCCTGGAGCGTCGTGCCCGGGCCGCATTCGATTACTTTAAGCACTGTCATGGATATTCGCAGCGGGAAGCGCGTGTCCGCTTCCGAAATGCCTTTCGAGCTTTTCCCAGTCTTCAGCCGCGGCGGGTTCGAATTCCACCTCGTCGCCGGCCTCGAACAGGAAGATCGGATCGCGGTCGGGATGGTAGCAGCGAACCGGCGTGCTCCCGATCAAATGCCACCCGCTCGGACTCGGCGTCGATCCGATGGCGGACTGCGCCCCTCCGATAGAAATCGACCCTCCGGGAACGCTCGTTCGCGGCGTTTTTAGCCTTGGCGTTGCTAGCCGCGGGTCGAGTCCTCCGAGATACGTGAAGCCCGGCATGAACCCGACCATGTATACGCGATAGATCGATGCCGAATGAAGCTGAACGGCTTGCTCTGGCGACATCCCGTGGAATCCGGCAAGCGCGTCGAGATCTTTGCCGAATAAGCCGCCGTAGACAACCGGAACCCGCCATCGGCGGCCGCTCCCTCGTATCGGATCTGTTTTTCGAGCGAGCCTTTGGAGCGCGGCGTAGAGCTTCGAATGCTCTGCGCCGACGGGGTCGAGATGAACAAGCAACGATCTGTAGGTTGGCACGCATTCGATAACGCCGGGAAACTTTGCCCGCCGCACGGCTAAATCGAACGCTATGACCTTCTCGTTGGTCGTTTCGTCGATAGCATCTCCGAATTCAACCGTTACGGCCGAATCGCCGCAAGGCAGCACGCGTGGATAGCGGGAGTTCATGCCGCCGATAATCCAAGAGACGATATCACCTTCCCGGCGGCCTGGACGGCCGTGCGATCCAGCGACTCGCGCGCCGATCCGCCGATATGCGGCGTAACGATCAGTCGCGGACAATCCAGCAGCGGACTGTCCGCCGGCAGAGGCTCGTCATTGAAGACATCCAGCGCGGCACCGGCCAGTTTGCCGCATTTGACGGCCGCAACAAGAGCGCATTCGTCCAGTAGCGAGCCGCGAGCCGTGTTGACCACGATGGCACCGCGTTTCAGTGACGCGATTCGCGGCGCGTCGAGACGGTGCCGGTCGTTGGGTACTGCGTGCAAGGAAACGATGTCGGCGCACGCGCAAAGAGCGTCCATATCGACCTGTTCGGCTCCGTCGCGAATTAGGTCTTCTGGCGAGGCTCTCCTGGTAGCTGCGACCACGCGCATATCGAAGGCGCGCGCCCTTGCCGCTACGCTCCGGGCAATGCGCCCGTAGCCGACGAGTCCGAGGGTCTTCCCCGCTAGTTCGAACCCGTTCTGCCGGTAGCGGAAATCGAAAAGCCCCGCCCGCACGGCGCGGTCCGCTTCTGTAATTTGGCGGGCGCATGCGAGCATAAGCGCAAATGTATGCTCGGCTACGGCGGTCGTGTTCGCGCCGGGAGTCGACAGGACGGGGACGTTTCGATACCTTGCCGCGGCCTTGTCAATTGCGTCGGTTCCCGCGCCGTGGCTGACGATTACTTTCAGGTTTGGCGCGGCAGCGATTTCTTCGGCCGAAAGCCCATGGTTGCGCGTAATCACTGCGCGCGCCGTAGCGAGATGCGGCAAGAGATCGCTATAGCAGGTTTGCTTCGGCGTGTGGACCGACAGGCCGGCGTCTCGAAGCAGCTTCAGGCCAGGCTCGGCTATGGGCTGCACGACGAGGCAATCCGTCGCTCCCCGCGAACACGCAATTGGTTTTCTGCCGCTGCTTCGCATTGTCCCGCATCCATTTTTCGGCGGAGCTTTGGCCGCCGGTTTCGCTTTCGATCAATAACACTCCCGCGCGTATTCCCAAAACCGCATGCGCCGACGCGCGGAAACCGAGACAACGGTAGTTGCCTATCGTCGACAAGCAAGCAGATTCAACCGCTTCGCGAATTCGGCTGCGACATTGCCGAACAGGTCGCCGACCGGTCGCATTCGGATATGATCGGGTTCGGCGCGCGGTCGCGGGACGGAGGCCTTTTGCGCGGCTCGATAGCTGCGCCCTCTACGCCTTCGGGAATGTCCGATTCACGGAGGCGCCGCGGCGTTTCAGGCAGTTAGGGATCGGAATTGGCGAAGCCGCCTCGCTCGCCTATGGAATCGAATGGACGCCCGGCTAAAACCACATTTGCGATACAGCTCGGCGAATTTTTTGAACAGCGGGAAGAATCAATGCGCTCGCAAGGAATCCGCCGGGACGGCTTGCCGAGCTTGAATCGGGGCTTGCGGAGGACAGGTCCGTTTGCAGGAGAAGTGTTGCAAAAAGCGGCGAACCGCGCGGTGCGAGCGGCATCTCGATCTAGCGACCGGCTTTCAAATGGGACCAAGGCAAAAGCCGGATGGGAATTTCGATGCCGGGTTATACATTCAGGCTTTACCGATGCTGTTTGACTTATGGCAATTTACGAAATAAATTTGCCAGGGAAGGGATCCAGTCTGCCAGTATTCGGGGAGGAGCGCGGCCAATGTCCTTTGAACCTGGCTCGGCATTGCCTTTCTCCAGGCAGGAGCATCTTGATCGGCAAGCTAGGCTGCGCCTTCAATTGCGGGATGCCGGGTTAGACGCGATCATAGTATTCGCGCAAGAAAGCCATTACTGGCTCACCGGCTACGACACCGGCGGCTTTGTATTTTTTCAGTGCGCGGTAGTTACGGCCGACGAGCAACCGATCGTGCTGTTGACTCGTCGCCCCGACCTGATCCAGGCGCGCATAACCAGCACCATCGAGGACATCCGCATCTGGTGGGACGCCGAGGACGCGGACCCGTCTTTGGAATTGCGCGGCATTCTGGCGGAACTAGGACTTCGAGGAAAGCGCGTTGCAATAGAACTCAATACGCACGGCCTAACGGGATGGAACCTATGGCGAGTTCAGAACGCGCTAGAGGGATTCTGCGCGCTAGCCGACGACAGAAACTTGATTCGGAAGCTCCGGCTCATCAAGTCGCCGGCGGAAATCGAATATACGCGCAAGGCGGCCGAAATCCTCGACCGTTCGCTAACGGCAGTGATTTCGGCCGCGCGCCCGGGCGTCTTGGATTCCGAACTGAAGGCGGAATATCTCCGCTCGACGCTCGCCGACGGCGCCGACATGCCGCCGAACGCGCCGCTTTTTAACTCCGGCTATCGAGCTACGTACGGCCGCGGCGTTTCCGAGCCTCGGCGGATTGAACAAAACGACCAGTTGCTTGTCGAGTATCCCGTCGCTTATCGAAGGTACAATGTTAAAACCGAGTGGACCATCCTATTTGGCGATCCCGACCCTCGGCAATTGCGCATGTACGAAGCGGCAAGGTCAACGCTGGAACGCATGACGGAGATCGCTCGCCCGGGCTGCACGCTCGGCGAAATTTTCGACATGCATGCGAAAGGACTGGACTCGGCAGGATTTTCCGCGCACCGCTACGGCGCCACGGGCTACGCGGTAGGCTGCACGTTCTCGCCGACGAGCATGGACGTGCCGCCGATGATTTATTCAGGGAATCCGATGCCGTGCGAACCCGGAATGACGCTTTTCTATCACGTCATGCTGGGAGATGCAGAGGCCGGACTCGGAATGGGGGTGGGCCATACCCTGCTAATAACGGACGGAGATCCGGAAGTGTTGACAGGATTGCCCAGCGAGCTGACAATCATATCCTAGACGGCGGCAACGCCGCATTCACTCAAATTTGGAGCAAAACATGATCGACCTACATTCTAATCGCCGACAAGTGGTGATTGGGCTTGCGGCGGCTTCCGCCGTCCCGGCAATCGGATTCGCGCAATCTGGAACGCCCATGCAAGGCGGCACGCTGAAAATCAGCCATTCGACCCGGATCGCGACGCTTAACGTCATGCAGCTGTCCGGTCCGGCGGAATATCCATGCGTTGACATGCTCTTTTCCGGCTTGACGCGAATCGCCCCGGGCAGAAACTCCGCCGATCCCGATCTGGCCACGAGCTGGGATGCGAACGACGATGCTACGCAATTTACTTTCAATCTGCGCCAGGGCGTTACATTTCATGACGGCACGCCCTTTACGTCCGCCGATGTCGTGGCGACATTCGAGGCGATTCTCGATCCCGATTTCGGTTCTCCGGCCCGTTCGGTTCTGGACATGATCGAATCCGTCGATGCCGTGGACGACCACGCCGTCCGCTTCAATTTGAATTCGCCCTATGCCGACCTGCCGATATCCACGGCCCATGCCAACGCGCGGATCGTTTCGGCGGCGGCTCTCGCCGGCGACCTGAACCACCTCGAGACAAAGCCGAACGGAACCGGGCCGTTCAAACTGGAAAGCTACGACTCGGCCCGCATAACGCGGCTGGTTCGGTTCGACGACTACTACAAGGACGGCCAGCCGTATCTCGACGCGGTCGAGATGCATCTATTTCCCGACTTGGCCGCGGAATCGGCGAACTATCTGTCCGGCAACGTCGACGTTATGCTGAACGTTCAGCAGGCCGACTACGCCAGAATTGCCGCCGCCGAAGGCAGCAATGCGCTGCGGGTGCCGGCGGGCCGCTATGTCAATGTCGTCATGAGGCAGGACCAGCCGCCGTTCGACGATGTAAGATTGCGAAAGGCGCTGGCCCACTCGGTCGACCGCCAACTCCTCGTAGACCTCGTTCTCGAGGGGCTAGGCCGCCCGGCGTACGACAACATCCTTTCGCCCGAGTTCCAGTACGCCATAGAATCCCCCGAGATCCCCTACGATCCCGCGGCGGCCAAGGCTCTTCTGGCGGAAGCCGGGTATCCGAACGGCATCGAGCTGACGATGGTCGCATCGAATCGCCCCGCGATTCGCGGCCAGGTTGCGATCGCGATCAAGGAAATGGCGCGTCCGGCCGGCTTCGACATTAACGTGGAAGCGATGCCGCACGACACCTACCTGGCCAATGTTTGGCGCAAAGGCAATTTCTACATGGCCTATTGGGGAATGCAGCCGACCGAGGACGCGACCTTCAATCTTCTGCTGACTTCAACGGCCTCCTACGAGGACACGGCCTGGTTCAACGAGGAGTTCGACGAGCTCGTGCGACGCGGCAGATCGACTTCGGATCCCGAAGAGCGCGCCGCGATCTACGCCAAGGCTCAGGAGATACAGTTCCGCGATACTCCGTACATTATCGCCATGTATCAGGATGTTCTGACCGCAAGCCGCGACTGGGTCCATGGATGGACCGTGCATCCGCTCAATCGTGTATTCTACGTCGAGGATGTTTGGCTCGACAGGGGCTAGCGCGTGAGTCCAGCCTATCTACTGCGCCGCCTCCTGGCGGTTATTCTGGTACTTTGGATCGTTACGATCGCGGTGTTCGCGATAACAATGGTCCTTCCCGGCAACGCGGCCATCATGATCCTTGGCGAATACGCCACGCCGGATCAGGTCGCGGCGCTGGAAGAGAGGCTGGGCCTCAACCGACCAGCGGCCGTTCAGTATTTCGAATGGCTGTTCAATCTGCTGCAGGGGGATCTCGGAATGTCCCTGCGGCTATCTCTCCCCGTTTCGGAAGTTGTCGGCTCCGCATTCGCAAATTCGGCGATGCTGGCCGCAACAGCGTTGGTTACGGTTACCGTCGTCGCGGTGCCGCTCGGCATCTTCGCGGCGCTCAAGCGAGGAACGAAAACCGATCTGGGCATCAGTTTCCTGGCGTATACCGGCACCGCCATGCCGGAGTTCGTAACGGCTACTCTGCTTCTTGTCATCTTCGCCGCGCCCGGAAACCCGCTCCTTCCGGCGGGCGGTTTCATTCCGCCCGGCGAAAGCATCGCCGGATTCTTCCACCACGTGATCCTGCCGGCGGGAGCCCTGAGCTTTATATTGACGGCGCACATCGCCCGGCAAGTGAGATCGGAGATGTCCGACGTGCTGTCCAGCGACTATATTCGCGCCGCGCGCCTCAAGGGCATGCGAGAACGCCGCGTCGTGCGCGGCCACGCCTTGCCGAATTCACTGGCCCCGGCCGTCGCCGTGATTTCGCTCGATATCGGCTACCTCCTGGGCGGGATTATCGTCGTCGAGGAGATTTTCGCCTGGCCCGGCCTCGGGCGGCTGCTGATCCTGGCGCTTGAAAACCGGGATTTGCCGGTTATTCAGGTGATTACCTTGCTGCTCGCGATGGTCTATGCGCTGACGAATCTGATTTCCGATCTCGTGATCGCCGCGCTGGACCCGAGGGTCCGGTATGAGTGAGCTTGTTCGAAGCCCGACCGGCATGGTCGGCCTCGCTCTGCTTTCAGTTGTCGCCGTCGCCGTTGTTTTCGGCTCTGTCCTCGCGCCCTACGATCCGCAGGCTTTTCATCCCGCCGTGCGGCTGACCGGCCCTTCGGCGGCGCACTGGCTCGGCACCGATCAATTCGGCAGGGACATTTTCTCGCGACTGCTGACGGGAGCGAGTTCGACGATCCTCTTCGGAGTGGGCGCGACGGCGCTTGGAGTGCTCGCCGGCTCCGTAATCGGGGTTACGGCGGGCGTCGTCGGCGGATGGGTCGACAGCGTGATCATGCGGACGCTCGACGGGCTTCTCGCCGTTCCGGATTTGCTATTCACGCTGCTAATCGTAACTTTCCTCGGCGGAGGGGCCGGGGAGGCGATGCTCGCCGTGGCGGTCGCATTTACGCCCGGAATGGCCCGGATCGCCAGATCGTCCGTCCTTTCGATCAGAACTCGCGAGTACGTATTGGCGGCCGTTGCGCGCGACGAAAGCCAGGCCTACATAATCGGCCAGGAGGTCATCCCCAACGCCATAGGCCCGATCATCGTCGAAGCGACGATACGAGTGTCGTTCGCAATTATGATCGGCGCGACGCTTGGCTTTCTGGGGCTCGGCGCCCAGCCGCCGAGCACCGAATGGGGACTCATGGTAGCCGAAGCCCGGCAGTATATGTATCGCTCGCCCTGGGTGGTGGCGGTACCCGGAATCGCGATCGCCGTATCCGCGCTGGGCTTCAACCTCTTCGGCGACGCGCTGCGCGACGCCTTCGTTACGCGGGGGCGGCGCTGATGCCGGCGCGGGACGGAATCGCCGCGCAGTGCTCGGTTCTCGATATTCGCGACTACACGCTGGACTACGAGACGCCGCACGGCGTCCCGGTTCAAGCGCTGCGAAACGTCTCGCTATCCATCCGTCCCGGACGGACCATGGGGCTCGTGGGCGAATCCGGCTCGGGCAAGACTTCGCTTGCCTGGGCGATCATGCGCTATCTGCCCGCGAACGCCGCGGAGCGGTCCGGGCGGATCGAGCTGCTGGGCGAAGACCTGCGAACGAAATCCGACGAAGAAGTGCAGAATTTGCGCGGACGCAGGATTAGCATGGTTTTTCAGGATCCCGGCACGTCGCTCAACCCGGTCCTGCGGCTCGGCGAGCAGATTGCGGAAGCACTGACGCGCCATCGCGGGTTTTCCGCGAAGGAAGCTCGCGAGGAAAGCGAGGCCTGGCTCGCGCGAACCGGGATTAGCCGCCCCGCCGACATGATGAATCGCTATCCGCACGAAGCTTCCGGGGGCGAGAAGCAGCGGGTCGTAATCGCGACGGCCTTCGCCTGCAATCCGGAAGTAATTATTTTCGACGAGCCCACGACCGCGCTCGATATCATCACCGCCCGGCAGATTTTGGACCTGTTCGACGATCTGCACGACGAAACCGGGGTAACCGCGCTTTATATTTCGCACGATCTCGGGCTCGTATCCCGCGTCGCCCAGGATATCGCGATGATCGACCGGGGCGAGATCGTCGAGCAGGGCGCCTGCGAGGAAGTCTTCGGCCGCCCGCGGCACGAATATACGCGCGGCCTTCTCGCGGCGGTGCCGCATCCCGATCGCAGAATCGTGGATGCGGCTCCGGCGGCGGCGGGCAACCTGCTGGATCTAAAGGGGGTCAACGTCAGCTACGGCGAACGCAAGAGCATTCTCGGCTTTCTGGAGCCGAAACGCGAGGTCGTTCGCGGCGCTCGCGACGTTTCGTTCGGCGTGAAGCCGGGGGAGATTCTAGGAATCGTCGGCGAATCCGGCTCGGGAAAATCGACATTGGCCAAGGTGCTCGCCGGGCTGCAGGAATTCGAAGGCACGGTCGAATTCGACTCCCGAACGTATTCAAGGCGAAGAGATATCGACCGCGAATACAGGCGCACCGTGCAGATCGTCTTCCAGCACCCGGACGCTTCGCTGAATCCGCGGCAGACCATCGGCAAGATACTTTCGCGCCCGCTCAAGCTGTACAATCAGCTGTCTCGCTCCGAAATCGCCCGGCGGATCCGCGAGCTCCTGCGCAGCGTGCTCCTTCCGGAAGAGTACTCCGCGAGGTTTCCGCACGAACTCTCCGGCGGCGAGAAGCAGCGGGTGGCGATCGCGCGCGCCTTCGCCGCCGAGCCGCAGCTCGTGATCTGCGATGAGATAACGTCCTCCCTGGATGTTTCGGTTCAAGCCGCCGTGGCCCGGCTGCTCGTCGAGCTGCAGCAGCAGACCGGAACCGCATGCCTTTTCATAACGCACGACCTCAATCTCGTGCGCCAGCTCGCGCATCGAATCGCGGTCATGCAGAACGGCGATCTCGTGGACCTGTTCGAGACTTCGCAGGCCCGCGCCGAGGAGCGCCATAGCTATACGAGGCAGCTGCTGGACGCAGTTCCGGTGCTGCTGGATTCAGGCAGGCAAGGGAGGGACTCATGATCGATCCGCTGGACATCGCCCGGAACATCGACGAGTCCGCATGCTTGGAAACGCTTTCCGAGATGCTTCGATTCAACAGCTACTCGGAAACGCCCGGCGAGCGGGCGCTGGCGGAGCGCATGGCGGAAATCATGCGCGGCATCGGGCTTGAGGCCGATCTGCATCCGGTCGACGGAGGCCGCGTCAACGCGATCGGCGTCTGGCGGGGAACGGGAGGCGGAGAGAGCCTGCTGTTCAATGGCCATCTCGATACCAATCCGGTGACCGAGGGGTGGAGCGTCGATCCCTGGGGCGGGCTCGTGGACGAGGACTTCATCTACGGAATCGGCGTTTCCAACATGAAGGCGGGCGATGCCGCTTCGCTCTGCGCCGTACGCTCACTCATCGAACGCGGCGTTCGTCCTCGGGGCGACGTGATTCTCACATACGTCGTGGGCGAACTGCAGGGTGGCGTTGGAACGCTTTCCGCCGTTAGGCAGGGCATTCGCGCCGATTACTTCATCAATTCCGAGCCCACGGATCTCCAGGCTTTGACGATGCACGCGGCGGCGTTCGTGTTCCATATCGAACTAGAGGGCATTACTCGCCACATGTCCAAGCGGGAGGAGGCGGTCGATGCGATACAGGCGGCGTGCCGCCTGATTCCAAGGCTTTCGTCGCTTAAGTTTTCGGACGCGCCTTCGGACGAGCACCGTCTGATCAACCGGGTGCACGTCGGAACGATACGAGGCGCGCTGTCGCGCGAGTTTCACGAGTGGCGCGCGCCGCAAGTCGCCGATTTCGCCCGCCTGTCCGGTTCCGGGCGCTATGGCCCCGGACAGACCGAGGAGCAAGCGGTCCAGGACATTCGCGCCGTTCTCGAAAGGCTGGAAGACGAGATGCCCGGCCTAAAGACGAAAATCTGGACCGAAACGCGGGACGGGAAGCCGACGATGCCCGCATTCGAAGTGTCGAAGGATTCGCGAATAGTACAATCCGTCAACGCCGCCTATTTTGCAATTCGCGGCAAGTCCCAGCCCACCGGCACGATCGTGCCCCCGGGATTCTACGGGACGGATGCGGGGCATCTCCACGTCGAAGGCCGGATGCAGGGCGTCGTCTGCGGCCCGGGCGGCCGATACAATACGATGCCGGACGAGCGCGTCGACCGGGTCGACTATTTGGACATGGTCCGCATCTACCTGCTGGCGATCTGCGACATTTGCGGGGTCGATTGATTTTCGGCGGCTTCCCCGGCCGGGGAGCTTGGGCCGAGGTGCCGCCAGACAAGGAAATTCTCTCCCGGCGTCCGCGTCCGATCTGCGGCCTTGCCGAGGCGTCTCGATGCCGCGCGGGGCAATCGACGGGATTCGTCGCCGATTCTACTGCCCGCTGCGCTCCAGCCTATTCAGGAATCGATCGATTTCCGCTGTATCGGCCCCGGTCAGGCCGTAGGCCGGCTCTCTCGCCGCGGCGTGGCGCAGCGCTCCTCTTCGCCTGAGAATTTCCTTGCGCACGGGTAGGCCGAAACCGATTTGCTGCTCGTGTCGTATCAGCGGCAAGTACCGGTCAAACAGATCCTCCGCTTCGTCCGCCCGGCCTTCGGAATAATGCCGGTAGACCTGTACAAGCACATCCGGAAAGGCGAATCCGGTCATGGCTCCGTCGGCGCCCCGATGCAGCTCCTGGGGAAAATACAGGCCGTTGTTCCCTATCAGAATGCTCACTCTGCGCTGCAGCCCCTGCCGTTCCATTTCCCTAATCTTCGTAAGCTTCGGTAGCCCCGGGCAGGATTCGTGCTTGAGCATCACGAGATCGGGAAAAGCCCGCACCATCCGCGACCATGCGGATGGCGACAGGTGGACCGCGCTTGCCTGCGGAAAATCCTGGTATACGACGGGGATGCCCGGCCCGATTGTTTCGAAAACTTGCTCGAAATAGCGAAATACCGCGTCGTCGCTCTTAAGACCGGTTATCGGCTGCAGCATTACGCCCGCCGCGCCCAAGTCCATCGCCGCGTGCGAGAGTTCGCGCAATGCGGTAAGCGCGGAGTGGGTCACGCCGACAATAACGGGCAGTTTCTCGCCCGCATGCCGCAGAGCGCGGCTCGTGAATTCGGCCGCCTCCGTTTCGGTCATCTTGTTGGCTTCGCCCATGACGCCCAGAATCGTCATGCCGGTGACGCCGCATCCTATGTAGAAGTCCAGGAGCTGTTCCGTTCCGTCCAGGTCCAGGGATCCATCGGGAAGAAACGGCGTCGCCGAGATCACGTAAACGCCCTTCGCATTCTCGCTCAGCTTGGAAGCCATGAATTCCTCCTCTTCATTCAATCGCCCGCTGCTGCCGACAATCGCCAAAGAGTCCGATTGTGTCAAGCATCCGAGCGGGAGCCGGCGCATGGCGGCGGCGCGACGGCGGCCTCCCCGCTTTCGCCGGGACTCGCAGCGACTCGCGGCGCGGAGCGACACGATCGAAAACGAGGAGAATTGCGCCGAACGCATTATTCCCGCAGCCGGGCCGGAAACGGAATTAACCTTGCGTCTTCGCCGAGCGCGCCGCGAAACCGGCGGCCGCGTGGAAGCGGCGGCCATCCGGCCGCCAGCGCCTGCGCCGCGCCTTTGCACGATCGAGGCGTACGTTGCATTTGCATTAGGCGAACAATGGCAAACCGGGCCGAATTCCCGGATATTGATTTCGGGCATGACCCTTGAGGAGCGCTCGAAGCCTCGGGGAGTCGAGGAAAGCGGGGCCGGCAATTCTAGATCGAGGCCGCTCCCGGCGCGCTCCGAGCCAATTGCGCGAGCGGTCGGGCCGACGATCAGGCTACGGCGCCAATCGGCTCACCGTCGTTCATTCGAATAGTTTTCCGCAGCGTCGCGCTGAGGCAATCTTTTCTATTTCTCTTCCCGGCGTTATCAAATGCTATGGAAAGCCAGCCAAGATTCGTCCACCTCCGACTGCACTCCGAATATTCGCTGCTGGAAGGCGCCGTCAGAGTTAAGACCATACCGGAACACTGCCGAAGCCGCGGCATGCCCGCGGTCGCCGTTACCGACTCTGACAACATGTTTTGCGCTATCGAATTCTCTACTTTGGCTTCCAATGCCGGAATTCAGCCGATCGCGGGCATGCAGGCAAGTTTCAAGGACCCTTCGATCAAGGTGAAGGATAGCTTGGACAGATTGCCCCAAACCGTAGTCCTGGCGCAGAGCGAGGACGGCTATCGCAATCTCCTGAAGCTGAATTCGCGCATGTACGCGAGATCGGAAGTGGAAGTCTGCAACTTGACGATCGAGGACTTTGAGGAGCATTCTGAAGGGTTGATCTGCTTGTCGGGCGGCGCCGACGGACCGGTGGGGCGGCTGATTTCGACCGGCGACGAGGCGGCGGCTCAGGACTTGGTGCTCCGCCTCGGGAAAATTTTCCCCGGACGGTTCTATATTGAAATACAGCGGCATTTCGACATCAACGGCCATCCTGTCGAACTGGAGCAGGAAACTGAACGGGGCTTGCTTGCGATTGCGTATCGAAACGATTTGCCATTGGTCGCGACGAACGACGTCTACTTTCCCACGGCAAGCGACTTCGAATGGCACGATGTTCTAACGTGCATCGGGCAAAAGTCGTTTGTCGACCAGGAAACAGCAAGGCGGCGGCTGACGCCGTCGCACTATTTCAAGTCTCAGGACGAGATGTGCGACCTGTTCGCCGATATTCCCGAAGCTCTCGAAAACACGGTGGAAATCGCAAGGCGATGCTCTTACTTCCCGGGGAAGAAAAGCCCGATTCTGCCAAGATTCGCGGACAACGAAGTCGAGGAGCTGAGACGCCAGGCAAGGGCGGGACTCAAGGACAAGCTGACGAAGATCGATCTGGCGGCGGACGAGGAAGTATATTGGAAGCGCTTGGACTTCGAATTGGGCGTGATCGAGAAGATGGGATTTCCGGGCTACTTCCTGATCGTCGCCGAATTCGTCCAGTGGGCGAAAAGCCAGGGCATTCCAGTGGGATCCGGTCGGGGTTCGGGCGCGGCTTCGCTGGTCGCTTTTTCGTTGACGATTACCGATCTCGATCCCTTGCGGTATTCGCTTCTGTTCGAGCGCTTCCTGAATCCCGAAAGAGTGTCAATGCCGGACTTCGATATCGATTTCTGCATGGAGCGGCGCGGCGAAGTAATCCGTCACATTCAGCAATCCTACGGTTCGGACCGAGTCGCTCAGATAATCACGTACGGATCCTTGAAATCGAAGGTTGCCGTTCGCGATGTCGGCAGGGTTATGCAGGTCCCGTACTCCAAAGTCGATCGGCTCGCGAATCTCATACCTAAAGACGGCGCGGCGAATGTACCCATCGCGGAGGCAAGAAAGGATGGGGCGATTGCGAACGCCGAAAGGCAGGACCCCGGCGTCGCGGAGCTTCTCGACCGCGCCCAGAGCATCGAAGGGCTGCTTCGCAACACGTCGACCCACGCGGGCGGCGTCGTAATAGGAGACAGGCCTCTCGACGAATTGGTTCCGCTTTATAGCGATGCGAAATCCGATATGCCGGTTACCCAGTTCGACATGAAATGGGTGGAGGCCGCCGGATTGGTCAAATTCGACATTCTCGGACTGAAAACGCTTACCGTGATTAGCAATACGATCAAGCTGATCGAACAAGGGGGCGAGGCCGTCGATATTGCGGCGATTCCTCTGGACGACAAGGAAACTTTCGAATTGTACGGTTCGGCGGCGACCGATGCCGTGTTCCAGGTTGAAAGCGCCGGAATGAAAAGCTCGCTGCGAAGAATGAAGCCGACCTGCTTCGAGGACATCGTGGCGCTGGTGGCGCTCTACCGTCCCGGCCCGATGGAAAACATCCCTACATACTGCGATGTAAAGAATGGCAAGGTGAGCCGAAAGAAGCTGCACCCCAAGATCGACCACGTGCTTGATGAAACGCACGGCATCATTGTCTATCAGGAGCAGGTCATGCAGATCGCCCAGCTTCTGGCCGGATATTCTCTGAGCGGCGCCGATTTGCTCAGGCGGGCGATGGGCAAGAAGATAAAGGAGGCGATGGACGCCGAGCGGCCCAACTTCCTGGAGGGCGCGAAAAAAAACGGCGTGCCGGCAGCCAAGGCGAACTCGATCTGGGACCTGCTGGCGAAATTCGCGGATTACGGATTCAATAAATCGCATGCCGCCGTATACGCGCTGGCGAGTTATCAGACCGCGTGGCTGAAAGCGCATTATCCGGTCGAATTCATGGCCGAGGTGATGAACTGCGACATTGGAGACACGGACAAGCTTAATCATTACGTCAAGGAAGTGCAGCGCCTCGGAATCGAGTTGATCCCACCGAGCGTTAACGGCTCCAATTCCCGATTCTCTGTAATGGACGGCAAGATCGTCTATGCGCTAGGGGCTCTGAAAAACGTCGGGATCAAGTCCATAGAGGCCATTGAACACGCTCGCGGCGGCGAGCCATTCGCCAGCCTGTATGATTTCGCCAAGCGGGTGGATCTCAAGAGAATCGGCAAGCGCTCGCTCGAGAACCTCGCTATGGCGGGCGCGTTCGACGAGATTAGCGGCAACCGCCTGGCCGTTTTCGCGGCGCTCGACACCCTTATCTCCTATTCCGCAACGGTTAGGAGCGAGCGGGAGTCCGGTCACCTGTCGCTATTCGGGGATATGGACGAGGAATTGGAGCCGCCGCCGCTGCCTTCGCCGGAGCCTTGGAGAAAGGAGGAGAAATTCCGGAAGGAGGCGTCCGCGATCGGCTTCTTTCTTTCCGGTCATCCGCTGGAGGAATATGCGGATGTCCTTTCGGATATGGGCATTTCGGATTATCGCAGCATCGTTGCGCGAGCGCTCGACGACCCGAGCAAGAAGTCGCTCGGCAGAACCGCCGCTTTGATACTGAGCGTCAATAGGAAAGTTTCAAGCGGCAATTCGTCCTACGCATTCCTGCAGCTTTCCGATCCGACTTCCGATTTCGAAGCGGTTATCTACAGCGAAGCTCTCAATGCGTGCGGAAGCATTCTCGAAGCCGGCGGGCGCGCGATTTTTTCCGTCAGCGCAGCTGAAGAGGACGACAAATTGAAGCTTGTCGCCCTGCGCGCCGAGCCGCTGCCCGAACTGAGCGGCGCGAAGAAGAAGAATCTGCGAATTTTCATCGACGACTCAGCGGCCACGAGCCAGGTCAAAAGCATTCTAAATCGAGTTCAGTCCCTGCCCGAACGGAACGCTCGCAACCGGGGCGTCATTGTATTCAGCCCGGTCGATCGCGAATTGCCGAACAGGCTGGACATTGAAATTCCGGGCGTGTTCACGACAGACGATGAAATCCGGCGCGCGCTCGCCGGCGTTCGAGGCGTGGTGAAAGTCGAGGAGGCCGTGGACGCTCGATAGCTTCCCCGAAAGCGATTCTTGCCCTAATGCGGCCTCTTCGCTAGAGAGTCGCGATTCTCTCTGAACGGAAAGAACAAACCGATGGCGAAGAGAAAATCGTCGAATCGACGGCCCAGGGCGGAGACGCCGAAGGGATTCAGGGACTATTTCGGCGAGCAGGTCGCGATTCGGCGCGGCATGCTAGAGGCAATAGCGAAAGTCTACGAGCTCTACGGGTTCGACCCTCTCGAAACTTCCGCCGTCGAAACCGTCGAGGCTCTCGGCAAATTCCTGCCCGACACCGACCGTCCCAATGAAGGCGTATTCGCATGGGAGGAAGACGACGGGAAATGGCTCGCGCTGCGCTACGATTTAACGGCGCCGCTGGCGAGGGTGGCCGCTCAGTTTCGCAACGAGCTGCCGAGCCCGTATCGCCGCTACGCAATGGGTCCGGTGTGGCGAAACGAAAAGCCGGGACCCGGGCGCTTCCGTCAATTCTACCAGTGCGACGCCGACACGGTGGGGTCGTCTTCGAATGCGGCGGACGCTGAAATGTGCGCGGTTACGGCGTCCGTGCTTGAAGCGGTCGGGATCGGGCGGGGCGACTACCGGCTTCGCCTTAACAGCAGGAAAATCCTGGACGGCGTGCTGGAAGCCGCCGGGCTATTCGAAGGCGACGCCGACGACGCGCGGACGAGTCAGCGAGCAACTGTCCTTCGCGCAATAGACAAGCTCGACCGCATCGGCGAGAAAGGGGTCCGCGACCTGCTTCGCGACGGGCGCGCCGATGAAAGCGGCGATTTCACCAAAGGGGCCGGGCTAACGCCCGGCCAGGCCGATCATGTGATGGCGTTCGTATCCGCTCGGAAGAGCGATAATGCATCGACTTGCGCGGCATTGCGAGATGCGGTCGGCGAGTCCGAAAGCGGCGCGGAGGGCGTCGACGAGGTCGAGTCCATCCTTGAGATACTTGCGATCCAGAGAATAGTTGAGGATCGGCTTGCCGTCGACCCGTCCGTCGTGAGAGGCTTGGAGTATTATACCGGCCCGGTTTTTGAAGCCGAGCTCGCAATGGGTTCAGGCGGCGGCGAATACAGAGGCGCGCAATTGGGCTCGGTGGCCGGAGGCGGACGCTACGATGGATTAATAAAGAGGTTTACTGGACAGGAAGTGCCCGCTACCGGCGTATCCATCGGCGTCGACAGGCTCGCGGCGGCGCTTGCCTTGAAGAAGGCGTCATCAAGCGAATCCCATTATGGCCCCGTTTTGATAACAGTAATGGATCGGGCCTGCATGCCGGGCTACCAGGCGATGGCCGACGAGCTTCGCCGATCGGGAATCCGCGCGGAGGTCTTTCTTGGAAACGCGAGCAATTTCGGTCGGCAGCTGAAATACGCCGACAAGCGCCGTTCTCCGCTAGCCGTGATCGAAGGCACTCAGGAGCGCGAGCGAGGCCTCGTGCAGATCAAGGATTTGGTAATGGGCCAAAAAATCGCCAAATCTGCGACGCATGAAGAGTGGAAGTCGCGTCCGTCGCAATTTGAAATCGCAAGGGGCGATCTGGCTGCCGAAGCAAAGCGATTGCTCGAGAAATACGGAGACTGACTACGTGCCGCGCGAACCCGAAGGAACGAAGCAAGAGGCGGAGCGCATTTTTGCCGTATTCAAGGCGGCTGGCGGAATTGAGTTCGATGCCGACATTTTGCAGCCCGCCGGGATTCAGCTTGATCTGTACGGCGAAGACATCAGATCCCGCGCATTCGTTTTGAACGACCCGGAACGGGGCGAACTTGTTCTTCGTCCGGACTTCACCGTACCGATTTCAAGCTTCCATTTGTCGGACTGCGCGGACTCGCGGCGATACGTATATGCCGGCCGCGTATTCCGCCGGCAAATCGGAGCGGTCCCGCGGCCTGACGAATATCTGCAAGTGGGATTCGAGGACTTGGGTCGGCGCGACAGGGCGTTGGCCGACGCCGAAGCCTTTGCATTGGTATTCGAGGCGCTCGACGGATTTGAATTTCGCTCGACGACCGGAGATATCGGCATCTTGAAGGAAGCCGTCGAAGGGCTTGATACGACGCCGCGAAGAAAGAACGCGCTTTTGCGGCATATCTGGCGCCCCAACCGATTCCAGGGCCTGCTGGAGCAGTTCAGCGACGACGGGATTCTGCCGGCGCTCGATCGGCTGGTTCGGAAAGTCAAAAAAATTCCGGTTGCCGAACTCGCGAAATCCGGTGGTCCGGCCGCCGGCGAGCGAACCGTCGCGGAAATCGAGGCAAGAATTGAAGCCTTGGCCGCCGATGCCGCGGCACCGCCGCTGGAAAAGGAGCAGGTCAAGGTGCTGGAGGCCATTGTTCGGCAGCGCGGCGCATCTCCGATCGCGCTTGAGAGCATGCGAAAGTTGGAACGGGACTTGCCGGGAATCAAGCCGGCGCTGGACAGAATGGAGGATAGGCTTTGCCGGCTGGAGCAATGCGGCATTGCAGTCGACGCGCTCGAATTCGATGCCCGATTCGGAAGAACGATGCTGGAATACTACGACGGGTTCGTTTTCGGGTTCCGTTCGCCGACCGATTTTAGCTTGCCTCTTGCGGCGTCCGGCGGCCGCTACGACGCGCTGACCCGGATTATCGGCAAGGGCAGGGAGATACCCGCCGTTGGCGCGATCGTTAGGCCCGCCGTCCTTCGAGAGCAGGCGTCGTCGGGCTGATGTCGGTCAAGCTGGGCGTTCCGTCGAAGGGCCGGCTGCACAAGGGCGCGGTCGACTGGTTCCGTGCCAAGGGATTGGATTTAGGAGGGAGCGCGGACGGAGGGCGCGGCTACACCGGGGCGGTCAAAGGGATAGAGCGAAGCGAAGTCTTTTTCCTGTCCGCCGGCGAGATTCCCGGCGATCTGGCTTCGGGCCGCATTCACTTGGGCATTACGGGCATGGATGTCGTTCGCGAAAACCTGTCCGACTGGCGTTCGAAGGTCGGCGAGCTCGCGCGTCTGGGCTTCGGATTCGCGGACTTGGTCGTCGCCGTTCCAACCGCATGGATTGATGTCGACAGCATTGACGACCTCGATGCCGTCGCCGCGCAGTTTCGCCGATGGCACGGGCGGCGCCTGAGGATTGCAACGAAATACCACAGGCTCGTCCGCGAATTCCTTGGCGAGGTCGGAGTCGCCGACTACCAGCTAGTCGACAGCCGAGGCGCCACCGAGGGAGCAGTTGCAAACGGCGCGGCGGAAGCGGTTGCGGACATAACGTCGACCGGTCGAACGCTTGAAGAAAACGGGCTCAAGCGGCTTTCCGACGGTTTGATTCTGCGGTCCGAAGCGGCGCTGTACGTATCCAGAGCCTTGAACCTAGGACCTGTCGACCTCGAGACTCTCTCATTTATTCAAAGCAAAATCCGAATTTCCGGGAACGGGCGCGAGTGAGGTCGGAACGACCCCGATCAAATCAAGCTTTTCTTCCAGCCAGCCGGGGAGACTTCCGTCGCAGCCGCGAGCATTCGGCAAATCCGGCGGGCTGTCTTTTGGCTCCAGGTATCTCCAGCCCTGAAACGGCCGCCTAGGGCGGCGAACGGTTCGGATGATATCCCTGTCAAATACGATCGCGCATCGTCGGACGCCATCGTCGCATATCCGTGAATCGAGGTCGGCTATCCGCTGCCGCGCTTGAATGCATCCGTCGATTACCCAATATAGGGAACCGCCGTTCAGGATTTCGTTTTCACGCTTCGGATGCATTCTTGTGATGTGGAATGGCTGGGCGCCTATGAATTTTTCGGCTTGCCACCTTTCCAGATCCAGCACCGAGCGAGCGCCGACGCAGAGCTTGACAAGGTTGATTCGGCATTGCCGGCCTTCGGTCGAATTCGCGGAAGCCTGTCCTTGATTCACGCGCATCTGCACCTCCGCGTCATAATTCGACCGATTCCATTCCAGTCCCTGGAAGGCAATTCAAGCTGTAGAAATCGCGAAAAGCCCGCATCCTCGACCGCATTCGGAGCGCATTATCTCCAGCGTCGCCCGCCGCGCCATAGAAGTCAAGGGCCGGGCGGCGAGCCGCGGGGAATTGCCGATGCGTTCGGACAGGAAACGGAGCCCGGGATGCTCGGAGCGATCTTTCAAGCGGTTCATTCAATGCCGCTGAATTCAGGAGCGCTGGAATCCGGTTCCAGCCTGAAATCAATGCGCGGACGCAATGCTAGATGATGCCCGCCGCAAATCGGCGGTCGAGTTCTAAAGTCGGCGATTTGCGAGTGAATGGTCAAAAAACGGCTTCAGAGAACCATGAGGCGCATAAATTCGCGACGGAAAAGTTTTCGAGATTTTAGCATGCGGCTTCCATTCCGAATCGAACCGCCTCGACGCGGCGGAATTTCTTGACGGCGGCGTGCCAAGCGAGGCGGAGTGGACGGCTAAAACGATATTCCGTCTTCAGGCAAGTCGAGAGATTCTTGCATGTTTGACGACGTGCGTAGGCGACCTCCTTACAGGCGAGCCATACCGACCACAAAAAGGGGCGAACGCAGTCCCGTCGCCCACGCGGCGGAGCGCAGGACCGTCGGATCCGGCGCCCTTCGCCTATGGTGGATCGCCTTCCCCGCGTTCCGGGTAGACTTTATCGGATTGGCAAGAACTCCAAGCCGCCGGAACTGGTTTCGCGGTCGCAGAGGGAATAGCTAAAGGCCGATTTCCAGGAATTTCCGCAGCGCGGCATTGCCGATCGCCGCGGCGGCTTCGCGAGGGAATTCAGAGCTAGGAACGCCCGGCGGGGACGACGCGGCCCGACCGGCCGGAACCGCCGGGCGATTCGGTGTTCGGAGACTCCGTGCTGCCCTTGGCCGAAGTTCCAATCCTCGGCATATGAGTTTGCATGCGCCCGACCGGCAGAGATGCCGAGCAATGATTTGTTGACAGGATATGGAATTCCGAATAATCGTTATCGATTTTATCCGTCAGCAAGGCAGTCTTGCCGAATGAGAAAATGGAGAATTTCACGTGATTAGAACAATTGCTAAGGCGACCATTGGGTCCGCCGCGGCGACGGCAATCGCCGCCGCGAGCGGATCTGTGGCTTCCGCCGCGGACTTGAAATACGTTTCCGGTGCCGTCGGAAACGCCGTGGAAGTGTTTCGAACCTTGGTCGAGCCTTGGGAACAGGAAACCGGCCACACTGTTTCGCTTGTGCCTATGCCCGCTTCCACTACTGACCAGTTCGGACAGTATCGCTTGTGGCTGGCCGCGGGCAATGCGGACATCGACCTGTACCAGACGGACGTTATCTGGGCGCCGCAGCTATCGGAGCAGTTTATAGACCTAAATGAACATGCCGCCGATCTGGCGCCGCTGCATTTTCCGTCTATCATCGAATCCCAGACCGTGAACGGCAAACTGGTGGCTCTTCCTATCTTTACGGATGCGCCGGCTCTCTACTACCGGATGGACTTGCTCGAAAAGCATGGTCAGGAAGTGCCTTCCACGTGGGAGCAATTGACCGAGGTCGCCCGAGCGGTTCAGGATGCCGAAAGAGCAGAGGGCAACGACAGCATTTGGGGATTTGTCTGGCAAGGCAACGCGTACGAAGGATTGACCTGCGATGCGCTCGAATGGGTCAAGTCATTTGGCGGCGGCCAGATCGTCGAGCCGGACGGAACCATTTCCATAAACAATGAAAACGCCATTGCCGCTCTTGAACTCGCCTCAACTTGGCCGGGCACAATTTCGCCGCCAGGCGTATTGGCGTATCAGGAGGAGGAAGCCCGAGGAGTCTGGCAGACCGGCAACGCTGTATTCATGCGCAACTGGCCATATGCGTACTCGCTCGGCAACGGCGACGATTCGGCGGTCAAAGGCCTGTTCGATGTCACGACGCTTCCCACGGGCGGCGGACACGATACGTCGGCTGCGACGCTCGGCGGATGGAATGTCGCGGTTTCAAAGTACTCGGAGAACCAGGAAGCCGCGATATCCCTGGCGAAATACCTCGCGAGCCCCGAAGCGCAGAAAGTTAGAACCTTGGTCGCATCGAATTTGCCAACGATAATTTCACTTTACGACGATGAGGACATCGCCCGCGAACAGCCCATCATTCCGCGCTGGAAAGATGTTTTCCTGCAAGCGGTTCCGAGGCCATCGGCACCTACGAAAGTGAAGTACAACGAGGTATCGGCTAAATTCTGGTCCGCGGTTCATAACACCCTTTCAGGCGACGGAACGGCGGCGGAGAACCTGGAGCTGCTCGAGTTCGAACTGGAAGAACTCAAAGGATCCGGGTGGTAGGCATTAACCACGCCTAGTTGGCGAAACGGCCGGGCGGCTTGGCGCCGCCTGGCCGATCCAAAGTCCTTTGATCCAGCGCGGAACTCGATAACCCGCTATGGCAAACCGAAATAATTCGAGGCCGATCGGACGCGAATTGGACCTCGAAGCCCAGCGCCGCCGGGCCGCCTTTCTTTTTCTCGCGCCGATGATCATCGCTCTGTTCTGCGTCGCGGCGTGGCCATTGCTCAGGACGATTTACTTTTCCTTTACGAACACGTCGCTGACAGATCTCTACGGCGGCGAATGGATCGGTTTCGACAACTATCTGCGGCGTCGCGAACTAAGTTCGGGCAGAGTGGTCTGGCGGGGCACGCTCGCGGACCCGGCTTGGTGGAACGCTGTATGGAATACTGTTCGCTTCTCGGTGATTTCCGTGTTTTTCGAGACGGTGCTCGGCTTGATTGTGGCTCTCGTGCTGAATGCCGAATTCAAGGGGCGCGGTTGGGTTCGCGCCGCGATTCTCATTCCGTGGGCGATCCCGACCATCGTTTCAGCCAAAATGTGGGCTTGGATGCTAAATGACCAATTCGGCATCATTAACGATATATTTATCAAGCTCGGCTTAATCGAGCGCGGCATCGCTTGGACGGCGTCTATTGATACCGCTATGACCGCCGTTCTGGTCGTCGACATTTGGAAGACGACGCCTTTCATGGCCTTGCTGTGCCTTGCCGGCCTGCAGATGATTCCGCGCGACATTTACGAAGCGGCGCGAATCGACGGAGTTCATCCGGTCAAGGTATTCTGGAAGATAACCCTGCCGCTCGTGCGGCCGGCGCTAATGGTCGCGGTTATATTCCGCATGCTGGACGCGCTCAGGATCTTCGATCTGATCTATGTTCTTACGCCCAACTCCAAGGCCACAAAGACAATGTCGGTCATAAGCCGGGAAAACCTGATCGACTTTGACAAATTTGCCTATGGCTCGGCGCAGTCGACACTGCTTTTCGCCATAATCGCCGTATTCGTCTCCCTGTATATCTGGCTCGGCAGGGTCAACCTAAGCGGCGAGGGCAACCGATGAATCGTTCGGCCGCGGACTGGGTTAGGCTTAGCGCGTTCTATGCTCTAGTGGCGATCATCATCGTGGTTTCGATTTTCCCTTTCTACTACGCGATTCTAACGTCGCTGAAGTCGGGAACGGCGATTTTCCGAGTAGACTACATTCCGGTTGATTTTTCGTTTAAGAACTACGCCACGGTCATGACCGGGCGGAATTTCATTCGAAGCGTGGTGAACTCCGTGCTTGTCGCCGGCACCACGGTACTGTTCGCCCTGTTTCTAGCCGTCACCGCATCATACGCCTTGAGCAGAGTCCGCTTTAGGGGGCGCGCCCTGCTTCTTGTAACGATTCTCGGCGTATCGATGTTTCCGCAGATCGCCGTTCTCGCCGGGCTGTTCGAACTCGTTCGGTTTCTCGGCATCTACAACACGCCCTGGGCGATGGTGCTGAGCTATACTATATTTACATTGCCGTTCACCGTTTGGGTGCTCACGACATTCATGCGCGATCTGCCGATCGAGATCGAGGAAGCGGCTATCATCGACGGGGCGACGCCCTGGGTTATCATCACAAAGGTATTTATGCCGCTGCTCTGGCCCGCCCTCGTTACAACAGGGCTTCTGGCCTTCATCGGAGCCTGGAACGAATTCCTGTTCGCGCTAACATTTACAATTTCGGAAACTCAGCGCACGGTTCCGGTCGCCATCGCGCTTCTTTCGGGGGCTTCGGAGCAGGAGATACCCTGGGGGCCCATCATGGCCGCCTCGGTAATCGTAACCATTCCGCTAGTCGTTCTCGTTCTGATTTTCCAACGCAAGATCGTAGCCGGCCTGACGGCCGGCGGCGTCAAGGGCTAGACTTTGGGGGATTCATAAGTGGCCGAAATAGTTCTAAAGAATGTCACCAAGTCATTCGGTTCGCTTGAAGTCATCAAAGGGGCGAATCTTAGGATTGAAAGCGGCGAATTCATGGTTTTCGTAGGACCGTCCGGATGCGGGAAGTCGACAATGCTGCGACTGATTTCCGGACTGGAATCGATTACCAGCGGCGAACTGACCTTCGACGGCTCCCTCATGAACAACGTGGTTCCCTCCAAGCGAGGCATTGCCATGGTATTCCAATCCTACGCGCTTTATCCGCATATGAAGGTCTTCGACAACATGGCTTTCGGAATGAAGCTAGCGAAGGCCGGCGCGGACGAGGTCAAGAATCGCGTCGAGGAAGCCGCGAGACTGCTTCAAATCGATCATCTGCTGGACCGGCTGCCGAAACAGCTTTCGGGCGGCCAGCGCCAGCGGGTCGCGATCGGGCGCGCGATCGTCCGCGACCCCCGCGTCTTCCTGTTCGACGAACCGCTTTCCAACCTCGACGCGGCGCTCAGAGTGGCCACCCGCATTGAAATCGCGAAGCTGCATCGAAACATGGACGACGTTACGATGATATATGTAACTCACGATCAGGTTGAGGCGATGACTCTCGCCGACAGAATCTGCGTGCTTCGCGACGGAATCGTCGAGCAGGTCGGCACGCCTTCGGAACTTTACGATTTTCCCAACTCGATCTTCGTCGCGGGCTTCATTGGATCGCCGAAAATGAACTTTTTGTCCGCCGGATTCGCCGAGCCGTTCGGCTGCGCTACCATCGGCATTCGATCCGAGCATATCGAAATCGCGAACTCAGACGCGGAGTGGTCGGGCGAAGTCGTGCATGCCGAAGATCTAGGCTCGGATACTTATATGTTCGTTGAAATCGGCTCCGACGAGCCGCTAGTCGTACGCTGCGCCGGCAAGCATCGCGTGCCCTGGGGCGAGCGCATCGGCCTAAAGCCGCTAAGCGGCCAGCTGCACCGCTTCGACGGCGCGGGCCGACCGGTTCGATAGGGACGGCGAGCTTCGCCGCCGCCAGGTCGGAATTAGATCTGCAGATTTGCCATGAGGTGCTTATGACAAAGTTCGTTCTTGTGGGCGCGGGGAGCGTGCAGTTCGGCGCGCAATTGCTGGGCGACATCTTCCAATGCGATGCATTGAAGGGGTCGGAAATCGTTTTCAACGACATCAACCCTGTCGCGGTCGAGGAAACGCGAAAACTTGCGCAGGACTATGTCGACGCGAACGGCCTCGACCATTCCATTTCGGTGGAGGCGGACCTGGAGCGAGCGCTGCGCCGCGCGAACTTCGTCGTAATAATGATCGAGGTGGGCGATCGCTTCAAGCTCTGGGACTCGGACTGGAAGATTCCGCTGCAGTACGGCATTACCCAGGTCTACGGCGAGAATGGCGGGCCGGGCGGGCTGTTCCACGCGCTGCGCATAATTCCTCCGATTCTGGAAATCTGCGGCAAGATCGCCGAAGTCGCTCCGGAAGCGACGATTTTCAATTTTTCGAATCCGATGAGCCGGATATGCACGACAGTCCACAGAAAGTTTCCCGGTCTCCGTTTCGTGGGCATGTGCCACGAGATCGCTTCGCTGGAACGCCATTTGCCGCCCATGCTGGGCCAGCCGCGCAGCAATATCCGCTACCGCGCGGCGGGCTTGAACCATTTTTCGGTTCTAGCCGAGGTTCGGTACGCCGATAGCGGCGGGGACGCCTATCCCGACGTGGTCGAGCGGGCGCCGGCGTATTTTTCGAAGCTTCCGGGCTATTCGGAAATTTTGGGCGCCATGCGAGACTGCGGGTCGACGGTCGCGACCGAGGGCTGGATGAACATAGACCTCGCTCATTTGAAAAACCCGCGCGAGTGGTCGGACAGGTGGCTGTTCCGCGAAGTCCTCGAAAATTTCGGCGTTCTGCCAATAACCGGCGACAGCCATTTCGGTGAATATATCGGCTGGGCGCACGAAGTATCCGATCATCGCGGCATTCTGGACTTCTATACTTATTACCGCGATTATCTCGGATCGGTTACGCCTGCGATCAAAAACGCGGTCAGCGAGCGCATGGTTCCGATTGTCGAAGGCATGCTGACCGACCGAAAATACGAGGAAGCCGCCGTTAATATTCCTAACGCGGGGCTGATCGAAAACCTCCCTGAATGGATTGCGGTCGAAGTTCCGGCCGTCGTAGATTCCTCGGGAATTCGCGGAGTTCCGGTCTCGCTGCCTGCGGGCATCCGGGGCTTGCTCGCGAACCAAATCGGCATTCACGACCTGGTTGCGTGCGCCGTTCTCGAAAAAAGCCGCGATCTGGCGGTCCAGGCGCTTCTGGTGGATCCCGTCGTCACGCGAGCCAAGGGGATTCCCGCGCTGGTCGATCATATGATCGACGAGCAGAAGCCGTGGCTCGATTATTTGCGCTAGGCGGAAGTTCCGCGCGAACGAACGCCGTTTCTGCGATGAGACCGGCCGTGCTTCAGCGCGAAACTAGGCGAGGTTTCCCGGTCGGGCGGTCGCCGGCGCTTCTCTCGAATTCGACATTCCCGGCTTGCGAGGCGCGGGCGGATCCTGTTCGAGCCCCGGCGGCGCCGGATTTCCCGGACCTGGATTCTTCGTCCGCATGGCCGGCGGGCTCAGCGGAAAATTGCGCCGTCGGCAATTCCTGGCCTCGCCTCCCGCACAATCGGCGATCTATCTTGCCAACACGAGTGCGGTCGGCCGCGGGAAGCGCGGGCGCGCGGCGAAAGGCCGGCGCGGCCCGTTCTATTGGGCTTGCTGAAAAAATTCCTGCAACTGCGAGGATTTCGGGTTGACTGAGCCCGTCGATTGCCCTTATGGAGTCCCGCTGGCCGCAAGCGGCGAGCTTAACTTGGTGTTGGAGGCCTCCGCAAGGAGAATCCTGTCGCCCCGGCAATGTTTTACGGGGAAAGGACAACGCCCTTCGAATGAGGAAGGAGAACAGCCGTGACAAAACGCACGTCTGCCAAGCACAAGATAGACCGGCGCCTGGGGGAGAACATTTGGGGCCGCCCCTCGTCGCCCGTGAATCGCCGTCAGTACGGGCCTGGCCAGCACGGGCAGCGCCGCAAGGGCAAACTGTCCGATTTCGGAATCCAGCTGAGGGCCAAGCAGAAACTAAAAGGCCACTACGGCGACCTGACTGAAAAGCAGTTCCGCCGCATATTCGCTGAGGCGGAGCGGCTGAAGGGGGATACGGGCGAGAATCTCATCGGACTGCTCGAAAGCAGGCTGGATGCGGTCGTCTACAGGGCGAAATTCGTACCGACGATATTCGCGGCCCGCCAATTCGTCAATCACGGCCACGTGACCGTCAACGGCCAGCGCGTCAACATTCCCTCCTACCGCGTGGCAGAGGGCGATGTTGTTCAAATCCGCGAGAAATCGCGCCAGCTATTGATCGTGCTGGAGGCGATCGACCTTCGCGAACGCGATATACCGGACTACATTTCAGTCGACTTCAACAACATGACGGCGGAACTGCAGCGCATGCCGCAGCTTTCGGATGTTCCCTACGCGGTCAATATGGAACCGAACCTCGTCGTCGAATTCTACGCGAAAAATTGATTCACTGATTCGCCGGTAGCTTGAAATTTTCGGGCGGCAAAGGGGTTCGCCCGAAAAAAAGACATCATTGACCTGGCCGGGTCATGCCGTCTCCGCATTGAACGGATAGATAAGGCAGGCGAATCCGATGACGCTTTTCAGCAGCCAGGTCGCGCTGGCGGACGCGGAGCGATATCCGTTCTACCGAAGGCCGATATTCCTTCTTTTCCTCATGGCCGCGGCTATGCCGCTTTCATTCGCCACCTGGTCGGCGCTGCTGAACAATTTCGTTATCGAAGCCGCGGCATTCGACGGCGTCGGCATCGGCTGGCTCCATACCGTGCGCGAGATACCGGGTTTTCTTGCGGTGGGCGTGATCGCGCTGCTACTGATCCTGCGGGAGCAGGTGCTCGCGCTCATTGCGCTTGCGACCCTCGGGGCGGCCACTGCCGTCGTCGCGTGGTTTCCGAGTTTTCAGGGCCTGCTTTTGACGACCTTGATCGGCTCCATAGGGTTTCACTACTTTGAAACCATCAATCAGTCGCTGCAGCTTCAGTGGATCAAGAAGGCGAGGGCGCCGGTCGCAATCGGCTGGATTGTCGCCGTCGGATCCGGCGCGTCGCTCGCCGCCTACGGCCTAATCGTCATTGGCTGGAAGTCGCTGGAGCTATCCTACAGCACCGTTTACCTGATCGGCGGAGGAGCGACCCTTTTGATCGCTTTATACTGCGCGCTGGGGTTTCGAAAATTTGAGTCGCCGAATCCGCAGCGCCGGAAGCTTGTTCTTCGGCGGCGCTATTGGCTCTTTTACGCGCTGGAGTTCATGTCCGGCGCTCGACGGCAAATTTTCGTCGTGTTCGCCGCATTTATGATGGTTGAAAGATTTGGTCTGGAAGTCCACGAGATTACCGCGCTTTTCCTGTTGAACTACCTGGCAAGCATGGCTTTCGCTCCCTTGATGGGCAAGGCCGTGTCGATTTTCGGAGAACGCCGGGCGCTCGTCTTTGAATATTCGGGGCTTACGCTTGTGTTCCTTGCGTACGGCGGAATCTATTTCTTCGAATGGGGCGTCATTCTCGCGGCCGGCTTGTATATTCTCGATCACTTGTTCTTTGCGCTTGCGTTCGCGCTCCGGACATACTTTCAAAAGATAGCGGATCCAGGCGACGTTGCGCCTACTGCTGCAGTGGCCTTCACGATCAATCATATCGCGGCGGTATTCCTGCCTGCGCTGCTCGGCTATCTGTGGATCAACTCCCCCGGCTCCGTATTTGGCCTAGCCGCCATTCTGGCGGCGGCTTCGGTCGCGCTGGCCGCGCTGATACCGAGGCATCCGGCGCCGGGCCGGGAAACCGTTCTCGTCCAATGGTTCCGTTCCCGCGATTGAATTTCTCGGAAATTGACGTGCGCGGCGCTTGCCATGCGGCGGCCGGATCGGCATAATTTTAACGCGACTAGGCGCAAAGGAGTCTGTCATGGGATTGTTTGGCTTCGGAAAACTGAAATTGCCCGCGCGCGATAGGGCGCTGCCCGGGCGCTCGGACTGCCTTCCGACTGCATCGCGCCATTTCGTCAGCGGACGCCCGCTCAAGGGGCCGTTTCCGGACGGGATGGAATTCGCGATGTTCGGCATGGGATGCTTCTGGGGCATCGAGAGACACTTCTGGCAGGTCGAGGGCGTATGGGTGACCGCCGCTGGCTATGCCGGAGGCTATACGCCCAACCCGACGTACCGCGAAGTCTGCACGGGCATGACGGGCCACAACGAAGTCGTTCGGCTTGTATTCGAACCGAAAGTCGTTTCATACCGGACGCTCCTATCCGCGTTTTGGGAGAACCACGATCCGACGCAGGGCATGAGGCAGGGCAACGACGTCGGCACGCAGTACCGGTCGGGAATTTACGCGTACGGCGCCGAGCAAAGAAAGCAGGCGCTGGAGAGCCGGGACGAATATTCGTCGTCTTTGAACGAGGCCGGCTACGGGCCGGTTACGACGGAGGTCGACGCGGCCCCCGAATTCTACTTCGCCGAAGATTATCATCAGCAGTATCTCGCGAAAAACCCGGGCGGCTATTGCGCCATGAGAGGCACGGGCGTGTCCTGCGACGCAGGGGTGGGCCGGTAGGGTTTCGGGCGAGAGCCTGTCCGGGCAACCCGCAGGTCCAATAGGAAATGCGCTGCTTCCGGGCATGGACGACGGCAGCCTGCGAAGCCAAAGCGAGGGAATTGGCCGCGGCGGTCGAGAACCTGAAACCTGCGCCTTGCGGCGTAAATTTCCTGGATATGCAAATTTATTCGGGCCAATGGGAGGTCGGGGCGTACTTTCTTTCTTATCCCGATACCGTAGCTCTAGCTTTGCTGGCCGCCGCCTTCGAGGCATCGGAATTCCGGGTCGAGGAAATCGAGGACAACGATTGGGTCGGCGTAAGTCGCAGCCAGTCGACTCCTTTTCGCGTCGGACGCTTTACAATAATGGGCGGCTTCGACGCCGCCGCCGCGCGCGAGGGAATCCCGATCGCCATAGAATCCAGCATGGCGTTCGGAACCGGGCGGCACGGTTCGACCAAAGGCTGCCTGGAGGCTTTCGAAGGCCTGGCCGATCAGAAACTCGAGCCGAAGGCGATAGCCGACATTGGCTGCGGCTCGGCCATACTGGCGATAGCGGCCGCTCATATTTGGCCGGCCTCCCGCATTGTCGCAAGCGACTCGGATCCAAGCGCCGTCGAAGTCGCTCGGGCGAATCTCAAGTTCAATCGAGCGGGACGCCGCGTTGAAGTATTCGAGTGCGCCGGCTTTAGCCATGATTCGCACGCGCGCGCGTCGCCGTACGGGTTGATCGCAGCCAACATACTCCTCGCCCCTCTACTGAAGATCGCGCCGCAACTGCCGAGGTTCCTGGCTTCGGGCGGGCGGGCTGTGCTTTCAGGCATACTGCCGGGCGAAGCCCCGAGACTGCGCAAAGCATGCGTATCGGCGGGTCTCGTGCCAACCGGCGAGACAGTTTCAGAGGGCTGGGCTACCCTTGTATTTCGGAAACCGAAATGACTGCGTATGTAAAATGCCGAATTCGCGGATGTGTCGGAACGCGGGGCTTGGAGTCGGAAACTTTTTCAATTTCGGAATTCGTACCTAACGCTGTCGGGAAGCTCTACCGGCTCGGCGTCGGCGAATTCGATCATCTCCGCCATAGGCAGCAGAGGCAGGTGCTTGCCAGGCGATTCGCCTTGATTCGGGCTTTCGGACAGAACGCATCCGCCTGCCGCCGTAATGATTAGTCCTGCGGCGGACGCGAAAACCGGCCGTACATTGAATCGCCGCATGCAAAATTCCTAAATGCGAGTTCGAAGCCCATCCGTCGATACCATGCCGGCGAATGCCGGCAAGGCGCTTTCCGGATTCCGGCCTATCCGACGGGGTCCGAGTAGATTGGAAATCGAGCGCAAATATCTTGAACTCTTGCCTTGATGCGTTTTTCGACCGCGCTGTTTCCCTCGTCGCCATTCTCTTCGAGGCCCTGTACAACTTCGACGATCATTTCGCCGACCTGTCGAAACTCTTCGATTCCGAATCCTCGCGACGTGCATGCGGGCGATCCCAGGCGAATGCCCGAGGTAACCGCCGGTTTTTCCGGATCGAACGGAATTCCGTTCTTATTGCATGTAATGTTCGCGCGGCCAAGCGCCGCTTCCGCATGATTCCCCTTGACGCCCATCGGGCGGAGATCCACGAGCATGACATGCGTATCGGTTCCGCCGGTTACGATTTCAAGGCCGCCGGATTGCAGCGACAGGGCCAGCTCCGACGCGTTGTCCACGACTCGCTTGATGTAGTCGCGAAAATCCGGTCGAAGGGCTTCCCCGAAGGCAACGGCCTTTGCAGCTATGACGTGCATAAGCGGTCCGCCCTGGATTCCCGGAAAGATGGCCGAGTTAACTTTTTTGGCGATTTCCGGATCGTTGGACAGCACCATTCCGCCGCGCGGGCCTCGCAAGGTCTTGTGCGTCGTCGTCGTAACGACATCCGCGAAAGGAAACGGCGATGGATGCAGGCCGCCCGCAACCAGGCCGGCTATATGGGCCATATCCACCAGTAGCATTGCGCCGACTTTCCCGGCAATGGAGCTGAAGCGTTCAAAGTCGAGAATTCGAGGCACGGCCGAACCGCCGGCGATGATGAGCTTCGGCCTGTGAACGGCAGCCAATTCCTCGATCTGATCGAAATCGATCAGGCAGTCCTGCCGCCTTACGCCGTACTGAACCGCATTGAACCACTTTCCGGATTGGTTGGGCTTGGCGCCGTGCGTCAGATGTCCTCCCGAAGCGAGATTCATGCCGAGAATCGTGTCGCCCGGCGAAAGTAGCGCATTGAAGACGCCCTGGTTCGCCTGGCTTCCGGAATGGGGCTGAACATTCGCGTATTCGCAACCGAAGAGCGCGCAGGCCCGTTCGATCGCAATTCTTTCGGCGTCGTCGACGAATTGGCATCCGCCATAGTACCGCCGGCCCGGGTAGCCTTCGGCGTATTTATTCGTGAGCACCGACCCGGCGGCCTGAAGCGTCGCTCTGGAAACGATGTTTTCCGAGGCGATCAATTCGATTTCATTGCTTTGCCTCGCCAGTTCCCTTGAAACGGCGCTAAAGATTTCCGGATCGCCCGACTGCAGGCCGTCACTGAAGAAACTCGTCGGGCGTGGCGCTGATCGCATGTTTAACTCCGGTGCCGCATGGAACGGGTAAATCGTCCATTGTCTTACTTAAGCGCAATTCGGCGGTGAATGAACCGATGTCAACTGGCGGGAGAAGTTTTTTTGTCTGCCGCGCCCGGATTCTCCAAGAATGTTCCTAGAGCGACCGCCGTGAATGCAAGCGGAATTGCGTTTGGCTGGACGCCGCCGGAGGCCGGTTTTGTTTCGTCGAAGGCTCACATGTTCGAAAGGACTTGAACCGGCAGTCGATTTAATTGCGGATTTCCTTTTCGTTGTGCAGAAGTGGCGTTTCTGCGCCTTTCGCGCGATCGCGAGAACCAATGACGGCACAATGGAAAATCTGCTTTGCGGCGAGTGAAACCGAACCAGCCGTCGAGGCCAGAGACCGGCTGGCGGAAAGATTCGGCAATTGTGGACCGAACGAAGCCGATGTCATCGTCGCCCTGGGCGGCGACGGGTTCATGCTGCAGGCGCTGAGCACGGCTTCGCAGTTCGACGTCCCGGTCTACGGGATGAATCGAGGCACTGTCGGATTTCTAATGAACGACTACGGCGAGGATGACCTGCCGTTGCGCCTCGACGCGGCGGAAGAAGAGGTGATCAATCCGCTTAGGATGACAGCCCAGACCTTGACGGGAAGTACGAGCGAAGCAATCGCGATCAACGAGGTTTCGCTCTTGCGGGCGGGCCCTCAGGCGGCCAAGCTCCGCATTACTGTCGATGGAAAGACTAGGCTGGAGGAACTGGTCTGCGATGGCGCGCTTATCTCGACGCCGGCCGGCTCGACCGCCTACAACTATTCCGCGCACGGACCCATTCTTCCGATTGGAAGCGACGTGCTGGCTTTGACGGCCGTCGCGGCATTCCGGCCCCGGCGTTGGCGCGGGGCACTGCTGCGAAACACGTCGAGAGTAGAATTTTCAGTTCTTGAACCGGAAAAGCGCCCTGTCATGGCCGATGCGGACGGGCGGCAGGCGCGGAATGTTGTCAGAGTCGAGGTGCGGAGCGAACCCCATATCCGGCATCGCATTCTTTTCGACAGCGGCCACGGTCTGGAAGAGCGCTTGATTCGCGAGCAATTTGCATAGGGCGCTATTTCGCAAAGAATAAGTCGGGTACTTCGGTCCCGACCTCTTTCCAGCGCGACAGCGGGACGTCGCCAAATGTCCACTCATTTGGCATTGATTGCTCCGGTCCGCTCGCATTCAGGAGTTCGTCTTTCTCCTTCGCGATGACCGCAACGGCGTAAGCGGCGATGAATGCCTGCATGGCATTCGGCATTTCAGCGTTCCGAAAAAGATCAAACAGGATATGGACTGGCGCCGCATGGTCGACAGTTACGATTTTGCCCGTTCAATTCCCGCGATCGATCTCGAGATCTCTCCTGTTAGCCGGACGTCGAGCGTTCGTTTTCGCTTTTTCGATCGACCAAGCGCCGCCAAACTTTTCGGCACCGATTCGATCATCCCAATTGCCCCTAAACGCCGTCTTCAGCCTAGAATTCTCGGTCGCGGCAACGTTTCAAAGATAGCGATCAGAATCAAACCAGGCTCGAAGCCCGGATCGCAATTGCAAGGCTCTGTCCCGAATGCCTACGACCCCGCAAAAGTAACTTTTTAATTTTTGTTCCGAAACTGAATTTTTCTCCGGCAACGCAACATTTGATCGGATACGCGCCTTAGCAAGCAAGTTTCCGATTCGAAAAGAGGCGACATTTTTCCACGCGCCATGACGGTGCGGCCGGTGCGAGGCTACGCCGAGCAGCGGCGATGGGACGCCCTTGCTGCGCGCCACCACTATCTTTCCTTCAAGAATTTCTACGGCCGCGCAACCTCGCCTGCCTGAGCAACGCGGCAATCTCCATCCTTCGATTCGAGGGCCGGTTTTCAATTCATGGCCCCTGGCCAATCGCTACTACGCGGGGCCAGGGCGCAGGACGCGATCAACGCCATTCTAAAGCCCCTGAAGCGCTCCTAGGCGGGTTGAAAGCAGAGCCCGTTGAGCCGCAGTGCCGGCTCGAAGGATTGCTGCGCCCGCAGCCGGCAATTCGCCGGAAAACATCCGCAAACGCTCATCCGAGACACTTCGGTCAGCCCCGATAACCGCAGCGATGCTCGCACCCGTGCCGGAATCCGCAGAACAAATCTTCCTCGAATCCGCAAAAACTAGACTTTTGCGCAGGCCTGACCACAGATGCCAAGAGTTGGAAATCAGCCGATTATGATATGGTGATCAATTACTCGAGCAATTCCGTGGCACTGAGCGACAAACACAGCACTGGTGACCGTCTGCGGGTCAAGTCTGAGCAAACCTTGACACCGTATCGCACATGCGGAAATAGAAATAGCGATGCCTCGTATCTTTGACAACATTGAAACTTCGCTTCTCCCCGCGCTGCGACAGACACTCGAGCTGGCCGACCACGCTGACTTTTGCACCGGGTATTTCAATCTGCGTGGTTGGAAGGCGATCGATGATCGAATCGAGCACTGGCCTGGTGGAGCAGGAAGGCAATGTCGGTTGCTTGTTGGAATGCGGCGCTTGCCGCAAGATGAACTGCGCGCAGCATTCAGTGTAACTGGGAATCAAAACCAACTGGATAACCAGACCGCGTTGCGGCTTAAGCGGAAGTTGGCCGAAGAATTTCGCACACAGTTGACGTATGGCGTTCCGAACAATGCCGATGAGGCAGGGTTGCGTCGATTGGCTGCGCAGATTAAGTCGGGAAAACTCATCGTCAAGCTGTTCTTGGGGCATCCGCTTCACGCCAAACTGTATCTGCTGTTTCGTGACGATCCTGTAAGTCCGATAGTCTGTTATCTTGGCAGCAGCAACCTCACGCTATCCGGCCTTTCCAATCAAGGCGAGCTGACTGTGGATGTCCTCGACCACGATGCGAATACAAAGCTCGCCAAGTGGTTCGACGGCCGCTGGAACAACCGTTGGTGTGTGGATATTTCCGCCGAACTGGTGCAGGTCATCGAAGAGAGCTGGGCGCGCGAAGTACCGCTGCCACCGTACCACATCTACGTAAAGATGGCTTACCACTTGGCTCAGGAGGCCCGTGCGGGTCTTTCCGAGTTCCGTATTCCGCCTGAGTTCGGCCAACGTCTGTTCGAATATCAGGTCGCCGCGGTCAAAATCGCCGCCTACCATCTTAACAATCGTGGCGGCGTTCTCATTGGCGATGTCGTCGGACTAGGAAAGACCTTGATGGCTACGGCACTCGCCAGGATCTTCCAAGATGATCATTTCACGGAAACGCTCATCATTTGCCCGAAGAATCTCGTGAAGATGTGGGAGGATTACGTCGCGGAGTATCGTCTGCTCGCCAAGGTACTGTCGATAACGCAAGCTCCGCGCGAGCTACCCGATCTCAGACGGTACCGGGTCGTACTCATTGACGAGAGCCAGAATCTCCGCAATCGTGAGGGGAAACGCTATCGTGCCATCCAAGAGTACATCCAAGAGAACGAGAGCAAGTGCATCCTGCTTTCCGCCACTCCGTACAACAAGACATACGTCGATCTGTCGAACCAACTGCGACTGTTCGTGCCCGAGGATCAGGAATTGGGCATTCGCCCGGAGCGACTTTTGAGGGACATTGGCGAAACCGAATTCATCCGGCGACACCAGTGCCCGGTTCGTTCGCTGGCCGCTTTTGAAAAGAGCGAATACGCGGACGATTGGCGCGAATTGATGCGACTTTACATGGTGCGCCGCACCGGAAGTTTTATCCAGGACAACTACGCCGCTCTCGACCCGAGCAATGGGCGTAAGTTCCTCACCTTTGAAGACGGGACGCGCTCGTACTTTTCCGAGCGTGTGCCGAGAACAATAAAGTTCAGAATCGATGAGCGCGATCCCTCTGACCAATACGCTAAATTCTACGCTGTCGACGTCGTTACTGACATCAACGGCTTGAATCTGCCGCGATATGGCCTCGCAAACTACGTCGTTGCTACGCCGCACAAGCCACCTGCCCCGGCCGAGTTAAAGGTGTTGGCAGACCTATCCCGCGCCGGAAAACGGCTTATGGGATTCTGCCGGACGAACCTGTTCAAACGCCTAGAGAGCAGCGGGGAGGCATTCCAACAGTCCATCGAACGGCACATTCTTCGCAACTACATCTTCCTTCACGCCATCGAGGAGCGACAGCCGCTACCGATTGGTACTCAGGATTCGGGTCTGCTTGATGCTGGCACCTACGACGAGGACATTGATGACGAGAATGCGAGCGCGGAATTGTTTGATGAGGAAGGCGATGCCGAACGTAGGTCTTCGAAGAGCCTTGAGCTACGCACCGACGCCGACTTTAGGAAGCGAGCCTCCGAGATCTATGAGCAATACGTCACGAATTTCAAGAGCCGGTTCAGGTGGCTTCGGCCCGACTTATTTGCGCCATCGTTGGGCACGGACTTGAATGCAGATGCCATAAGTTTGTCGAATGTCCTGCGACGCTGCGGCGATTGGAAGCCGGAGACCGACGCCAAACTCGAGGCGCTGTACGCCCTCCTTGCGAAGCAGCATCCCAACCACAAGGTCATCGTCTTCACGCAGTTCGCCGACACGGTGCGATATCTTGAGGCGCAACTTCGATCCCGAGGCCTGCAGCGTCTCGCTGGGGTTACAGGCGGTGACGAAAACCCCACTAGATATGCTTGGCGATTTAGTCCGTCGAGCAATCAGAAACGCGACCAGGTCCACGCCGACCAGGAGCTTCGGGTCCTCATCGCGACGGATGTGCTTAGCGAAGGCCAGAACCTCCAGGACGCAGCCATCGTAGTGAATTTCGACCTACCCTGGGCCATCATTCGGCTCATTCAGAGGGCAGGTCGTGTGGATCGAATTGGGCAGAAGTCGGAGAAGATTCTCTGCTATTCGTTCCTGCCTGCTGATGGCGTGGAGAACCTAATCCGTCTGCGGGCGCGCGTGCGACAGCGTCTCCATGAGAATGCTGAAGTGGTCGGCACGGATGAGGCCTTTTTCGAAGACGAACGCGAACGCCAGAACCTCGTCGATCTCTACCACGAGAAGGCGGGCATTCTCGACGGCGATGCGGAAACGGAGGTCGATTTGGCATCCTACGCCTATCAAATCTGGAAAAATGCCATCGATAACTTCTCCGAACTCCAAGGGACCATCCCGGACCTTCCGCCAGTGGTTTATTCCACCCGTCCCCACCAGGCCACGGATACGAAGCCCCATGGCGCTCTCGTTTATCTCCGCACCGCCCAAGGCAACGATGCTTTGGCGTGGGTCGACAAGGATGGCAAGAATGTCACCGAGTCGCAGTTCGAGATTCTCAAGGCGGCCGAGTGTTCCCCCGAGACACCGGCGTTGGTTCGACAGGAGAACCACCATGATCTCGTGCGAAGGGGAGTCGGACACATCGCCGCCGAGGAAAAATCGGTTGGTGGGCAGTTGGGTCGTCCGTCCGGCGCCCGTTTTCGTACCTATGAGCGGCTCAAGCGCTACGCCGAGCAGGTGAAGGGGACGCTCTTTGAGACACCTCAGTTAGCTAAGGTCATCGAGGAAATTTATCGCTTCCCGCTTCGGCAATCGGCTACGGACACGCTCAACCGCCAGCTTCGCGCCGGCATTGCAGACGATAAGCTGGCGGGGCTTGTGATGGAGCTGCGCGACTACGATCTTCTGTGCATTGTCCACGAGGAGGAACAATCAGACGAACCGTTGATCATTTGCTCGTTGGGCTTGGCCCCAGCGACGAACTCCGACACCTGAATAGCACAACAGCCATGTACCTCCCCCGCGCCCGCCAGTTACTGCGGAATGTCGACCTCCGCGCTCTATTCATCGAGGAGCTCGGCTGGGACCGCCATAACACTCCATTGGAAATAGTGGTGCTCGGCTCGCCGATAACACTTTCCGCGCTCGCAGAGAAGCGCGGCATGGTCGCTTACCACTGTCCGACGCCAACTGGTCAGCCTCTGCCCGCCTACGCTCAGCGTCGGAAGATCGAGCACCAAGTCGCCAAGGCCACGCACGAGCATCTCATTGCCTTCACCGACCCAATCAACACCATTCAAATCTGGCAGTGGGTGAAACGCGAGCCTGGCAAACCTGCCGCTTGCCGCGAACATACTTATCGCGCCTCGCAGCCCGGAGACGCACTTCTCCAGAAGCTGGAAGCGATCGCTTTCACGCTCGACGAAGAAGAGTCCTTGTCGCTGACAGATGTCACGCGCCGCGCGCGGATCGGCTTCGATGTGGAACGGGTTACCAAACGGTTTTACGACCGGTTCCAGAAGGAGCATGAGGTATTCCTGAGGTTCATTTCCGGAATTGGCGAGACTGCCGATCGCGAATGGTATGCGTCGGTCATGCTCAATCGCCTGATGTTCGTCTACTTCATTCAGCGAAAGGGCTTCCTCGACGGCGACCGCGATTATCTGCGGAACAGGCTCGCCCGGATGCGCGCCGCGCACGGCCGCGATAAGTTCTATTCGTTTTACCGCTACTTCCTCCTTCGCCTCTTTCATGAAGGGCTTGGCGGTCGCGAGCATAGTCCAAAGCTCGAATCGCTGTTGGGCCGCATCCCCTACTTAAACGGAGGCCTGTTCGACATTCACGAACTGGAGCAGCCTGAACGCTACGGCACGAGCATTAATATCCCGGACTCGGCCTTCCAGCGCATCTTCGACTACTTCGACCAATATCAGTGGCATCTCGACGAGCGCCCGCTCAGGGCCGACAACGAAATCAACCCCGATGTGCTCGGCTACATATTCGAGAAATACATCAACCAGAAGCAAATGGGGGCCTACTACACCAAGGAAGACGTTACCGAATACATCGGGAAGAACACGGTCATCCCGTTCCTGTTCGACGCGGTCCGAGCCAAATGTAGGATCGCCTTCGAAAATCCGGGCGGGCCGACCGTCTGGGACCTGCTGCGAAACGATCCCGACCGCTACGTCTATGCTGCGGTACGCCACGGTATGGATACTCCGCTCCCGCCGAACATCGTGGCGGATTTAAGTCCGCCAGAGTTGCACCAGCCAGTCAGCGACGGTCCTGACGAGACCTTGGAATTGCGCAAACGCTGGAACACGCCGGCACCGAGGGACGCCGGACTGCCCACCGAGACGTGGCTCGCAGTCATTGGCCGTCGCAAGCGTTACGAAGAGCTACGCGCCAAGCTCATTGCAGGCGAGGTACGCGACATTAACGAACTCGTCACGCTCAATCTTGATATCCGCCAATTCGCTCAGGACACAATCGAGAATTGCGAAGGGCCGGAACTACTCCGGGCGTTCTGGCACGCCATTGAGCGTGTCACCATCCTAGATCCAACATGTGGTTCCGGGGCCTTTCTCTTCGCCGCGCTGAATATATTGGAGCCGCTGTACGAAGCATGTCTTGCTCGCATGGAAGCGTTCCTTGATGATCTAGAGCGGTCGGCCGAGCAGCAGGGTCCAGAAAAATACACGGATTTCCGACAGGTGCTCGCGAATGTGGCCGCGCACCCCAACCGGCGCTACTTCATTCTGAAGAGTATCATTCTCTACAATCTCTTCGGCGTGGATATCATGGAGGAGGCGGTCGAGATCTGCAAACTCCGCCTGTTTCTCAAGCTCGCGGCTCAGGTCGCACCCGATGCCTCAGCCAGAAATTTCGGCATCGAGCCCCTGCCCGACATCGATTTCAACATTCGTGCTGGCAATACGCTCGTCGGCTACTCCAGCTACGACGAAGCAGAAAAGGCGATAACGAGTAAGCTTGATCTTGATAACTCCATGGAAAAGATAGCGGCCAAGGCGAGCGATCTCCAGCAAACCTTTGACACCTTTCGTCTGCGCCAGATCGAGGGCGATGGCTTGGTTGCTACTGAATACAAGCAAGAAATGCGCCGAAGGCTCAAGGCGCTGGAAGACGAGCTGAATCGTCATCTCGCGATTCAATATGGCGTGAAGGCCGGCGACCAAATTGCCTATGACAGGTGGATGCGGTCTCACCAACCATTTCATTGGTTTATTGAGTTTCACGGAGTTATCAAAGACGGTGGATTTGGGATTGTCTTAGGAAATCCACCTTACATCTCGTCGAAACGTGTTCGCAAAACATATACCACCCGAGAATATGTAACCGAGCAATGTCCTGACATCTACGCATGGATTATGGAGCGAAGCGCGTCATTAACTTCTCTAGATGGTCGCTTCGGAATGATCGTGCCCTTGAGCCTGACATTTTCCGGCGGCTTTCAACCGCTTCGTAGTTTGTTAATGGAACAGTTTGGATCAAATTGGTTCTCTTCTTTTGCTCGGATCCCGGCAGCGCTATTCAGTGCAGAAGTGCGGGTTCGGAACACCATATACTTGGGATGCAGGCGGGGAGATAAGAGGGCGTACACGACTTCAACACATCGCTGGTTCGAAGAGGCCCGATCTCATTTAGTGGAGAACATGCTTTATGCCGAGTTTATGCCATCCCTGTGGGATGGCATAATTCCGAAGTTGAGTCACGAGGGCCTTCTTCGTGCTCTGGAGAGGGCCAAGCGCGAGTTTCCCAGTCTTGACAGGTATCGATCTACCCGGCACGGCAACCAGAAGCTCTATTTTCGGAAGTCCGCCTACAATTGGATCTCCTTCTCTTTGGAGCCAGCGCCGTGTTACGATACAAATGGTAGGCCTATGGCTGCATCAGATAGCGGAGAGATCAGTTTCTACGATACCGCCGCGCGAGACCAGGCACATACGCTGCTAAATGGGAAAATCGGCTTGCTTTGGTGGGCCATCGTTGGCGATGACTTCCACGTGACGCTCTCCAATATCGCGACTATACCGTTCCCGGTCGAGAAACTGGAAGCGATTGGCGGCAACCGGAGCGGAGATTTGAGGGCTGCGCTGGAAGCCGAGATGCAGGCCAATTTGGTCTTTAAACTGAATGCCGGAAAGCGCATTGGAAATTACAATTTGGCTAAGTGTAGGGACACTTCAGATGTGTCGGACGCGATCTGGAAGGACGCGTTTTGTCTCCAAGATGTCTGGGGCGACGTTGATCTGGCGTATGTTCAACTTGTGAAAACGGACTTTGGCGAGAGCGAATCTGATGGAGGAGGCAAGGGGTAATGGGCAATCTCGTCACGGTATCCCCGTGGGCTGCTATTTCGTTTGCAGCTCGTAGATCGAAGCAACCGTCGCATGTCGCCGTGGCCTATATAGGACAAAGGGGTGACGCACTACTCCCGCTCGTTGCGGATAGCCGGCTGGTCGTCGATGCCAGCCTGTCGTCTGTACGTGGCGTGATCACCCATCCAGGCGCGCTATTGAAGCTTCGTAAGTTAGGCGTTCGAATTTTCTCGTCTCCGCTGTTGCATGCGAAGGTGTTCGCATTCGACAGCGTGGGGTTCGTTGGATCCACGAACGCTTCCACTCGGTCACGCGATCACCTGAGCGAAGCCGTAGTGCGGGTCAAAGATGTTCCGACTTTGGCGGATATCAGAAACTATGTGGACGGGTTGGCTGTTGATGAGCTGACCAAATCTGATCTAGAATGGCTGAGGAAACAATACTCCCCGCCGAGCTTCTCAGTGCCGGAGGTATCAGACAAGGGCCATCGTCGCCTCTTGATGCAGATCATGAAAGCGGATCAGCAAGGATACTCCGGGCATCAGGTTCAACCGCCGTCGGGAGCGTGGGCCGAACTCTTCAATTTGAACATCCGCACCACTCGCCTTCCAACACTAAAGCTGAGGAACGCAGATACCGGAAGCGTCATCGCCCGTCGGGTCGTCAAGCACACCTTGGTAATGACGTTGGATATTCCGGAGGCCGTTCCCGGAGCGCTGCTCGAGATGCAGGAAGTTGGCAAGAATCGATATGACTATCGAGTTGTCACGCCAACCGATCGGGATTTCAAAAAACTTGACAGGGAGGTTAAACGTACTCCGAACCCGCTCCGGCGCTCGGGCCGGCGATGGATTATTACGTAGGGGGACGGAATTGTCAGCAGTCCAGAATGTGCAGGCGACAGACACAGTCACCTACGGACGTGAGGCTAGGGTGCGCCACCATTAAGGCATGTGCCCCGGGGTAAGCTGTGTCATGCTCGCGTGTATTTTTTCGGATCGTGCGGCAAGGAACGCCTCAAAGTTTCCGGCAATCAACTCATCGTATGGAACTAGGTGACTCTCCTATCGAAATCGAACATCTTCTTCGCTAGCATTTGCATCAGAAGCTCGTTCATCAATATATTGTTTTGGTGATTTTGCTGCAATTTTTCGATTCGTCTTCCATGATATCAATGCACAGTTCATTGCACAGTTTACTACATGATCTGGATAGGATTGTTCCACAAATCTTCTAGGGAAAAGATGGTGGTATTCTCTGCGCTGGACCCGTTCAGCCGTAGCCTTTCCACCATCAGCGAAGTCGTAACCACCACCGTACAATGAAGCCGCCATTATGGCGCGACCAAGTCTGTCTTTTCGCCCCGGCCAACCTCCACGTAAGAGTTCGTCGGCTTCGGGAAGCCGCGTATTCGGGCGACGCTCTTTGCATGGTTTCCCGAATCCGGCGACCGCGGCTGCTTGAGGAATGCGAGCGCGTCGCTTATGTATCGGTCCTATTGAATCCAATTGTTCCAATCTGCGGGGGCCGCGCCATGGCATTGTCAACAAGCCAACAATTACGCTGGTGGGGCATAGGTACGATTGCGTTCTTGCTGGCTGTTTGGCTGCTGAAGGACATGTTGTTTCCATTTATTGTTGCGAGCGCCGTCGCCTACCTGCTTGATCCGATTGCGGACAAAATGGAATCCGCAGGCATTCCCAGAGCTTTGGCATCCGTCATTATCATCGCGCTTATGCTTCTATTCTTCGTCGCGGCAGGCCTTCTCGTCGTTCCTCTCCTGCTGGTGCAGTTTTCGTCCTTGGTCGACGCCATGCCGTCAATAATGAACGGATTGGAATCTTTCCTGCAGGAACACCTTCCGAGCAATGTCGCGGACTACGGAGCTATACTTGAGCGGTCGCTCGGCGGGCTGGGCGATATCGTGCGGTCTCAGGGCGCAAAGCTGGTCGGTACCTTGGTTGCATCGGTGCAGGGAGCGATCAATGCTGCGGTTTTCGTCGTCATCGTGCCGGTCGTCGCGTTCTACTTGCTCCTGGACTGGAATCGTCTCGTCGAAAAAATCGATGGATGGCTTCCGAGGGACCATGCCGACGATATCCGGAAAATCATCGTAGAGGTCGACGAGGTGCTCGCCGGCTTCGTTCGCGGCCAAATTACGGTTTGCGCGATCCTTGCCATTTTCTACGGGGCATTGCTAACGCTTGTTGGGCTGCAATTCGGGATCATCGTTGGCTTTCTAGCCGGCCTGCTTTCGTTTATTCCGTTTGTCGGATCCGTGGGCGGCGGATTGCTATCGATTGGATTGGCGACGTTCCAGTTCTGGAACGAACCGTTATTCATTATCGCCGTCGCGGCGATTTTTCTGGCGGGGCAGCTAGTCGAGCAATATTATCTGACGCCTAAACTTGTTGGAAAGTCGATCAAGCTGCATCCAGTATGGCTGCTTTTCGCGCTTTCGGCGTTCGGGGGCCTGTACGGTTTCGTCGGCATGCTCGTGGCCGTGCCCGCCGCGGCGGCACTCGGAGTCTTCTTCCGATTCGGCGTCTCGCAGTATTTGCGGGGCAAGCTCTACCGGGGATTTTCGAACAGTGAATGAACCCCTGCCTAATCTAGAGGAAAGAGCGTTCGACCTAGCCGCCGTGCCGTCGATGGAGGCGGAGGATTTTTTCGTTTCCGATTGCAACAGGGCGGCGTTCCGGTTGATATCCGATCCCGGCAGCTGGCCGAATGGAAAGCTTGCTATCGTTGGGGAGGCATGCTCGGGCAAAACCCACTTGGCCAACATTTGGAGACGGCGATCGGGAGCCGAAATAATTGAGGCGAAAGAACTGGATTCAGCCGATATTCGAAGATTGGTGAAGTCAAAGGGCGTAGCGGTCGAAAGCGCGGATTCGGTGTCCGGTTTCGACGCTCTCGAAGAAGCTTTGCTAGGGCTGCATAATTATCTGGCCGAAACCGGCGGAAACCTGCTCATGACTTCCCGCGCCATGCCTTCGCGATGGGCGATTTCGCTGCCGGACTTGCGAAGCCGGATGGCGGCCAGCCACGTCGCCGTTTTGAGCAAGCCGGACGATCAGCACTTGGAGGCTCTTTTGATCAAGCATTTTTCGGATCGGCAAATTTCCATTTCGCGGTCCACCGCGTCTTATATTCTTGCCAGAATCGAGCGAAGCTGCTACGCCGTTCAAGGAGTAGCGGCAGCGCTTGATAGTCTTTCGCTTGCCAAGGGAAGGCCGGTTACTCGCGGCATCGCATCGGAACTGCTTGCCGAAGCAAGACTTTCCGAGCTTGCGCGCTGACCGGGGGGTGCTGCAATGGTGAATTCCGACTTTCTAAACGAGGGCTTTCTTGATCCGGTAGATCTGCCGGGCATGGATCTTTCCGGCCCCGACCGGTTTTTCAACCGGGAATTGTCGTGGCTCGCCTTCAATCGACGGGTTCTTGAAGAAGCCTCGAATCCAAATGTTCCGCTGCTCGAAAGAGTTAGATTCGTATCGATATCCGCATCGAATCTGGACGAATTCTATACGGTTCGCGTAGCAGGGCTTCAGGAGCTCGCGCGAACAGGAAGCCAGAAGACCGCCTCCGACGGGCTGATGCCGGTTCAGCAGCTCGAACTGATCGAGCGCGACGCCCGAGATCTGATGAACGCGCAGCAAAGGGCATGGTGCGCCCTGCGCCGAGAGCTGGATGCGAACGGTATCAAGCTCGTCGCCGTCGAGGACTTGGACGCGGCGGACAGAAAGTTTCTCGACTCGGTTTTCGTGAACAAGGTTTTTCCGATACTGACGCCGCTCGCGATAGACCCGGCGCATCCGTTCCCGTTCATTCCGAACGAGGGATTCTGCCTCGCCCTCGAACTGGAAAGATCCTCCGACAAGCGTTCGCTGAAGGCGCTTCTTCCGATTCCCAATCAGATCGACCGCTTCATTAGGCTTCCGAACGTAGATGGCGGCATCATTCGATTTCTTCCGCTGGAGGAATTGCTTCTGGAATTCGTGTCGTACATTTTTCCGGGATACGCCGCCAAGGGCCATTGCGCGTTCCGCGTTCTGCGCGACAGCGATTTGGAGGTCGAGGAGGAAGCCGAAGACCTGGTTCGGGAATTCGAAACGGCTTTGAAGCGGAGGCGCAGGGGCGAAGCGGTCAGGCTTTCCCTCTCGAGCGGCGCTCCGCCGAAACTTCGAGTTCTCGTGATGGAATCGCTTGGAGTAAAGGAAGAGGAATCATTCGAATTCGAGGGAATGAACGGTCTCGCGGACCTAAGCGAGCTATTGGTCGACACTCGGCCGGATCTCCTGTGGCCGAACTACACGCCAAGAATGCCGGAGCGCGTCATGGACCACGACGGAGATATGTTCGCCGCGATTAGGCAAAAGGACATGCTGCTCCAGCACCCGTACGAAACTTTCGACCTTGTTGTCAGATTCCTCGTGCAAGCCGCCACCGACCCGAACGTACTGGCTATAAAGCAGACTCTATACCGGACATCCTACAACAGCCCGATCGTCGATGCGCTATGCGAAGCCGCGGAAGCGGGAAAATCCGTAACGGCGCTGATCGAACTCAAGGCCAGATTCGACGAAGCGGCGAATATCCGGCAATCGAGGCGGCTCGAGCGCGCGGGCGCGCATGTCGTCTACGGATTCATCGATTTGAAAACGCATGCGAAGGTGTCGTCGGTCGTGCGCAGGGAAGGGGACCAAATCGCCATCTATACCCACTACGGCACCGGCAACTACCACCCGATAACCGCCCGGATCTATACCGATTTGAGCCTTTTCACGTGCGACCCGTCCGTCGGGCGGGACGCCATCAAGCTGGTCAACTACGTTTCCGGATACGCGAAGCCCGAAAATTTGAACCACCTCGCGATAGCGCCGCTCGATTTGCGGAGCCGCCTCATGACCTGCATTCGAAACGAGATCGAATTTGCCGGTAAGGGGAAGCCCGCCGAGATTTGGGCAAAGCTGAATTCGATCATCGATCCCGACGTTATCGACGCGCTGTACGAGGCCAGCGCCGCAGGCGTCAAGGTCAGCCTTGTCGTAAGAGGAATTTGCGGGATTCGGCCGGGCGTGCGCGGGCTGTCCGAAAATATCAGGGTCAAATCCGTTGTCGGCAGATTCCTGGAGCATTCCCGAATCGTCTGCTTCGCGAACGGAGCGCGAATTCCTTCGAAAAGATCCTTGGTATTCATGTCGTCCGCGGACTGGATGGAGCGAAATCTGAGCCGCAGGGTGGAAACGCTGGTATCAATCACGAATCCGACCGTGAAAAATCAGATCATGGGGCAGATCATGGCCGCCAATCTCGCCGACCAGGCGCAAAGCTGGGTCTTGCTGCCCGACGGGAGCTACGTTCGGCACAGCGGCGGAAACGGCCCCGAGCCGTTCAATTGCCACAAGTTCTTTATGGAAAACCCTTCCCTTTCAGGACGCGGCACCGCCGGATACAAGGATGCCGTGATCCTGGCCAAATCCCGGAGCTAAGTTGTCGGAATCCCGTGAATTGGTAGAGGGCGGCGCGCTTGCGACGCGCCGCGAGCCTGACAGGCCGGATTCCGGCTACGGCGATCTTCAGAGAGTCGGCGTGCTGGACGTAGGCTCGAATTCCGTAAGGCTGGTGATTTTCGACGGGGCGGCGCGCTCTCCGACGTATTTCTACAACGAAAAAATCCTGTGCGGCCTAGGCGCTTCGCTCGCGGAAACGGGCAGGCTCGACCCGGAGGGCCGCCGCCGCGCATTGAAGGCGATCCGAAGATTCTCGCTGCTTGCCAGGAGCATGGGCTTGGAGCCGCTGAACTGCGTCGCGACGGCGGCCGTCAGGAATGCGATCGACGGCTCCGAGTTTTGCAAGGACGTGCTCGACCAAACAGGCCTTGCGCTCGAGGTGGCTAGCGGAGAGCGCGAAGCGAGGCTGTCGGCGCAAGGCGTGCTGCTAGGCTGGCCGGATGCCGAGGGACTGGTCTGCGACATAGGCGGAACGTCGATGGAGCTTGCCGAGATTGCGAACGGCCGGATTCGAAACTGCGCGACCTCCGACCTGGGCCCGCTCGCGCTAATCCGCGCGGCGGGCGAAACGGGCCTGGGGAAATTCATCGGCCGCGAATTGAAAAACCTGAGGTCCCGAGTTGGCCGCCGCTTCCCGGTGCTATTCCTCGTTGGCGGTTCGTGGCGCGTGATTGCGCGCCTCGACATGGAGCGGCGGAACTACCCGCTGAAGGTTCTTCACGAATACAAGATGACCAAGAGCTCCGTCATCGAAACCGTCAAATGGATTCGAAGCGCCGACCTGGATGGGCTGCGCTCCGGACTGTCGATTTCCCAGGAGCGCATGTCGCTGGTTCCGATCGCCTCGGCCGTGCTGAAGTCCCTCGTGCGCAATTTCGACCCGGAGGAAATCGCCGTATCGTCATACGGCATTCGCGAAGGGCTGCTTTACGACAGAATGCCGGATTCGCTTCGCAGGCGGGACCCGCTCATCGAGGCCTGCCGCTACATGGAGCGGTCCGCGGCGAGGTTCCCCGAGTTCGGCGATGCGCTCTACGAATTCGTGCTGCCTCTTTTCGCCGAGCGGGGACCCGAGAGGCTGCGCCTTGTCAAGGCCGCGTGCCTGCTGCACGACACGACCTGGCGCGCGCATCCCGACTACCGGGCGGAAATCTGCTTCGACAACGCGACGCGCGCCAATCTGGGAGGACTCGACCACCCCGGCCGCGTGTATCTCGCGCTGGCATTGTTCCATCGCTACAAGAATTCGCGAGCCGACGCGCCCCAGCTCAACGAGCTGGCCAAAAATCTGCTGCCGCCTCCCTGCATCTTGGACGCCGAGGTGCTGGGCAAGGCGCTGCGATTCGGATCCATGTTCAGCGTGAGCTCGTCGCTGGGACGGGGGCGGCTAGCCATCAGACCGGCCGAGCGAAGCCTGGTATTTTTTCTTCCGAGCGAATTGAAGGACCTCTACGGCGAGGTCGCGCAGTCGCGATTCCATGCGCTGGCCCGGGCGACGAATTGTCGGCCGCGGGTAGAAACCTTCTAGGCCGCACTTGCCGATCGAGCTTCAATTTCCTACACGGAGACCGCAAGGGCAATTGGAGAATTAGCTGCCATGAGGATGTCTCGATACTTCCTGCCGGTTCTCAAGGAAACTCCGGCGGAAGCTCAGATAGCCAGCCATCGACTCATGCTCAGGGCCGGCATGGTGCGCCAGGCCGCCGCGGGCATCTATTCCTGGATGCCGCTGGGCTACAGGGTGCTCAAGCGAATCGAGGATATCGTCAACCAGGAGCAAATTCGCGCGGGCCACATCCCGCTTCTGATGCCGACGCTGCAATCGGCTTCGCTATGGCGGGAATCCGGTCGCTACGACGACTACGGCGAAGAAATGCTGCGCATCAAGGATCGGCACGGCCGCGATTTGCTCTACGGCCCTACGAACGAGGAATTGATTACCGATATCTTCCGCTCGCACGTTAATTCCTACCGCGACCTGCCGCTGACCCTTTATCACGTGCAGTGGAAATTCAGGGACGAAATCAGGCCGCGATACGGGGTCATGCGCGGGCGAGAGTTCCTGATGAAGGACGGATACAATTTCGACGTGGACAAGGCGAGCGCGATCCACTCGTACAATCGGCACATGGTCAGCTATCTCCGCACCTACGAGCGCATGGGGCTCCAGGCGATTCCAATGAGAGCCGATACCGGTCCGATCGGCGGCGACTACAGCCATGAATTCCTCGTGCTCGCCGACACCGGCGAGTCGGAAGTATTTTTCGACAATTCGATCTTGGAACTGAATCTGGACGGCCGCGAAATCGATTTCGACAGCGAGGCGAGCTGCCGCGCGATCGTCGATGAATGGACGGAGCCGTATTCCAGGACCGACGAAACCCACGACGAATCGCTTTTTGAAACGACCGTGCCGGAAGTCAGGCGGCGCAAGTCCAGGGCGATCGAAGTCGGGCAGATTTTCTACTTCGGAACGAAGTATTCCGAGCCGATGGGCGCGACGGTCGCGGATAGCGAGGGCAGGCGGGTTCCCGTTCACATGGGGTCGCACGGCATCGGCGTCTCGCGACTGGTCGGAGCGATCATCGAAGCGAGCCACGATGAAAAGGGCATTGTCTGGCCCGAACCCGTAGCGCCCTTTCCGGTCGGGATTTTAAATCTTTCGCAAAGGGACTCGAACGCGGAAGCGGTCTGCCTTTCGATTTGCCGCGACCTGGAGGCGAAAGGCCTTGAGCCGCTGTACGACGACCGGGAGGAGAGGGCGGGGGCTAAATTCGCAACCATGGACTTGATCGGCCTGCCGTGGCGAATTGTTGTCGGTTCCCGCGGTCTGGCCAAGGGCGCGGTCGAACTGACGCGCCGAATAGACGGCGAAAGCGAAACCATCGCGCCCGAACACGCTGCGGAGCGAATCGCGGAAATTTACGCGGCCTATTAGCGCAGCGCTCGCGCTTCGGCGAGGAATTACGATCGAATGGCAAGAACCACGCCTCCGTTTGCCGCCTTCGAATGGCTTGTCGCGTGGCGCTACCTTAGGGCCAAGCGAAAGGAAGGCGGGATCAGCGTCATGGTCTGGATCTCGCTGGCCGGCGTGGCCATCGCCGTATTCGCGCTGGTCGCGACGCTTGCCGTTCGAACAGGGTTTAGAACCGAATTCGTCAACACGATACTCGGCGCGAATCCTCACGCGACGCTGCTTTCCGCATCTTACGGCGCGGGCGGCGGAACGATAGGCGACTTCGATCGGATCGTGGAGAAGGTCGCCGCCGTAGAAGGGGTCGCCCGAGCGATGCCGGTGATCCGGTCGCAAGGATTGGCGTCTTTCGAGGGGCGAAACGCGGGCGTGGAGATTTTAGGAATTCGGAAGAGCGATCTTCTTTCCTTCCCGCTTATCGCCGATCCCGAAATCTCGTATGGCGATCTGGAGCGGTTCGAAGAAGGCCTCGCAATCGGAACGGGGGTTGCGCGGGAGCTGAATACCGGCGTCGGCCGGACAATTCGGCTTGTCAATCCGGACGGCGCCAAGACGGCGTTCGGCGTTTCTCCGAGGATCAGCGCCTACAATGTGGCCTATGTTTTCGGCGTCGGCCGATACGACATAGATCGCGTTCGGGTCTACATGCCGTTCGAGGAGGCGCAAAACTACTACGACAGGGCCGGCGCAGCCGACGAAATACAGGTTTTCGTCGACGATCCCGAACGGATCGACGAGCTTGCGGAGCCGATTCTCGCTGCGAGCGGCGGCCTGAGGCTGTGGACCTGGAAGAACGCCTCGGGCGCGTTTCTCAGAGCTCTCGAGATGGAAGACAACATCATGTTCATCATCCTCGCGATCCTTGTCCTTATCGCGACGTCGAACATCGTTTCGGGCTTGGTCATGCTGGTGAAGAACAAGGGAAAGGATATCGGCATTCTTCGAACGATCGGACTCAGCGAGGGCTCGGTAATGCGCATTTTCTTCATTTGCGGCGTATCGGTGGGAGCCGTCGGTACCGCGATAGGCGTGGTTTTGGGCAGCCTGTTCGCAATCTACATCGATCCGGTTTTTGAATTCGTAAATATGCTGGCGGGCGGCGGCGTTTGGGATCCGAGCGTTCGCTATCTCTCGACTCTTCCCGCCAAGCTGACCTTGCCGGACGTGCTGTCCGCGGTCGGGCTTTCGCTCGGCCTGTCCGTCGTCGTTACGATTTCGCCGGCGCGCCGGGCGGCGCGGCTCAATCCGCTGGAATCTCTTAGATATGAATGAACCCGCGCTGATCCTTTCGAAAATCGAGAGGATCTACAATCGGGGATCAGATGCCGAACTGCCCGTCCTGAAAGGCGTCGATCTTGAATTGAACAGAGGCGAAACCGTTGCGCTGCTGGCGCCGTCGGGCGCGGGAAAATCTACGCTGCTTCATATCGCCGGATTGCTCGACACGCCGGATTCCGGCGCCGTCTACGTGGCGGGAACCAAGCTGACCGGAGCGTCCGACAGGGTTCGAACGAGAGCGCGCCGCCAAATGATCGGCTTCGTGTATCAATTCCATCATCTGCTGCCCGAATTCACGGCGGGAGAAAACGTAATCCTGCCGCAGCTCGCCTGCGGCGTCCCGAAAGCGAGCGCTCGGGCCCGCGCGCTCGACTTGCTCGATAGGGTGGGCGTCGCTGGACGTTTCGATCATCGCCCCGCGGATTTATCCGGCGGCGAGCAGCAGCGAGTCGCCTTTTGCCGGGCTCTTGCGAACCGCCCGAGCGTATTGCTAGCGGACGAGCCGACGGGGAATCTGGATCCTGCCACCGCGGACAAAGTTTTCGCCGCCATGATGGACATGGTTCACGAGACCGGGCTCGCGGCGTTGATCGCGACGCACAATCTCGAACTCGCGGGCCGCATGGACAGGACGCTTCGAATATCCGGCGGCAATATCATCTGATGCTCTGATCGGCGCAAATATTCTGCAAATGCAGCCATGCCGCGTCGTCCAGCACCGCCCTCGCCGGAGGCGCGGGGCCGATCCGGGAAAGGTCGACGGCTTCTTCGCCGCTCTCGGTCGCCGCTTGGACAAAGGACCTGACGGAAATGCCGGCGCGTTCGAAGCTTGAAACCAGGTCCTCGATGTCAACGGGATCCGGCGTTCTTTCCATGTAGTCGGATGTCGAGGACCGAACCAGATCCGCGTCGATTTCTCGAAATGCCAGGAATTTAAAAGCCTCGATCACGCCGGCGATCGAGAAGTACTCGTACAGCGGGTCGGTGGCTTGCGCCCGCGAATGTTCGCGAAGAATATAGCCGCCGAATACTTCAGGTCCGAGCCGGTCCTGCAGCAGCGAAATTCGAGCGACCACAATGTCGCCGGGCAGGGCGGCGATCTCGACGCTGCCGCCGGGAACGATCCGCAGCCGATTTTCATTTTTCCCGAACAGGCGCTTTTCCAGCCTTTCGAGCGCCGACGCTCCGTAGCGCGATCGGCAGGGCGGCCCGGAATTCTTTACATGCTCGGCCAGCAGCATTTCGCCTATCTCCGCTCGATGCGATTTTTGAGCCAGGGCGGTTGCCTGGCGAATAAGGATTTCCGGCGCGGAAACAACGACCGCGATCGCGGCGGCCGCGGCCAAAAGCGTTTTCCACCGACGACTGCGCTTCGGATTGACGGGCACGCTCCGTAGCGCGGTCTGAACATCGTCGAGCACTTGGACCATGAATTCGTCGTCGACGGTTACGAATTCCTTTCCGTCTCCGAATGGCGCGAACTTCGCCGGCAGACTTCCCGGATTAATTCGCCGGACCGCCGTAAGCGTCCAGTGGGCAATAGGCGACCCGTCCGGCTCGAGCAGAATTAGCGTGGTCTCCCCGAGCTTTGCGACTACCGGCTTCTCTACGTGCTTCCCCGGTATCGTCAGCAAAGCTCTAGACTCGACGACAACATAGTCGGGATGCCATGTCATCGGGACGGCTGCCTTGCAATTTGCATTTCTGCTCGTGCTCTCGAGGGATTCCGCGGCTAAATCGACTTTGCGGCTTCCCGGAGCTGGAATTTCTGAATCTTGCCTGTCGATGTCTTGGGAAGCGTCTGGAAAACAAATCGCTTGGGAACTTTGAACCCGCTCAGCGAATTTCTGCAGAACGCGATCAGATCTTCTTCAGTCGGGGAATGGCCGTCCTTCAATTCAACGAATGCGCACGGCACCTCGCCCCATTTTTCATCGGGCATTGCAACGACCGCGCAGAGCGAAACAGCCGGATGATTCATAACCGCGCCCTCGATTTCTACCGATGAAACGTTTTCGCCGCCGGAAATAATAATGTCCTTGGCGCGATCGGCGATTTGGATATAGCCGTCGGCGTGCTGCACGGCGATGTCGCCGGTTCGGAAATGGCCTTCCCGGAGCGATTCGCGAGTCGCTTCGGAATTGCGGTAATATCCCTTCATCACCGAATTTCCGCGCATGACGATCTCGCCGAGCGATTTTCCGTCGCGGGCGATCGGCGCGCCGGTGTCCGAATCCACCACGGCGACGCTTTCCATCATCGGGAATGCTACGCCTTGGCGCGCCTTCAGAGCGGCCCTCTCTTCATTGGCGAGATTGTCCCAATCGTCGTCGTTCCAGACGCATTCGGTTACATGCCCGTAGGTCTCGGTCAGCCCGTAAACGTGGGTTACGTTGAAATTCAGCGCCTCGACAGCGCGCAGAGTCGCCGCTGCGGGGGGCGCGCCGGCCGTGTACACTTCAATTTTTCCTTCGAATTCGCGACGTTCGGCGGCAGCCGAGTTTGCGATCAAGTTCAGAATGATCGGAGCGCCGCCGAAATGCGTAATGCTTTCGTCGGCAACTGCCGAATAGATATCCGCCGCTGATATGTTGCGCAGGCAGACGACGGCGCCTCCGAGCAAAGGCATCATCCACGTATGGTTCCAGCCGTTGCAGTGATATAGAGGTACGACCGCCAAGTATCTTGGATAGAGAGTTATGCGCCAGCTTACCACCGTGCCCATGGTCATGAGGTAGGCTCCGCGATGGTGGTAGACCACGCCCTTGGGGCGCCCGGTCGTCCCCGAGGTGTAGTTTAGCGCCAGGCTTTGCCATTCGTCCTCCGGGAGCCGCCAGGGAAATTCGCCGTCGCCGCGAGAAAGAAAATCCTCGTATTCCTCGAATCGTCCGGAAGCGGGATAGCCCGCCTGCGAGTCCGAGACCTCGATAATCCGCGGCGGCGGGCCTTCCATGCCGCCGACAGCCCGCTCGGCAAGCGAGAGAAACTGAGAATCGACGAAGAGCGCCTTCGCGCCGCCGTGATCCAGGATGTAGGAAATCGTGCTCGCTTCAAGCTTCGTATTGATTGTATTCAAGACCGCGCCGCAAGCCGGAACCCCGAAATGCGCTTCGGCCTGAGCGGGGACATTGGGAAGAATGGTTGCGACGACATCGCCCGAATCGATGCCGTCGCTCGCGAGCGAGGAAGCGAACCGGGATACTCTTTCAAAATATTCCAGGTAGCATCGCCGCTGGCTTCCGTAAACCAAGGCTTCCCTGCGCGGGAAAACTTCCTTCGCCCTAACGAGATGCGAGAGAGGCGTAAGAGGCACGAAATTCGCGGCGCAGCGCTCCAAACCCGCTTCGTATTCCATCCAGCCCATGATTCCTCCTTTGCCCTATGCTCGGCGACTTCGGTTGCCCGGGACATTTGCATAGAATTGCTTAAATGCCTCTGCTTGTAAATTAAACTGGCGGCGAGCACTGCGATTCCTTTGGACGTTGATCGCGCGGTTCCGAACCTCGACTTCCCGGAACGAGCGATTGCGACATCCTTAACTTGATTCGTGTCCTGCCCTGCCGCTGCGCGTTAATAATTTATCGGAATAGCCCGCTGCAACAACCTAGCGGCGATGAGCGGGCGGCCGGGCGATTTATGTCGCCGCCGGCAAAATTCGGAGCCAACCGGGAAACCGGGAAATTCAGGCGCACTTGCGAATTATGCGGGAGGAGTCATCAATGATCGATAAAATGCGATTCAGCTTTGATAAAGCGCTCGCGGACGCCAAGTTGGAATTCTGCCGATCATGATCGCGCATGGCGATTTCGGCTGAAATGCGGGAATACGCCCCGCAATGCCGGCGCCGGCGATCGGTCGCCGCGCCTTTATCGTCTTCGATGATCGCGGATTCGCGAGAACGCGAACTCGACGAGCGGCGGCGAGGCGTCAGGGCTGCTCAGTTCAATGAACGTCGGCGCGCAAACCGGAAATCGCCGCTAGGCTTGACTGTAGAATTCTCGTCCCGATCCAGCCATTTCAACGAGCAGTTCCGGAGCCTTGAATCGCGAGCCGAATCGTTCCGCATACGCATTTGCCTTTTCGACCGCGCTTTCGGCTCCTACGATGTCGAGCCAGCTAAAAGGTCCGCCTGACCATGGCGCGAAACCCCACCCAAGCACGGCTCCGACATCGCCCTCTCGAATATCGTCCAGAACTCCGGCTTGAAGCGCTCGCGTTGCCTCGAGCGCTTGAACCAGCAGAAGCCTATCCTTGACCTCATTCAATTCCGGCTGATTCGGGCGTGCGGGCCACAAATCCCGGAGACCGTCCCAAAGGCCCAGCCTCCGTCCCTTCCGGTCGTATTCATAGAATCCCGCGCCATACTTGCGACCAAGCCTCTTTCGCTCGGCGAGAGCGGCGATTACTTCGTCCACATCATGATCGGCGTAATTTGAACCGGATGCCTTCCTAGTCATTTTGGCAATGTCCAGCGCGAGCTTTATGGACGTTTCATCGACAACCTGCAGCGGTCCGATCGGCATTCCGGCCAATTTCGCGCCGTTTTCGATCAAGGCCGGCGCGATACCTTCGCGTACCATGCGAATCGCCTCGTTCAGATAGGGAATGATGCAGCGATTTGCATAGAAGAAGCGGGCATCGTTGACGACGATTGGCGTTTTTCGGATTTTGGCCGCGAAATCCAGCGCTGCCGCGACTGCCGCGTCGCCCGTGGATTTGCCCCGAATGATTTCTAGCAGAGGCATTCGATTGACCGGGCTAAAAAAATGCATCCCGATGAAATTCCCGGGACGTTCGACCTGGCCCGCCAATTCGGATATCGGCAGAGTAGACGTATTGGTCGCTAGGATCGCGCCGGCTCCGATTTGCCGTTCAATTCGCTTGTGAACGCTATTCTTTACTGCGAATTCTTCGAATACGGCTTCTATTACAATGTCGCACTCCTGGAAAATGCTGCAATCGCCGCCCGTGAAAATCCTGGCCAGGATCGCATCGGCCTCGTTCGCGGCGAGGCGCCCCTTGCTTATTTCGCCGTTCAGCACCTTGGACGCCTGCGATTTGCCTGAATCGGCCTTCTCCGGAGTTTCGTCCATTAGAGCGACGTCGAACCGCGCTCTTGCCGCTGCGAGGGCTATGCCGGATCCCATCATTCCGGCGCCGGCAACGCCGATTCTGGCGATTTCGGAAGGATTGGCGCCCGCGGGTCGCCGAATTCCCTTTTCGAGGGCTTTCTTATTGACGAACAAAGTACGGATCATGGCTTCGCTGGAAGGATTCATGATCAATTCGGTAAAATGGCGCGCTTCGATGGAGAGGGCGGCATCGAAGTTCACGACCGCGCCCTCGTAGATCGCCGCGAGAAGCGACTTCGCGCCCGGAAGGCCTCCCATCGTGCGGCCGTTGACCATGGCCGCGGCCCCGGTGAAAGTCGCGAATCCGTCTCGGCTGAAGGGGCTTCCGCCGGGAATCCTGTAGCCGCGCCGGTCCCATGGCTTCGAATAGCCGCTTGGAGCCGTGTCGATCACCCATGTGGACGCAGCCTGCAGCAATTCGCTTGCGGGAACGATCTGATCGACGAGTCCGGCTTTAACCGCTGAAGCGGGATCCAGCGTCTTGCCTTCGAGCAAATACGGCGCGGCGCCCATAAGGCCGAATTTCCGCATCAGCCTCGTAGTTCCCCCGGCGCCGGGGAATAGGCCGACTTTAATTTCCGGCAGGCCGATGCGCGCCTTGGGATTTTCGGCGCAAAAAATTCTGTGGCAGGCGAGCGGAATTTCGTAGCCGATCCCGAGGGCCGTGCCGGTGATGGCCGCGGCGACTGGCTTCGCCTGCCCGCCCGCCTCGAGCGGCATCCCCGCCTTCTCGATTTTCCTCAAAATCGCGTGGACGCGCATGAACGCGTCGTATAGCGGCTTGGGCGATTCCTTTTCCGCCTGCCGGCGAAGGCCGGCGAGGACATTTAGGTCCATGCCCGCGGCGAAGTCCCTTTTGCCGCTAGCGATAACGATTCCGATAACGGCCGGATCCTCCAAGGCGCAGTCGATTTGCGAGTTTAAATCTTCGAATCCCTGCATGGACATGATGTTCATGCTTCGGCCCGGAACATCCCATTTTATGATCGCGATGCCCGAAGCATCGACTTCCAGCGTGAAATCCGACATCCGCGCGCCTCCTAAATTCGCTCGATAATCGTTGCGGCGCCCATGCCTGCGGCGACGCAAAGCGTAACCAGCGCCGTTCCCCTCCCGCCTCTTTCGAGTTCGTCGAGAGCCGTTCCCAGCAGCATGGCCCCGGTTGCTCCGAGCGGGTGCCCCATCGCTATCGATCCTCCGTTGACGTTGACTTTGTCGGTATCCAGGCCGAATTCGTCGATATACCTGAGGGCGACGGAAGCGAATGCTTCATTGACTTCGAACAAGTCGATGTCGCCCAATCCCATCCCCGCTCTGGAAAGAGCTTTTTTCGTTGCGGGAATCGGTCCCGTGAGCATGATCGTCGGCTCCGACCCCACTTTGGATGTCGCGACTATCCTCGCCCGGGGATTCAATCCTTTGCGCTTGCCGAAATCGGCCGAACCCACGAGTACGGCCGCCGCGCCGTCGACGATGCTCGACGAGTTGCCCGCATGATGCACGTGGCGGATTTTTTCCAGCTGCGGATACTTCATAATCGCGATTCTATCGAAACCCGGCATCGATTCGCCGATAGCCGCGAAGGATGGCTTCAATTCGCCAAGCGCCGCCTTGCCCGTATCGGGTCGAATGGCTTCGTCCCGGCTGAGTATTTCGATACCGTTCCGGTCCTTGACCGCGACAACTGACTTGTCGAACCGTCCTTCGTTCCAGGCCCTGGCGGCGCGGCGGTGCGACTCCGCGGCGATGGCATCGCAATCGCTTCGGGAAAATCCGTAGATAGACGCGATCAAATCCGCCGAAATCCCCTGGGGCACGAAGTAGCGCTCCATGGCAAGGCTCGGATCGACGGCGATCGCCGCGCCGTCGGAACCCATCGGCACTCGGCTCATCATTTCGACGCCGCCCGCGATATAGCCGTCTCCCGCGCCGCCGGATAGCTGGTTGGCCGCCATGTTCACGGCTTCAAGCCCGCTAGCGCAGAACCTGTTTATCGAAACGCCCGGCAAAGACTCGCCGAAGTCCGACAGCAGAGTCGACGCTCTAGCCAGGCAGCCGCCTTGCTCGCCGATTTGCGTAACGTTGCCCCAGATCACATCCTCTACGTCTGCGGCGTCGAGGCTGTTCCTCCGCTTGATCGCATTCAGAATGTCGGCGGACAGGCGAACGGCGCCGACCTCGTAAAGCGCTCCATCGTCGCGCCCCCGTCCTCTCGGAGTTCTGATAGCGTCGAAAATGTATGCGTCGGTCATGCTTGACAGCCTCCTGGTCGGTGCGGATGCGCTATTTTTCTTCGTGTCGCGCCGCGGCTGCGCTCCGGTTTCGAATTGCGGCCGGAGCAAAGTGCGATTGCAAGGCTCCGCTCGCTCGCCTACGCGGTTTGATCACCTAGCGGTTCGCGGTCCGACGGCCGGCCGGGCATCAGATCGTAGGGGTGCTTCCAGCCGGGCAGTTTCGAAATCCTGTCGAGCCATCTGTCGATGGCGGGCCAGTCCTCGCGCCGGAAGCCGAACGGCTCAGGATAGAAGAGATAGCCGCAGCATGCCAGATCCGCCGCCGACGGCTCGTCGCCGACTAGCCAGCGCCGCTCCGACAATTCGCCTTCGAGCGTCGAGAATCCGCCTTTCAATCTGCCGTTGAGCCAGCCGATCACTTCGTTCGGCCGCTTGTCCTCGGGGATGAAATTCTGAAGAAACCTGCAGACCCCGCAATAGGACGACATTTTATGATTGTCCCACAGAATCCAGCGAAGGATCTCGCGCCGCTCGTCGGGTCCGCGTCCGCCGAGCCGCCCGCTGCTATCCATCGCGTAGTCCTGAATTGCGCCGGACTGGCTAATCTTCAGCCCGTCTCCGACCAGCACCGGAACTTCGCCCATCGGGTTAAGCTCTCGGAATTCCCGGGTTCGCGTTTGCCCGTTGAAAAAGTCCACGAAAACCGGCTTCCAGGCGATTCCGCAAAGCTCCAGCGTTAAGGCCGCCTTGTAGGAGTTTCCGCTTTCTCCAAAGCAGTACAATTCAAGCGTCATTCGAGTTTCTCTCCAGTTCGGATGCGGTATCAAGGGTGCGCGAGGAATTCGCTGTCGGACAGAGCCATCACATATTCGCCTCCCGATAGAATTCGCTCCAGATGGAGCCCCGTCGCAGGCAGCTGGCGGGACATATAATAGCACCCGGTCGCAATCTTCGCGCGCAGGAACTCTTCGTCGCCGCGATTCTCTTCCAGCGCGGCGGCGGCGGCGAGTACCATTTTCGCCCACATGAATCCGAGGCATGCATGGCCGGTCAAATGCATGAAGTCGTAGGATCCTGCCAGGCACGAATCGGGATCCGAAGTGAATTTTTCCGCCAGCCATGCGGCGGCTCTGCCCAGATCGTCCGCGGATTTGCCTAGCGGCGACTGGATTTTTTCCCGGAACCAGGATTCGCCTTCCCGGTCGGCGAGTTCCGTCATTTGCCTCAATAGCCACTTGACGCTCTTTCCGCCGTCCGCGCCGAGCTTCCGCCCGACCAGGTCTAGCGCCTGCACGCCGTTCGCGCCTTCGTAGATCATTGTAATCCGAGCGTCGCGGACGTGCTGCGACGCCTCCAATTCTTCGATGTAGCCGTGCCCGCCGAAAACTTGCTGCGCCGCCACCGCCGCTTCGAAGCCCTTGTCCGTGAGGAATCCTTTTATAACCGGCGTCAAGAAGGAAACCAAGCCTGCCGAATCGGGCGCGCCGGCGCGCTTCTGGCTGTCGATCAGCATTGCGCACCACAGCGTCAAGGCGCGGGCGCCTTCGACAAACGACTTTTGGTCGAGAAGATTTCGGCGGATGTCCGGGTGCACCACGATCGGATCGGCGGCGAGGCCGGGATATTTCGCTCCGGTCGCCGCCCGGCCCTGGAGCCGTTCCTGCGCGTAGGCCGCGGCAGACTGGTATGCCGCCTCCGCCGCCGCGTAGCCCTGCATGCCGACATGCAGCCTCGCGTTGTTCATCATGGTGAACATTGCCCGTAGCCCGCCGTGCTTTTCGCCTAGCAGCTGCCCGGTCGATTCTTCATAGCGGAGCGCGCATGTCGCATTGCCGTTGATTCCCATTTTCGCTTCCAGCCTCGAAACTGAAATCCCGTTTCGCTGGCCTTGCGCGCCGTCATCCGAGACCTGGAATTTCGGCACGATGAACAGGCTGATTCCCTTCGAGCCTTCCGGGCCTCCCGGTATTTTTGCAAGCAAGAGATGGACTACGTTTTCGGACAGATCGTGATCGCCCGAAGAGATAAATATTTTTTCGCCCGAGATGGCGTAGCTGCCGCGCCCCAGGGGTCGGGCGGCTGTTTTGAGCAGTCTCAGGTCGGTGCCGCAATGAGGCTCCGTCAAATTCATGGTTGCCAGCCATTTTCCGGAGTTCAGCCTAGGCAGATACGCCTTCTTCTGCTTTTCCGTTCCATGCGATTCGATCGTCTGGATCGCGCCCTTGGTTAGTCCCTTGTAGATGCTGAGCGCCAGGTTCGCCGACGCGAAGTATTCGTCCACGGCGACGCTCAAAAGGCTCGGCAGTCCTTGTCCGCCGTATTCGAGGCTTCCCTCTAGCCCGAACCACCCTCCCTCGCGCAGCTTTTCGATAGCGGCGACAAAGCCCGGCGGGGTCCGAACGCCGCCATTTTCGAGGCGGCAGCCCGTCTTATCGCCGACGCGGTTTAGCGGCGCGAATTCGTCGGACGCGAGTCTCGCGGCGGCATCCAGGACGTCCCGGGTGAATTCGGGGTCGAGTTCATCGTATCCCGGCGTGGCCATTTCATGGGCGCGCAAGGTTTCGTGCATGACGAAATGGGAGTCGCGAACCGGAGCGAGATAGTTCGACATTTACTGCCTCGTATTGCGGAAGTGCAGGCGGCAACAGCCGGATGCGCGCGAGAAGCCTAGAATTGTCGCTCGTCGAATCCTTGGCTACTCGAAAAGAGACTTAATTCGAAGATAACAAACAAGGCAACGGGTCGAAAGAAGCCGAAATTCAATTCATGAAGCCCGGCGCGAGGAAAAAGAAGCCGTATGCGACAATCAGAGCGGGAATTGCGGAAACAAGCGTCGCCGAAATCGCCGCGCGCGGATTCAGCGCGATCGCGGGAAACAGGGCGTCGCCGTCGTTTGAAATCGCGTTGCCGATAATCGCGGCGAAGGGAATCGTGCCGCTAATGTAAAGCGCCGTGACCAGAATTTGCGGGCCGCAGCCCGGAATGAAGCCGGCCAGAACGGCAACGAGCGGGACGAACGGCGCAATCAGCCCGAATGCGGCTTCGAAGTCCAATCCCAGGAATTCAACCGAGTAGTCGTATGCCAGGAAAGCGCAGATTACCCAGATGGTGATGAAACTCGTTTCCTCGCATGTTCTTGTGGATGGCGGGTCGTCCTTGTTCGTCATCGCATCGATAGGCGAGGCCGCCCATGCGGCTACCGCCATCGCCACTCCCGCCAGACCTATTACCGTCGGCAGCGCGGCAAGCGGGCCTGCGATTTCCACCTGAAGGAGCTGGAGGATTCCGAACAGCAGGCCTGGGGCTGCAACAGCGAGAAACGCCATGTCCCTGGCTCTCGGGCCGCCTATGCGCTCCGCCGCTTGGAATTTCTGCGAAGCTGCCTTCGTCGACCTGCGGTCGAACAGCGCATTGATAACGAATCCGGTGACGATCCCGACGCCGAGCGACAGCGGCAAAACGATGGCCGCCGCATCCGGTCGAACGGCGATCAATACGAACGCGGCATCGCCCATCGTTGCCGTAAGCGCGGCGACGAGAGAACCGAATCTCACGTTGCCCGCAGTGTAGGCGGCGACCACGGCCACGGCCCCGCCGCAGCCCGGCAAGGCGCCAAGCAGCGCGGCGATCGGAACCTCGAACTTGGTTGCATTCCTCATGAACCGACCAAGGTCGAACCGGAACAGCTTCTCGGAGCCGTAAATGGCAAAGAGCGTAGCGGCAACGAATACGCTCACCTGCAAGTAGGCGTCAATTGCGAGGTTCCGAGTTAATTCGCCGAGCTCGCCCGGAAATGCCGCCAGGAACAGAAGCAGGAGGCCTACGGCAATTCTGCGAAAGCGGATACGATTTACCGGCCCGCCGGCGACGATGCCGCTCGGCTGGCTCGTAAAAAGAAAATCGCTCCGGAAAGTCATCGTTAGTAATCGCAATTGCGAATCATTATCATTTGCAACTTATAGCATCGGATCCGCATTTGAAACAAATATTTTCTCGGCGAGCGCCGAACGGAAAAATGCGTCTCCAGCAATCCTTTCGGGCGTTGTTCCGGCGGCTTTCGAAATGCCCGCCGCGACTCGAAACATTGCTTTCATTTTGCCGGACCGCTTCACTCGCTGCGGTTTTCGAATTCGGCTGCGTCCGCTCCGGGAATGGCGGAGCGGGGCCCGCTTTCCGATTGCGAGGTGACCCTCGCTTGGCGCTCGGATCATTCCGGTAGGGAAGAACTCCGCCTAGGCGCTGGAAATCGAAATCGCGCGCTTCAGCCGCTAAAATCTGCTGAACCCGTTGCGGCGGAAAATTTACAATCTACAGATCCGGGCATTGCGCCGACTGGGGCTTTCGGGCAGGATTTCCGGGACGCGGGCGCGTTCGATGGTCCGCGCGGCTTAGGCTCGACGCGGGACCGGCGGCAAATTCTATAGGCAAGAGCGGCATGGACAGGCAACGAATGGAATCGAAATCAGATCGCGCTCGCCGATTCTTGGAGACAATTCCCCTTTGCCGGGAAATGGGGATGCGAATCGACGAGCTCGATGCCGGGGCGGCCGTTGTTTCACTGCCGTACGACGAAAGACTGATCGGAGATCCGGAAACGGGCGTCCTGCACGGAGGCGCGGTTTCGACCTTGCTCGACACTTGCGCGGGCGCGGCGGTAATATCGCATCCTCAGGTGCCCGACATCGCCGCGACGCTGGATTTTAGAATCGAGTACATGCGGGCCGCCTCGCCCGGCCAAAGTATTAGCGCAAGGGCCGAATGCTACAACGTAACTAGAAACATCGCGTTCGTTCGGGCGACCGCAAGCGACGAAAGCGGGACGGGGCCGGTCGCCGCGGCGACCGGGATATTCACGCTGCTGGCTAGAAGGACGAATTCACGATGAGCCGCCGGCCGGAAGTCCTGGAATCGGAATTCGCACGCCGAAGGGACGAAGCATTGGACATGCTTTCTTCGCGAATTCCATTCGTTCGCTTCCTCGGAATGCGCTTCGAACTCAAGGGAGACGAGATCACATCGGTCTTGCCGTTTCGCGAAATTCTTTTGGGAAATCCGGACCCGCCCGCTCTGCACGGCGGGGCGACGGCGGCGTTCATGGAAGTTACGGCTCTGATCGAGCTTTCCTGGGTATTCGCATGCGACCGCGGAGACGCGATTCCGGCCGAACGCGAATCGACAAGACTGCCGAAAACTATCGGCTTTACGGCGGACTACCTGCGCCCCGGCGATCCCAAGCGCTCCTATGCGCGAGCCAATGTGGTTAGATCGGGGCGTCGCTTCGCTACTGTTCGCGTCGAGGCCTGGCAGGACCAGAGGTCGCGACTTTTCGCCCAGGCAACCGGCCATTTCCTAATGCCGCAATAAAATGAACGCGCCATACCATGGCAAGATAACGCACAGGCGGGTTCTAGGCATTGCAATTCCCATAGTCGTTTCCAATGCGACGATTCCATTGCTTGGCGCCGTGGATACGGCTGTCGTCGGGCAGCTTGGCGCGGCCGCCCCGATCGGCGCCGTAGGCATCGGGTCGATAATCATTACGACCGTCTACTGGCTGTTCGGATTTCTCCGCATGGGGATTTCGGGCATGGCGAGCCAGGCGCGGGGCCGATCGGACTCGGCGGAGCTTTCGGCATTGTTTTGCCGAAGCTTGATCTTCGGATTCATCGTAGGCCTATTTCTCGTCGCGATGAAGGAGCCTCTCGCCTGGGCGGCGTTTCTATTGTCGCCGGCATCCCCGGAGGTGGAGAGCATGGCCGCCGAATATACGTCGATCAGATTCTTTTCCGCGCCTGCGGCGATATCAATTTATGGAATTACTGGTTGGCTAATTGCGCAGGAGCGCACGCGATCGGTCCTTTATCTGCAAGTTTGGACGAACGGGATCAATATTGCGCTCGATTTCCTGTTTGTCCTCGAACTGGACAGAGGCGTCGCCGGCGTGGCGGAAGCGACTCTAATCGCGGAATGGAGCGGCTTCGCGCTAGGAGTTTGGATTTGCCGCGGCGCATTGGCAAACGGGGCGTGGCGAAAATTCTCGCTGATCTTCGACATGGTTAAAATCAGGCGCATGGTTTCGATAAACGTCGATATAATGATTAGAACGGCGATACTGGAGGCCGCCTTTCTGTCCTTCCTGTTTTTCGGCGCCGGTTTCGGCGACGTGACGCTCGCGGCGAATCAGGTGCTGCTCCAATTCCTTCATATTACGGCATATGCGCTTGACGGATTCGCATTCGCGGCCGAGGCCCTTGTCGGTTTGGCCGTAGGAGCTAGAACGCGGTCCTGCCTTCGTCGATCCGTCGTATTGACGTGCATTTGGTCGGTTTTTCTAGTGCTTGCATTTTCGGCGGCATTCGCAATCGCGGGTCCGTCCATAATCGACCTAATGGCGACTTCGCCGGCAGTTAGGATCGAATCCCGCCAATACTACTTATGGATCGTAGCGGCCCCCATTGCCGGGGTCGCGGCCTGGATGCTCGACGGAGTGTTTGTCGGAGCGACGCGAACGCGAGACATGCGCAACGCGATGATTCTTTCGTTTCTAATCTACTGCGCGTCCCTTTGGGCCTTTTTAGATCCGCTGGAAAACCACGGCCTTTGGCTTTCGCTGACGATATTGAATCTGGCTCGCGGGATCGCCCTCGGCATTCGATATATTGAACTGGAGCGCACGGTCTGACTTTGCGACGGAGGCGAGCCTTGCAGTCGCGCCGCAATCAGTTGCCCGGCGCGGAATCCGAGATCGTCAGCCCTACCGCTGTTCCGTACGCACCTTCCGAAAGGCAAGCAATTGACGGTGACCGTTTTTATGGCGGAATCCAGTATTCCGCTTTCGCGCGAACTGCTCGAGCCGAACCCATTAATGCGCCTCGATGGAGGAATTAATGCCGCCGGCATACAGGAGATTCGACAACGGACGGCGGCGAATCTTGCTGACCGGAAGCAGGTGCCGGAGTTCCTCCGCGCGCTGCCGCGCTGTCGGCGTACGACGGCTGCTTAAATTCATCCGAAATTTCTACCATGCCGGATTCGCCGCCGCTGTCGCCGTCTCGACAATTGTTGGACCTGTCAAATACGGCGAGCCTTCGCGCGAAAGGCTATTACAGTGCAGCCGCCGCGGTGATCGTAAATTTCTCGCGTATTGAAAGCGCGCAGCTGCGATTTACGCCGATGCGGTGACTTCGCCGTTTGAAATTTCCAGCCACAGATCCGTTGCGAGACTTCAGTACTGCCGTCGAAACCTGATCGGGCCGCGCAGGCTCCTGCGTCGCGTGGCGATAATGGATAGAGCAATTATTGCAGAAAAGACGATTGAGCCGCCAATCATTTCGATTGCCGTAATCGGTTCGAAATCGAATACCCATACCCAAACCGGAGCCAACACGCTTTCAATAAGCACGAGCACGCTGACTTCGGCTGCTGGAATATAGGGCGTTCCCCACGCAACGAGCCCGATTCCCACGCCGATCGAAAAACTTCCCATAAGCAGCATGTAGATCAAATCTGTTCGCTCCACTATCAATCCGCCGCCGATTAGCATGGAAAAAACCAGGCCGTATGCCGCGGCGAGCAGGCCGCCCAAGAAAGTTCCGCCGAGAATGTCGGTCTTGCCTCCCTTTCTGGCGATTACCAGCATGGTCGCGAATGCAAAGGCCGAAACTAGCGAGAGCAAGTTGCCGATCGTGCGGCCGTTGCTCAGGCCTTCGCCGATCATCAAAAACAGGCCGGAGCAGGCGACGGCTATGGCGATCCAGGTGAAGGGATGCGGGACTTCGCGAATCCACGCCCAGGCTAGAAATGCCGCAAGCAGAGGCGATGCCGTTAAAATAAAGAGCGCGGAGGCCACAGAAGTATTCAAAATCGCGAAAACGTAGGACGTAAAGGCAATTGAGAGGGAAATTCCAATAGCCAGGTCGTTCCCATCCAAGGATTGAATTAGCTTGATAGGCGAAATTCGTCGCTTGAGGCAAATGATTAGCGTAATCATCGCGCTGAGCGAAATCGATCGGTAGAGCAAAATCTGAAATCCGTCGGCATGTTCGATCAGCCGAATGAATATCCCGACAAAACTCATGAATACTGCGCCGACGACGACGAACAGGACCGCGGTACCCTTCGACATTTCCGTACTCCGCCCCGTGCCGCAGCTACAGAATCGCTATAGGATTTGGTGCGGCGGCGGGCTTGGCGATTTGCGCGAAGATTCCAGGATTCCCCAGCCATTCAGTCGCAATTCGAATCAAGTCCCATTAATTGCAGTCTATCGCCATTTCAACATAATTCGCGGCGCGAATGAATTTTAGCATTTGCGCATTCGCGTTATTTAGGGAGTGGCGTTCAGGCTTTATGATGGGCTTCGCGCTCGGGTTTTCTTTCCGAGCGTTTCCATGAAGCGGTTCCGGCGCGGTCCCCATTGCTATTTCGCGGAAACCGGTATGAGCAACCACATTAAATGAAGCAATTGGCGAGTCCCTCATTCACGGTTTTTAGGGAACCCCGGGCCGGTTCCGCCTCAGGCCTAAGCCGCTCATTAGTCATTTATCCTCTGAACACGGAGGCTGTGGATGGCGCCGGCCTCGCCGATCCGGACCGCGCGCTCCAGGGCCTGCGTTCCCAAAGACGCCCGCTGGACGGAGTCCGAGCCGGATTCGGCAGCGGAAGTGAGCGATCCGGTCGAAAACAGGTGACCGGCTTGCCAAAATTGCGAACGGCAGGCTAAATGTCTAAATGTTCGCCTGGCGGGAATTGCTGGCTGAAACCGGCAAGTTGCGTGGGAATGTTCCTGAGCGCGTGATTCGAACGCCTGCAGGTGCTCCAACCGTGTGCAAGCGGTTTGTTGTGAAGTGTCAGAATTTCGCGTGAATGCGCAGGCGGCGGCCGATCGGGGGGATGATGGAAGCAGTCGCAAGACAGGGGCCGACTAACGGCAAGGATGAGCGTACGGACCCAGCTGGCGATGGGCAGGTGATAGACCCGCATGCCGGGCATATCGATGCGCAGATAGAGGACTTCAGGAAGCAGCTGCTCGGGATGACGCTGCGCAACCACTTGCTGCATTGTCCCCATGTTGCTCCCGGTCAAGCACAGGTTCGCGTGGTCGACGAGCTTCCGGACATGGTGTTCGAACGGCTGGAAGCCGGCGGCGAATTTTCTTTTCTGCCCCTGCCCGAGCCGCGGGATCGGCCCGACGACGAGGACAGCGTGGAGTTTCTCGAAGCGCTGGAACGTCACAAGCAGGACAGCGAGATCTACAAGGCGGCAATCGAACAGGTTGCGAGGCAATCTACGAGAACGGCCGGCTCGAAAAGGTTCGAACGGGAAGCCCGGGACTTTGTCCGGCTTCGTCTGGGCATGGGCGAATGGAAGCCGGAGCGTGGTCTGGACCCCGAAGAACTCTGTCGGCGGCGCGGAATCGACCCCGGATACGAGTTGCCGGCGTCGAGCGGGGACAGCGCTGCCGAGCGCTATCATGACAGTGCGTTGCAGACGTTGTTTCCCGAAGAGGTCCTTTCCGCCCGCCTGGCGCGTCTGCGGGATCGCGCTCGCTCCAGTATCCGACAGACCGGCGTGGCGACGCTCTTTGCCGCGTTCGGCTTTCTGGAGTGGTTCGACAGCGATAACTCGGACCAGGCCCATCTTGCGCCGCTGGTTCTTGTTCCGGGGGAACTCGACCGTCAATTGATGCGCGGGCGGTATGTGTACAGGTTTCAGAGCACGGGAGAACCGGCGACCGCAAATGTGACCCTGGCCGTCTTCCTTCGTCAGAAATTCGGTTTGGAGCTTCCGGCATTCGAAACGGACGATTCTCCAGAGAGCTACCTGGAGAAGGTAAGCGCCGAGATCTGCACGCATCGCCGGCGGTGGCGGGTCCGGCGCTTTCTGACAATCGACTTGTTCGTTTATTCGAAGCTGGCGATCTACCAGGACCTGGATCGGAACGGCTGGCCGGAAGGCCATGGCCTGGTTGCCCATGGCAATATCCGGACCTTGCTGGCGCAGTCCGGAGTTTCCGACATTCCCTATGCGGAAAACAGGGAGATCGATGCGGACGAATGGGCGGCAGAGGCGCCGATCCTAATCTACGACGCGGATTCGTCCCAGCATAGCGCCATAGCGGATATCCTTTCCGGCAAGAATCTCACGATCTTCGGCCCACCCGGCACCGGCAAGTCGCAGACGATCGCGAACGCGATTGCGGCTGCGATCATGGCGGGCAAGAGGGTGTTGTTCGTTGCCGAGAAGCTGACCGCGCTGGAAGTGGTCGAAGACCGGCTGGAGAAAGCGGGGCTCGGTCCGTTCTGTTTCAATCTGCATGCACAGGGATTGAAGGCGAGCGCGGTCAGGCGGTCCCTGGAAGAACGGGCTTCCATGCCGCGTCCGGACTTCGATCCGTCGCGGTACGATCAGCAAAGGCAGGCATGGACAAGGCAGAGAGACGGGCTGCGGACCTATGCGCGCGTCATGGGCACGAAGGTCGGGAAGTTCGACGAAACCGTCCATGACGTGCTCTGGCGCACGATCGATCGAAAGGGTTCGGACGCGGGATTGCAGGCGGCGGTGTCGGCGGTGGAACTTGGGAATGTGGAGGAGGTTGAGCCGGCGGAAGTGGCAGACGCGCGTCAACGTATCGATCGCCTGGCGCATGCTGAAAGCGAATTCTGGGAACTTTTCGAGAGCGGCGGTCAATTGCCGTGGCGCGGTGTGGAAAGAGTCGATCTTTCTCCTGTCGAGGTCGGGTCAACCGTTCAGTTGCTCGCCCTATGGGAGAAGAGACTGGCCGATCTGGGCGCTTTGTTGTCCGGAAGCGGTCTGGACGGCGAGACCATGACGATCCGGGAGGCAAGCTTCGTTCACCTTGGAGCCGAGGCGGTTCAGCGGATGCCGGAGGCCCTGGGACGTTGCGATTTCGCTTCGCTCAGTCGACAGGATACCCGGGAGGGTATGCGGCGGGCGGCGGACCGCGCGCTCCGGATTCGGAAAATCGGCGACGAAATGAACGATCGGTTCGGGATCGCCGCCGATGAATTGCCGGATGCGGCGGACTTGCATGCTCTGGGCAGTGAAGCCGTCTCGCTCGGGATTTCCGCGCAGTCTGCAAGAGAGGCGAGATCGAAAGCGCGGTCATTGCGTGAAACGGCGCAAAGGCGTGAGCGTATCGACGGAATTCTGGGACAGCTGGCAGGCTGCTTCGGGTTCGAGGCAGCTACTCCGGAAATCTGCATGACGATGGAGCGGAGCATCGAGCTGTTGCAAGGAGCCGACGCAGGGCTCTTGTCGTCCCGCACGGATGCCCTGACAACGCACGACGCCGGTCGAATACTTGCACGCGCGGAAAGGGAATGCCGGGAGCTGACGCAACTGCGGGACGAACTTGTGGAGCGCTTCGACCTCGGGTCGCTGCCGGGCAAGGAGGAGTTGCAGCAAGCCGCACGATCCCTGAATGCGGCGCGCGGTCCGATGCTGTTCGACGGGCCGGCGAAACGGGCCATGCGGCTCTACCGGGAAGTCTCGTTGATTCGGTCCAATATCCCCAAGGAACAAGCGGTCAAGGGCATTCGCGAGGTGATCGAGTATCTGGACAGGTCGGCGCGGCTGTCGGAGGACGAGGAGTTCAAGCGCTGTCTGGGAGAACATTGGCGCGGCGCAAATTCGGATATGGCGCCGGCCAGGCATGTCGTGGACTGGGCGGCCGGGGTCTTCGAGAGACTGGCGGGGAAAGGAGACGGGCGTTCCGAGGCGCGACAGGTCCTGCTGCATGGCGATATCCAGCGCCTGAACGAAATATGTCGGATCGCCGAAGCCTTGCCTGAGGACTGGCAGAGGCCGGACGAGGAACCGGAGCCTTCCGAGGCGCGGGAGAGTGCCGTACGGCTGGAGGAGGTGGTGGACGGTCTGCAAGACGCAGGACTGGATGTGGACGAACCGTTTGCCAGCGCCATCGACCTGGCGGCATTGGTCCGTGAGTACAGATCGCTCGCGGCGGAGGCTGAAAGCGACGGGAACATTGCCCTGGTGTTCCCGTCCGAGGCGCCGGAAGTCGAGACGCTGGACATGGTTCGCAAGCTGGCCGACGCCATGTCCGCGCTCGGATTGTCGGATGCGGCCTGGAAACAGGCGGCGACATTCCTGAAACAGTCCGCGGATGTGGAGAAAAGCGCTTCGACGCTGAGACAGGCGTTTATCGCGGCGGGCGAGGCGTGGCGGGCTTGTGTGGAATCGCTGCAGCTCGACGCGGCGGTGTTTCTGGATGGCGATCAAC
>MKWU01000508.1_pt1 | contig 73748 bp, 60 predicted proteins | sample 809101 | NCBI WGS metagenome assembly MKWU01 (sample SAMN05860141, study PRJNA318959) | sponge metagenome | host: Aplysina aerophoba | place: Slovenia: Piran, Adriatic Sea, Gulf of Piran | collected 2013-05-07 | reverse complement strand
ACTCGTGGGCGATGTCGTACGGATAGGCCGGGTTGAAGTGGGGCAGCTGTTCAAGACCGGTCTGCCACTCTGCCACGCGGTCCCGACGCAGTGCGATCAGCGCTTCCCGTTGCGCACGTGTCATATGTGGATCGTTGACGGCAACCGGTACCGCTGGAACCGTAGCCTGTTCCTTGCCGTTGGCATCCGCCGTGATCGGAGGCCGTTCCCGCACCTCAACCGCAGCCATTTCCCGTCTCCCGGTCCAAGTAGAGGCCCCATTCTACTCCGCCCTGCCGTGCCGGTCTCGACGGCACATTCCGGAAGGGCCGGCTCATGGGCGATCCAAGGGTGTGCTCGCAGCGGGGCAATGTCGAGGCCGTATGGTCGCCCGCCTCCCTTCTGCTCCCCGGCGATCCACGTTTGCACTTTGGTCAGGGCGATCCGGTCTCCGAACTCACAATCCAGGTCGGGCAGAACCGTCTGTGCCGGGAGACAGGCGTGCGAATTCACAGGGAAGACAACTTCGTCAGGACATGCGCGAGCCGTTCCGCCAGCAAGTCGATATGCTTGACCGCCTCATCATGGCCAATCGACCAGGCAGTGATGTTTTTGGTGGCGACTGCCTCAGCAAAGGAATCTGTGCGGAACTGTTCCGTCCACTGTCCCAACGCGGTGCGCAAGTTCGCATCCAAGTCCGGGTAGTACTCGGTTACGGCCTCGCCAAACGTGAAATCCCTGGTGCCGTACCATCCGAGGCCTTCCTTGGCAGGGGAATGGAGCCAGGCTATGGAGAAGGGCCTCCATGAACATTGGGCCTTGATGACAACGCTGGTTTGCCCCCAGTTGACTACTCCTTTGTCCTCGGCGATGTCCAGGAGTCGGATGGCGGCTTCCCGGGCAGCTTTGTCGGGAAATTCGTCCAGGAACACTTCCCTTGTCAGCCGCTGTTTGGGTACCGACGCGGTTTGGGAACCTTTGGAACTGCCTCCGAAGACACGCGGAACCAGGATCTGCATCGAATGGTTCCGATAGCGCTTGATCTCAACCGTTCGCACTTCAACATTGGGCATTTGGGTGTCAAGGAATTCCGCAATCTGCTTGAGAGGGGCGGGGATGTCGTCCGCTACGATGAGCAGGCGCAGGCGAACCGCGTCCAGGTTGGTGGCCACCTTTTGCCAAAAGGCATCCGCATCCGGTTCGCTGTCGGACTGCAGCAGTTCACCGAGAACCTCCTGCGGAGACCGATCACCTGCTCTCGCGGTGTCTTCGAAGGCTCTGCGCATTCCGTCGGCACTCCAGGAAAGCCCCGCGTGCGCGGCATATTCCAATATTTGTCCCACCACGGTGCGACGGATTTCCGGATTGGCCCCGCGTTTCACTTCGACCAGAGTGGGGATGGCATCCTGATCCACCAGCAAATGGTCAACGGCCCACCAGTCACCCTCCCCGGCGGCCTGGGCAATGCCTTGCTCCCGTGCCACCACGATCCAACGCCGGGGAGCACCAGGGTTCACTTGTTCGCCCTCCAGCAATTCAGGCCGTGTCGCCAGTAGCGTCTGTAGTTCCTCTTCACTGGAGAATCTCTCTTCTTCCAGCGAGTCCAGTTGGCCTTCCCGTCCCTGAACAAAAATATGCTCACCCATTAATCGCCCTCCGAATCCATTGCATGGCGTACACGTTGCGGACCTTGTGGGTGGCCCGTGATGTTGATTGGCCTGACCGAGACCTTTGACAGTGACCCGAATCAGGATCTTGTCAGGGCCGGGAGGTGACGGGGACGAGCTTTGCTGCTTCGCTTATGCGCATTGCCAATTCCCTGAAGCTGCGCTCGGCGTCGCGCGCTGCGACCGCGTGACTGCCGACAGCACCATCTGCCGGTGTCAAATCGAACATCGGCTTGTGCAGCTCCTGGGCCGTCGGCACGAGGCTGCGGTAATGCTTCATTACGGCCAGACAGTGTTCATCATTCGCCGGTGTGGCCGGCTGGTTGCCGGTTCTCCGCCCGGTCAGTTGGCGGTCGAATTCGGCCGGTATGCGATTGAACCACCGGTCGCGCGGTTGGATGGGACGGCCCAGACTGTACCCGGGCTTCTGCACAACGTACCCAAGAGGGTGCATGTTGCCACCGGGAAGGGTTAACTCGTTCGCTGGAGTTGGGTCCGGCCGGTTGTCGTTCCAATAGGCTTTGCGTCGTTTCCAGTCTTCGCGCCACCGATTGAGAATCGAACCCAGAGAACCGAGACTTCGAAAGGAGGCCAAATCCGCTCCCAGTGGGACGATGACGTGATCGGACGCAATCAGTGCCGACCGGTTGATGGTGCCAAGGTTGGGGCCAACATCCATCAGGATTACCGATGCTTCCACATGCGCAGCCCCCAGCTGCACCAGGCGATGGAACCCGGTCTGCATCCTGAGTGATCGACACAGCCCCATGGAACTTTGTTCCTTGGGCCATTGATCCGACAGGGTGTCTTCGAAACCGGCCAATGACAGGTCGCCTGGGATCAGGAACAGGCCGGCCGCAATCCGTTTCGGAGCCGGTGGTCGCAAGTCAAGTGCTTCCATCAATGGCCTGATGCTTTGGAACACCGTCCGGCAGGCATCGGCGGCTGGGGTTTCCGGATGCCACAGTTCCTCCAGAGATGCCTCATCCAGGAATGAGGCGGTCAGATTGGCTTGTGGATTCAGGTCGCAGGTCAAGACCCGGTGTCCGACGCGTGACAACATCCAAGCCAGGTGAAAGACCAGCGATGTCTTGCCGACTCCCGCTTTGGTGTTGACGAACGTCAAGACAGGTACAGGGTTCATTCGCTCGAATTCCCCCTGTGTACCGTAGCAATGACATAAGTTGGCATCGCCCGAAACTCTGGTGGAGGCTGGCCGGCAATTTCCAGTGCACGACGTGCCAGCGGAATCCCTGCACCGAACCGCTGTACGAATCCCAATACCTTCATGGCTTCCGCCAAGTTGGGGTTGCGGTAGTCTGTCACGCTGCCTTCGCCCAGGTTTTCGGGAGTGACTGCTCCATAGACCCCTCCTGGGCTCGACACCTCGATCCGATCACTGAACCATACGATTTTCACGGGGGCGTTGGATTCCTCGTAGGTACGGTGCATGATGGCATTGCGGACAATCTGTTGCAATGCCGATAAGGGATATTCGTAGGTTCGCCGTTCAACGGATCGTGTAGCGAAATCCACCGCAGTGCGGTTGTGCGACTGCAGCTTGCTCTCCGTCCGGCCAATCACTTCCGTAACCGTGCCCCGTATCTCCTCCTCATCAACAACGTCGTCCGCCATTTCGGTTCCGACGATGCGGAGGAACTGTACATACGCCCCAGGCAAGGATTCGCTCGGATTGTTGCCGAGTACGAGCATGCCAAGCACCGTGGCTTCGACAACGTCCGCAGAGAAGATCATTTTGGAACTGGCAAGCTGCTGAGTCAGACCGCGATCGTTCTCTTCCAAGATCTCAGGCGCGACGGCCCGTGGCAGGTAGTCGGTCTGGAATCGGTTCAGGTCCAGATCCGACAGTGTAGTGTCATGGATGGGCTGGAGGTCGAACGGACGGTTGCCATACCGTCGTTTCTCTATGAGAATTCTCTCGTCTTGAGGTGTGGCGATGCCGCGCCGTGGTCCGATCCGAACGAAAGTTTGGCCCTTGTACTTGACAGGAGGTGAATCGGACGGTTCGACGGCGATCACTGCAATTTCCCTTCCTTGGAGGACGCGCTTGCCCACGGTCATCGAAGGCAGCGGCAAGATGTTGCCGTCGGTCTTCATGTCGGTGAGTGTGCGAAGCAATTCGTCGGTGACTTCCAAGCCGGCAACGTCACCGTTGTCACGTACCCCAATCATCACGACCTCCGTTCGGCCGGAACCGGGCAAGTCGTTGGCAAACGCGCAGATGGCTTCCCGAATTGGCTCGCCGACCAGCCTCTCCTTGAACTCGACCCGCGCAGACTCGCCCTCTTGCCACAGGACTTGTAGTTCTTGTTCAGTCAGCATCGTCTTGAGTGTCAATTGCTGGAGGTTATGGCTTACCGCCTGCTAGCCGTACCGTCTATCTTGCCACGCATGTGTCGGTTGGATTCACCGGACCAAGACTGGTGCACGAATCCAACGGTCCGAGCCGCATTGCGAGCCATCATCTCCAATCTCCAACTACCTGGCATGGGCGGGACTTGCAGTGTGAAACCGACGCCGATCTGCCCCAACCACGGCAACAGGAGTTGCGCGGCGGCTCCAACCGTTACCATGAATGCTCTCCGGCCGTCCGCATTGGCCGGTCGGAGGTTGACAGCACCGTCTCTACACCTGTAACCACCATGACCAACCAATTCGTCGCCCAACGCGCGCGCCACGACGCGCGGCACCGCAGGGTGTTGCGGCGTATTGAACGGCAGTACGACACCCCGATCATGAACAACACGCACAGGGGGGAGTATGTGCAGCTGCTGGTGCTGGACACGCTTGGTGAAGGATGGCGAGCCCACGGCGACCCTTGGCTGTCCTGGGACATCGAGCACGCGGATGGCACGAAGGTGGAAGTCAAGCAATCCGCAGCATGCCAAGGTTGGCATGACGGAACCCAGCGCTCCCTTGCAGCCGCGCGAAAAAAAGCCCGATTTGGCATTGCAAAGGGATCCCGCGCCTGGACACAGGAAGCGGGATGGATCGAACCTACGGACAGACTTGCCGACATCTATATGTTTGCCTGGCATCCGGAGGTCGACATTGGTCTTGCCGACCACCGCCACCACGCCGAATGGAGGTTCTACGTGGTTCGGTCCGATGCTCTCCCCGATGGTCAGAAATCCATTGGGCTGAGTGGAGTTAAACGGCTCGCGGATTCTGTGGACATCGACGGTCTGGCGGCCGCGGTGCAATTCGTAATGCTGGATCTGGGCCAATGACAAAGTTGACGGCACGTCCCCCAATGGTTCATGAGCGGAAAGCTGGGCTGCTGAACCCAAGGGGATCTCAGTCAGGTACCTTCGTCGCAGACCACGCCATGTCTGCGGTTTCACCGTAGCCGACGATGCTCCGTGTCCGCAGGTCCTAAGGTAGAATCGGCATTTTGCTCGAAACCCGCGCACCCGGATGAGGTGCTTTAGGTGCATCGGCCGACTGGCGCTCCCTGGCTGCGGACCTTCCTTGTGTTGTCCGTCGCCATGGTCCTCATCATGGCGATCACACTGCGGGACTCCTTTGCCTCGGGACGGGAGTTCGTGGTGTTGACGGGGGTGGTTTTGGTGCTGGCGGCGCTCTGCACCTGGATCATCTCCATTGGTTCCGGTGCGGATTGACGGACCCCAACTTTTCTCCTCCGGCTCTGACCTGAACCCATGGCAAAGCGAGACTACTACGAGGTGCTCGGCGTATCGCGCACCGCCAGCGGCAACGAAATCAAGCGGGCCTTCCGCAAGATGGCCCAGCAGTTCCACCCCGACCGCAACAAGGAGGCCGACGCCGAGAGCCGGTTCAAGGAAGTGGCCGAGGCCTACCAGGTCCTGGGTGACGATCAGAAGCGCCAGATGTACGACCGCTACGGCCACGATGCCGAACGGATGACGGGTTCGCCGTTCGTGGACATGGGCGATGTCGGCAGCCTGTTCGAGCAGTTTTTCGGCATGGGCATGGGGGGCTCCGGCGGCCGGACCCGGCGGGCCCGGGCCGGCAACGACCTCAAGGCCACGGTGAGCCTGAGTTTCGGCGAGGCCGCGTTCGGCGCCACCAAGGACCTTGACATCGACATTATGGACCTCTGCGACCGGTGCGACGGCTCCGGCGCCGAACCCGGGCACCCTCCCGAACCCTGCAGCCATTGCCATGGCCACGGGTCCGTACGGACGCGGCAGGAGGTTCCCCTGTTCGGCTCGGTGGTCAGTGAACAGACCTGCCCGGTATGCGGCGGCTCGGGTCAGCAAATCACGCACCGGTGCCGGCAGTGCTATGGGGACAAGCGGACGCCGGTCTCCCGCACCGTCAACTTCTCGGTGCCGGCTGGTGTCAGCGACGGTCAGCGACTGCGACTGTCGGGGCGGGGTGAGCCTGGCTTCAACGGAGGCCCGCCCGGAGACCTCTACGTCGAATTCGACATCCGGCCTCATCCCACATTCACCCGCGAGGGCACGGACCTTCTGCTGAACGTTCCCGTTACCGTGCCGCAGGCAACCCTGGGCACCGTGATCAGCATTCCCATGCTCGAGGGCGATGAAGAGCCGTTGGAGATCCCACCCGGTACGCAGCCGGGTACCGTCTTTCGGAAACGGGCCAAGGGCATTCCCCGTCTTCAGTCCCATGGACGCGGCGACATGCTCATCACGGTGGAGGTCGTCATCCCCACCCGCCTTGACGAGCGTCAAAAGGAACTGTTCAGGGAACTCGCCGATGCCATTGGCGAGGAGGCCCACGGCGAGAGGAGGGGCTTCTTCTCGCGCATCCAGGAACTCCTGAGCTGATCCGGACCGGACTGGGTATCCGGGAAGCGAGCAACGCGCGTCCAGTCGTGGCCGGCCTGTTGCAAATCAGCGTTGCGGTGGACACCGAAGGGGCGGAGGCGGTCTGCTCCCTGTTCAACGAACTGAACCGTCCGGTGGCGGTCCCGGACGGAACCCCGCATGCCGGGAGCGGGCGCGCGGTCATTGAAGCAACCGGGTTTCCGGACGATGCCGACCTGGAACCGCACGAAGTGACGATGGACATGGCACAGGCCCTGCGCGTCAAGACCTTCGTTGCGCCGGGACCCGAGGCAGAAGCTTTGGTGCAGCGCATCCGGGAAGGCCTGTACTGGCTGTCCCGCCTCCACCCCGTCTCCGAACCGGTTGTTGAAGTCATTGAGGACAAGGACTGGCAGGAAGCCTGGAAGGAGCACTACGCCGCGTTCGCGGTCGGACGGTCGTTCCTGATTCGGCCGGCATGGGACGAGGCTGACGCCGCCCCGGCCGGCCGCCATGTGCTGCGGCTGAACCCGGGCATGGCCTTCGGTACAGGCCTGCATCCCTCCACGAGGCTGTGCCTTGTGTTGCTGGAAGGACTGGGTTTGCCGGGGGCTCGGGTGCTGGACGTGGGCACGGGCAGTGGAATCCTGGCCCTGGGCGCGCTCAAGCTGGGCGCGGCTCGGGTGGTCGCCACCGATACGGATCCGACTGCCCTGCCCGTCGTCGCGGAAAACGCCTCCTACAACGACGTTGCCTGCGGACTGGCCGGTCCGCTGGTGCCGTTCGCCGGTTCCCTGCCTCCGCCTGCCGAATTCGATGTGGTCGTGGTGAACATCCTGCCCCACGTGATCGTGTCCCTGCTGGACCGGGATGCACTCGCTTCCTACGTTGCACCGACCGGTCAATTGATACTGTCGGGCATCATCGATGAGCGTCGGGCCGAAGTTGTGGATGCCTTGCAGCGACACGGTTTCCAAGTCTCCGTTGCCCGGTACGAGGAAGACTGGGTCGCACTCCTCGCCGCTCGGGGGTAGCCAACGCCGGGATGGAGTCGTCCAGGCAGTACCGACCGGCGTCGGGCCGGCGGCTGGTTATAATCGGGTTCGTATCAGGCCACGTTTCCCAGCCGCATCAGGAGCCCTCTTTCAATGACCTTCTCCTCCAATGGTGTCAGCGCCGACGAACATGTCCACGACGTTTTAATCATCGGCAGTGGTCCGGCCGGATTCACTGCCGGGCTCTATGCGGCCCGCGCCAACCTGAACCCGATTCTCTTCACGGGCCAGGAGTACGGCGGCCAGGTCTCCCTGACCTACGAAATCGAGAACTATCCGGGGTTCCCGGAGGCTCTCGGAGGCCCCGAGCTGGTGGAACGGATGAAGCTGCAGGCGGAGCGGTTCGGCCTCAAGGTCGAATTCGACTACGTGACCGAGCTTGACGTGGACGAACACCCCTTCACCCTCCGCACGGAGGCGGGCAAGGTGTACCGCACCCGTTCGGTCATCGCCACCACGGGCGCGCGTCCCCGATACCTGCATATTCCGGGCGAAGAGGATCTGACCGGACGCGGGGTGAGCTACTGCGCCACGTGCGACGGGTTCTTCTTCCGGGACAAGGACGTGGTGGTGGTCGGAGGCGGCGACAGTGCCTTGGAGGAGGGGTTGTTCCTGACCAAGTTCGCCAGCCGCGTCCGGGTCATCCACCGGCGCGACGAATTCCGGGCCTCCAAAATTCTGCAGGATCGGGCCACGAAGCACGACAAGGTGGAGTTCCTGCTCAACAAGGTGGTGACGTCCATTCACCCCGGCGCAGAGGGCACGGTCACCAACATCGACCTCAAGGACACGGTCGACGGTGCCGATAGCAACATCGAGACCGACGGTGTCTTCATCTTTATTGGTCACATCCCCAACAACGATCTGTACCGGAAGGACTTTCACCTCGACGATGAAGGCTATCTGGTGACCGACAAGCACATGCGCACGAATGTCCCGGGGGTCTTTGCCGCCGGCGAGATCCAGGACAAGGTCTTCAAGCAGGTGGCCACCAGCGTGGGCCAGGGCTGCGCGGCCGCCATGCAGGCCGGCAAGTTCATTGAGGATCTGGAAACCCATCCGTTCGCAGGCAAACACGCGGACCCGCGCGAACTGGACCCGGACGTGCTGTCCTTCGTCCAGGCCTAGCTCCCGGCCGGGTTCGGGACCCGGCTGTTTGATGCGGACGCCCTGAAGCGGCTTGGCCGCAACGGGCTGCATGTCCTCCCACCCGCGGGACGCGGCTGCGACTGGCGCCGCCCCCGAAGCCGAGGGCGCCACGGCGCGCAACGCCGGCCTGCTCGCCGCCGGCTCGCTGGCGGGCCGCGCCTTGGGGCTTGTCCGCGAAATTACGATTACGCGTTTGTTCGGCCAAAGCGGCCGGGTCAGTGCGTTCGTGGTGGCCAGCCAGATTCCGGTCATGCTGCATGACCTGATCGTCGGCGGCTATGTCAGCGCGGCGTTCGTTCCGGTTCTGGCGGCCAGGTTGGAGGACGACGGCAGGCCGGGCTATGGCCGCCTGGTCTCCGCGCTGCTGTTTGCGTTCGGCCTGATTTTGCTGGGCGTGGCGACCCTGATGCTGTGGTTTGCCGATCCCATTGCCCGGATCATGGCGGGGGGATTCGCCCGGTTCAGTCCCGAACTGCTCGACGAAACGGCTGCCATGGTGCGGTGGATGACCCCCGTCCTGTGGTTGATCGGGATGTCCGGTGTCCTGAATTCGGTCCTGTTCGCGATGGATCGCTTCGGTTGGCCGGCGGTGGCCAACGCCACGGTGAACGTGGGCATCATCGCCATCGCGCCGCTCTGGGCTCGCGAGCACGGCGTGATGGCCTTGGTTTGGGGCTTGTGGGCCGGCCATGCACTGCAGGCCCTGTTTTTGGCCGCGGACTTGAAACGGGCCGTCCTGCGGCTGTTCCGCAACGTGCTTGATCCCGGCTTGCGGCAACTGTTCCGGCGCTATTTGCCGATCATTGCCAGCCTTGTGGTCAGCCAGGTTCAGGTGCTGATGGACCGGCGTTTCGCCAGCGGCACCGGGTTGTCGAGCATTGCCTGGATGAGAACGGCAACCACGTTGCAACAGCTGCCGCTGGGGCTGATCAGCTTTTCGATCGGGTTGGCTACCTTGCCGGGTCTCGCCCGCAGCCATGCCGGGGCCCGCGGCAGCGAATTCCGCAGCCGAACGGTTGCGTCACTGGGTCAGGTCCTGCTGTGGATGACACCGGTGCTCATCTGCATGGCACTGTTGGGCGAACCCGTCGTCAGACTGCTGTTCGAACGCGGGGCGTTCACGGCGGTGGACACGGCCAGTGTGCTGCCGGCGGTCCGGATATATCTGATCGGAGCGTTTTGCGCCGCCTCGGATCAGTTGCTCAACAACGCTTTCTACGCGCGCCAAAACACCCTGGTGCCTGCACTGGTCGGCATGGGCAGCGTTCTGGCCTACTTTGCAGCCGCGTTCCTGCTGCTTGACGGGATGGGTTATTTGGGTTTGGTTTGGGCGGACACCGCCAAACATGCGGTCCACATGATTGTGATGCTGGTGCTGGTCGGGCGACGGGGATTCGGGGCTTGGCATGGCTTGGCCGTGGAGTTGGCTCCTCTGGCGTGGCGGCTGGCCATTGGGGGTTTGCTGTGCCTGGCCGCTGTTGTCTTGGTTCGGTGGGCCGTCGGCGCGGTGATGTCTCCGTCTGCCGGGCATGACCTGGTTGACATTGCGCTGGCGGGCGGTGTTGGTTTCGCAGTCTACTTCGGTTGCCTGCTGGTATTGCGCACCACCGAGTTGGTTGCGTTGGCCCGATACGCCAAGAGCCGGCTCCCTTGGCTGCGATCGGGTCCCTGACAACACAACGCTTCTTCAGGAAACCGGCGGGGCGCACCGTGTCAAATCTGCCAACGGTTCCGGAGCGCGGGGAGCCGACGCCGCGCGCGCCGGTTTTGCAGGCTCGGTTTCAGTTTCGTTGATTGCGGCCCGGGGCCATGGGCGGTCATGGTCACGCTGTGCTGACAGGCCAGCGACAACCGTCCGTACCGGACGCGAGGGGCCGGTGATTCGGTCTCTCTTCTGCAAGCTGCTCGGCTACCCGTATCGACGGGATTGAAACGGTGTCCATGGACTTCAGGCCAAGCCTGTGGTGGTTATACTGTGGGTATACGGAGCATGCAGCAGGAGGCCTGCCATGTCCGCCGTAAAGGCCCCCACCGGAGCCGCGCCGAAGCAGGCTGCCGACACGGCCCCCCAAGATTCATCGCAACACTGGAGTTTGGCTCCGTCCGCGTGGCCGGGGGCGGACACGCCGGTCTCCTGCGTCGCGCGCGCCTGGCGCACGCGGGCGCGGTTGCAGGTGTGGCCGGCCTGGCAGGCGCATCTGCAAGCCCTCCCGCACCATGACCCGGACCATGTCTACGACCCGGGGCATGAGTACGAGAGGGACTGGACCACGGACCCCACCTACCGCAGGGACGGGGTGCGCCTGTACCGGTTCGACCGGGAGGGGTTCCTGATGCCGCATGGCAGTTTCCACAGCCGGTTCATCGACCTGGTTCTCCAAACCCTGTGCCTGGTCCTGGGACGTCGCGTGTGCCGCGAGCCGGACCTGCACTTTCCGTCCCGGCTGGGCGAGGACCTGGGTCTGTTGACCCAGGGGGGCGAACCCCGCAAGCTGGTCGTGCCGGATCTGGCGGTCATGCCTCCGTCGTGGACGCTGGTCGAGGCGCGGGAGCGTACGGTGGAGGAGCGCATCATCCGTGTGGATGGGGACGACCCCGCCCCGGAACTGGTTGTGGAAGTGGTCTCACCCACTACCGAAGCCAAGGACTTTGAGGACAACCTGTCCCTGTATGCGGCCTTGGGCATCCCCGAATACCTGCTTGTCGACACCGGGGAATTCAAGACCGAGCCCCACATGTGGCTGTTTCGGCGAGCCGCAACGGACGGGGCCTACCACGTGGCGGAGAGCGGCCTCGCCTTGACCGCCTGCGGCACCCCCATGCGCCTGCGGCCCGCGGCTGTGCCCGGCAACGTGCCCGTGTTCCAGTGCCAGGACCCGGAAACCCGGCATTGGCATGATCACGAGGGCAGCATTGAACGCAGAGGGGGAGTTCACACCGCCCTGCAATTGTTGGATGCCGTCCTGCCCTCCTTGCCCGCGACCGACAGGGCGCGCATCGAAGCCGCGTGGCAGGAAGCCGGCTTGCCCGCCGATGCCGTGCCACGCATCCTGTCCCTGCAGGGCGAGCCCGACCGCTGGCCGGAACTCCTGGCAACGTCGTTCGCACCGGAGGCTGCGAACGAATCCGAATCCCAACCCAACATTCATCCCCGCGAACCCCTGTAGGACACGGCCGCCGCGTCGGGCACGGACCGAAAACGGGCCGCAAGTTCCACAGGCACGTGATCATGGCCGCGGCGGCGAGGCTGGGCAGCCTGCAATTTCCCCGCGCAAGGCCCTCCGCGGGGATTGGTGGCAGAGGCGGGGGCCCTGAACTGCGTGCGCCTGATGGCGGATGCCATGGTCTGAGTCTGGCCAAGGGAACTTGCCCACGTGCGGACGATGCCGAGGACGGCCTTGAATCAAATTCAACGGGATTGAAACAGCGCCTCCGGTTCGACAGACCTCTCCGTGATGCCCGGGTTCAATGTAGAATGGGCGTTCACCGCCAACACCGGGCACGGAAGCCCGTGCTCCCGTCTCTTTAAGGATCGCTTGTCCATGTCCAAACGCAAGCGCCAACGCAGCCGAGGTCGGCAACGAGGCCAAGCTGCCGGTTCAAGGCCCAATCGCGTCGCCAGTCCATCGCCGCGGCAGCAGGTGCCGATAGGCGCGGGGGCCGCGGCCCCGGTTGCCGCAACACCGGTCAAGTCCCCGGTGCTGTCGGCGACGGCCTCTTGGAAGGAACAATACGGTTACGTGGGCCGGGATCTCAAGTTGATGTTTGTCACCTCGGCCGTCCTCTTCGCAGCGATCGTGGTTGCCAGTTTCTATCTCCGCTAGGTTCCTGTGCGGCCAAGGTGGAACAGCGGTCGCAGCCGTGGGTTCTTGCCGAGCGGCGCAGGCGGGCACCGTGTTGCGGGAAGGCGATCCCACACCGGTCCTGATCCATGAAGCTGCGCTGGCTGCTGTTCCTGCTCCTGATAGCGGTGGTCTTTGCCGTGCTGAAACCCGGCAGCACGTGGCAGGAGTTGAAGCGGTCCTGGGCCCGGCGCGAGTGGATTGTCACCGTATTGCTCGTGGCCGTTCTTGGCTACTTGGCATGGGGCCTGTACAACGCAGTGTCGTCCGGGGTTCTGTCCAGCGGTTTCAGCCCGGCACGGGGTTGATTGATTCAAGGGGCGACGCGGCAGGTCCGTCCGGTCTTGCTGCTTGTCGCCGCCATCCTGCCGCCTTCCGCAATTCCAGTCCTCCAAGGGTTTGAACATGGCCAAAATCGCCTTCATCGGTGCCGGCAGCACGGTCTTCGCCAAGACCCTGCTGGGTGACATTCTTGGATACCCGGCCCTCCAGGATGCCGAAATCGCCCTGTTCGACATCGACCGCGAACGGCTGGCTACCTCCGAGGTGGTGGCCAGCAAGGTGGCATCCGTCCTGGACGCCTCACCGCGCATCGTGGCCACCACCGACCGCCGGGCGGCCCTGCTGGACGCCGACTACGCAATCAACATGGTTCAGATCGGCGGGTATCGGCCCGGAACCGTAAACGACTTCGAAATCCCGGCCCGATACGGGTTGCAGCAGACCATTGGCGACACGCTGGGCATCGGCGGTATCATGCGCGGCCTGAGGACGATCCACTTCCTGCTTGACCTGTGCGTGGACATGGAGGCCGTCTGTCCGCAGGTCATGTTCCTCAACTACTCCAATCCCATGGCCATGAACTGCTGGGCCATCAACCGCGCATCCGACATCCGGACGGTGGGGCTGTGCCACAGCGTACAGGGCACGGCCGCCATGCTGGCCCGCCACATCGATGTGCCGATGGGGGAGGTCGACTACCTCTGTGCCGGCATCAACCACATGGCCTTCTACCTCGACTTCCGGCGTCGGAACGGCGGCGAAGGCGAGGACCTGTACCCGCAACTGCATCGGGTGGTGGCCGACGGACGCGTGCCGGAGGACAACCGGGTCCGCTACGACATGCTCACGCGCACCGGGTATTTTGTCACGGAGTCCAGCGAGCACTTCGCCGAGTACGTTCCGTGGTACATCAAGCGCGACCGCGCCGACCTGATCGAGGCCATGAATGTGCCGATCGACGAGTACCTGCGCCGTTGCGAGGTTCAGATTACCGGGTGGCGCTACCTGAAGCGCAAGATCGAGGATCCCGATGCGGACCTGACGGAGGAATTCCTGCAGGCCATGGCCGAGGCAGGGGTCCCGGAGGGCCATTTGCCGCGGGTGCGCCATGGCTTCGAGAACATGTACGACATTGAGCGGAGCCACGAGTACGGCTCCCAGATCATCCATGCCATGGAAACCGGTGAGGAAGATCTCGTCTACGGCAACGTGCGCAACGGCGATCTGATCGGCAACCTGCCGGCGGACTGCTGCGTGGAGGTTCCCTGCAAGGTGGACCGTGATGGCCTGCACCCGCAGGCGGTGGGGGAACTTCCGCCCCACCTGGCTGCCCTGATGCAGACGAACATCAACGTGCAGGCCCTGACCGTGGAAGCCGCCCTGACCCGCAGGCGGGATCACGTCTACCACGCCGCCATGCTGGATCCCCATACGGCCGCGGAACTTGACCTGGACCAAATCTGGGCCATGGTCGACGAGCTCCTGGAAGCCCATGCCGACTATCTGCCTGCCTATGCGTAGGCTCGGGGACTGCGGCCGGCGCGTGTTGCGAGGCGCCCTCTCCAGGGATCGAACCTGGGACACGTGGTTTAGGAAACCACTGCTCTATCCGCTGAGCTAAGAGGGCAGGAACGGACAGGGATCGTACATCCGGCCATTCCGTCGGTCAAGACGGTGCCGGTTTCACATCCGCCGGACCCGCGGCGGTCACCAGCCAAGGAATTGCTTCATGGAACAGGTCAAGGCATTTGCAGACAACATCCGCAGTACCGTCGGCAAGGTCATTGTCGGCAACGATGACGCGGTCGAACTGCTGGTGATCGCCCTTCTGTGTGAAGGGCACGTCCTGCTGGAGGATGTGCCTGGTGTGGGCAAGACCATGTTGGCGCGCTCCCTGGCGATCGCGCTCAACATCGATTTCCGCCGATTGCAGTGCACCCCCGACCTCCTGCCCAGCGACATTACGGGCGTGTCGATCTTCAACCAGGCCACCCGGGAGTTCCAGTTCATTGAAGGCCCGGCCTTCACGCAGATCCTCCTGGCGGACGAAATCAACCGCGCCACGCCGCGCGCCCAGGCCGCCCTGCTGGAGTGCATGGGCGAGAGCCAAATCACCGTGGAGGGGGTGACGCGGCGCCTCAGCCGCCCCTTCATGGTCCTGGCCACCCAGAACCCCATCGAGTACGAAGGTACGTTCCCGCTGCCGGAAGCACAGCTGGACCGGTTCCTGTTCAAGTTCAGGCTGGGCTACCTGGACTTCGACCATGAATTGACGATGATGGGCAATCTGGGCAAGGCCCATCCCATCGAGTCCCTGACCAGTGCGGTGGACGGGTCCGTGCTGCCGGAACTGAGCCGTGCCGTCTGGGAGGTGCATGTTGAGGACAGCCTCAGGCGCTACATCGTGAGCCTGGTTCACGCGACGCGCGACCACGGCGAGTTGGAGCTGGGCGCCAGCCCGCGCAGCACCCTGGCCCTGTACCGGGGAGCCCAGGCCAAGGCGGCCGTTCAGGGGCGGGACCACGTTCAGCCGGATGACATTCAGGAATTGGTGCCCTTTGCCCTGCCCCATCGCTGCATCATGAAGGCCGACAGTGCCCTGCGCGGCCGCACGGCCGAACAGGTGGTAGGGGACATTCTCGATGCCACCCCCCTGGACTTGGAACTGCCGGACACGGTTGGCGAAGCCGGTTAGGCGGACGTTCCGTTCCGACCCCGCGGATTTGCCGTTGGGGGTTGCCCCACCATGCGCGAGTACACCTTTTGGCTCATCATCTTTCTGGTGGTGGCCGTCCTTCTGCGGCTCGACTGGGTGTACTACCTGGTGTATGTGGCCGGAGGGGTTTGGGGGCTGAGCCTGCTGTGGGCCAAGTACCACCTCCGTTGGATGCGTGTCACCCGCACAACCCCTTCGCACGCCTTCAGCGGCGAACTGGCCACGGGCGCGGTGCGGATTGACAATCTGGGACTGGTGCCGGTTCCCTGGGTCCGGGCGCGCGAAGCCGTGCCGCCGGAACTGCGCAGCCGCAACCGCTACCAAACCGTGGTGTCCTTGAACGGACGCTCGGCGGTGAACTTCGTGTACGAGCTAAGGTGCCGGCAGCGGGGGTACTTCCGGGTTGGGCCGCTCTCGTTGTCCACCGGTGATCTGTTCGGATTCGCGGACAGCGGCTTCGTCGAAGAGGAGCCGGAGACCATGATCGTGTTCCCCCGGGTCCTGCCCCTGGAGAAGCTCGGCCTGCAGAGCCGGATGCTGTTCGGCTCCCTCGCCACCCGGCGCCGGATCTTCGAGGATCCCACCCGCCTGTCCGGGGTGCGGCCGTACATGTCCGGCGATGAATTGAAGCATGTCCACTGGAAGGCCACGGCGCGCGAAGGACGGACGCAAACCAAAAAGTACGATCCGGCCATTGCCTACGAAGTGGTGATTGCAATTGATCTGGACACCCGCTCCTACGGTACGCACGGGGTGGTCAGTCACAGCGAGTGGGCCATTGTGATTGCAGCCTCGCTGGCGTCGCACCTCAGTGAGCGGCAGCAGGGCATTGGCCTGCGCACCAACGGGAGGGATGCGCTGACCGAAGAGCAGATGCAGGTGATGCCGTCCGCGCCCGGCCGGGCGCACCTGATCGCATTGCTGGAAGCCCTGGCCCGGGTGCAGGTGACCGAATCCGAAGAAGGCTTCGCGGACTGGCTGGGTACCCACACCTATGATTTGGTGTGGGGCACAACCCTGATCGTGATTGTTCCGGTGCTCACCGGCGATCTGCTCTGGATCCTCCACGACCGCTACCGCAAGGGCATGAACGTTCTGGTCATGGTGCTGGTGCCCCATCACGACCTGTCCAGGTTGAGGGCCCAGGGCGAGGCCTTGGGCCTCACGGTTCTGCTTATCGAGCGGAATGTGGATCTGCTGGGGCTGGCCTATGAACCAAGCTGAGCGCATGGCCGCCATCCCGGTGGAGGATGTGCGACAGCCCGATCTGGAGCTCACCACGGTCGCATTCGACCGCCAATGGCAACACTCGCTGCTGCGGCCGGCCTTGCTTACATTGATGCTGGGTTGCGTCGTGACCGCCGGCACCTACGTCTTCGTGGTGCTGATCGACGGCTTGACGGAGTCGATGGCGAACGTGATCGTGGTGGCATGCAGTGCCGCCGCCTTGACGGCCTGTGCCATGGGGGCCTTGACCTGGCAGGCAGGCAAGAAAGTAACCGAACGCCTGAAGTTCCGGATAGGCGAGCCGTTGATTTGGATTGTGGTCCTGCGCATCGGATTGTGGCTGGCCACGGGGTCGACGCCTCCCTTGGGGCTGCTGGTCCGGGAGCCGATCACCACCGTGTTCGATGCCTCCTTCATTGTGGGCGCGATTCTGGTTCTCCTGGTTTGGGGTGCCGCGGAGGGGATGAACCGCATGTTGATGGTCCTGTCCCTGCAGCCGGACGAAGTGGACCACATCGCCCGCGCCTACGGCAGGCTGTCGGACCCGGTCGAAAACACGCTGCGCAGCGATCGACGGGCCCAGTTGGATCGATTCATCGCAATGTGGATTGGCCTGGGCATCCTGGTGATTGTGCTGGCGGCGGGCAGTCAGGTGCGCCCGACCGAGGGCGAAGGCCTGCTGACCATTCGGTCCCAACTGATCCACCCGCGGGCCATCGTGTCCACCATCATCTATTTTTTCGCGGGCTTCCTGGTGATTGGCCAGGCCCGGCTGGTGGCATTGCGGGCACGCTGGGCCTTGGACGGACTGGCGGTGGACGAGGGTCGGTTCAGGAACTGGATGGCCTATGTGGTGGCGTTTGTGGCGGTGGTCGGCCTGATAACCAGTCTGGTGCCGATCGGCGACACCATTCTGTTGCTCCGGGCTCTGCAGGCCGTGTGGCAGGTGGCCATGGCCTTCATGTTCCTGTTGCTGCGCGGCTTCGGCTGGCTGGTCGGCCTATTCATGTCCGGGGATTCCGGGCCGGGCGAGGCCCCGGCACCGGCTGCATTTGAGATGCCGGACACCTTTCAGCCGGAAGAGGCTCCCTTGCCTGCCGGGGGCCAATCCGACTTGGTTCCACACATCCTGTTCTGGTCGGCTGTCGCAATTGCAGCCCTGATCGGCGGCTACCACCTGCTGGCCGCACGCGGGTTCGATTGGACGTGGCTCCGCGCTCGTCTGGCCATGTTGCTGGGGTTGTTTCGCAGGACCGTAAGGGCCGGGGCGGGTTTCCTGGTCAACGTGGTCAACCGCGTTGCCGGGATCGACGTTCAACCGCGTCAATCCTCAACCCGGCAGGCCGCCCAGGGGATGTCCTTGGACGAGCAGGTGCAATTCACCTACCTGTCGGTGCTGGACGAGGCAGCGGAGCGGGGGGCGGGCCGCACACCGAGCGAAACCCCCAGGCGCTATGCCCCCAGACTGTCCCAGGCCTTGGCGGAAGACGAGGCTCGGCAGGTGCCGGATGAACCCAACGGTGAAACGGATCCGGAGGGGCGGGAGGACGTTGCTCAACCCTCGACTCGGCCACCGCCGGACGTGGGCGGCTTGACGGACGCGTTCTACAGGGCCAGGTACAGTTCCGAGTCCGTGGACGCAAGGGATGCGACCTTGGCCGAGCAGGTTCTGCGTCGCATCAGGGCATTGTGGCGCCGCCCTGACTCCTCCGGTTCTCCCTAGTCGGAATCGTTGCCGCCTGGTCGTGTCTCCGTGTTGGCATTTGGACCCGTGCGGGATGCGGCAGTCTGGTCGGTTCACAGTTCGCATGGCGGGGCAGTCCGTGGTTGTCCACATCGCAACTTCAGCAACTCGCCAACACATCGCAGACCTGTAGCGTCTGCGGCTACGCACGCCAAACCAACGCAGCTGTCATCCTGGCGCGGCGGGTCTTTCGCCCCGAACCAAACGGGCTCGGGGCATGGGGACATCGGTACGGCGAGGGGCGGCCTCTCCCGCCGGCCTTCGAACGGCGGTCAAGTCCGCGGGGGGTGGTGGCGAACCATGTGTTGTTTGTGTGGATGATTCAGGTGGCGGCTGACCCAACCGCCTGCAACAGTTTGTGAAAGTTGCGTCCCGGGGCCAACTGGCCCAGGACCGTTGCTCTGTCCGCTCCGGTGCAACGGGGCAGGTTGCCCGGCCGGCCGTGAAGGGTTTCGTGTGCCAGCACCGCGAAGGCAACGGCTTCCTTCGCGTTCAACTCGCTCCGATTCTCCGCAAGTGGCGCCACCGGTATTTCTGCGAGGTCCGCCTGCAGCCAGGCCACGAGGGTGTCGTTGTGCACGCCACCGCCGCTGAGCCAGACCCGGTCGACGGTCCCCGGCAACAGGTCGCGCACCGCATTGGCAATGGACCGGCTGGTCAGGGCGGTGACGGTTGCCACTCTGTCCGCCTCTGTCAGCCCCCTGGCCCCGGCCTGCGACCACAGGCCGTCCGCCAATGCCTGTCCATATTGTTCCCTGCCGGTGGACTTCGGCGGTGGGAGCCTGAAGAAGGGATCGGCCAGCAGTTCGCACAGCCAGTCCTCGTCCACCGCACCTTGGCGGGCGAGGTTGCCGTCCTGGTCCCATTTGGCTTCACCCCCGGTCATCAGTTCGACAAAGCGATCGATCATCATGTTGCCGGGTCCGGTGTCGCAGGCGAGCACGTCGTCCAAACCTGCGTTGCGAGGCATGTAGGTCAGGTTGGCGATGCCGCCTATGTTGACCAGAACCCGGGCCTCGACCGGTGATCGGTGCAGCAACCAGTCAACGTACGACACCAAGGGGGCCCCTTGGCCTCCGGCCGCCACGTCCGCCGGCCGGAAGTTGCCCACGGTAGTGATGCCGGTTCGCTGTGCCAATACGGATGGATCCCCGATTTGGAGCGTGGCCGGTTCCCTGCCCGCGACGGTCACGGCGTGGTGAACCGTCTGGCCGTGCGATGCGATCAGATCGACATCGGAGGCGTCCGCCCCGACTTCCGACAAGGTGTCTTGAACCGCGGCGGCGAACCAGTTGGCCACGAGGACATTGAGTTCGCATACGTCCGCGACGCCTGCCTGTTCCGAACTGCAAACGAAGGCCAGGCGATGGCGCTGTTCGTCCGTGTACGGCCGGCACTGGAACGCCTTGAGCTCGACTGCGAGATTCGGTGGCGACCCGGTAACGGACGTCAGCGCACAGTCGACACCGTCCAGCGACGTGCCTGACATAAGTCCCAATATCAACATGGGGGCATGGTCCTGGTTGATGTTTGTCGAGCTGCGACGGTGGAGCCGCAGGCACTCCGTCCGGGTGATCGACACCCCCTGCGAGCCCGTTGCGCTGTTTGATGCCGGAAGGGCTGCGCGTCGATGTCACCCGCCGGATTGCCCATCGATTGCCTCAATGGGTTTGGTGTTGGCCGTCAGGCTCCGGCAACCCGTGCCATGGGCGAGGACTCCCTCTCCATTTCCGCCTGCAGGAACCTGTGCATGAGGTTCGACCGCACCTCGGCATGATCGCGGGCGTGGAACAGGTTCCGGGTTTCGTCCGGATCGGCCTCCAGATCGAACAGTTCCCCTTCCGCGGTCCCGCGGTAGAGGGTGAGCTTGTACCGGTCGGTAATCAACGTGCGCAGGTGCACCGTTGTGGGATTGTGGCGGTTCTCCACCATGGCCCAGTCCCGCGCGGCATGGTCGGAGCCGTGCCAAGCATCGAGTTGGTCCACGCCCTGCATCACGCGGGGGATGTCGCATCCCGCTGCACTCAGGAAGGTTTGGGGGAAGTCCACCAGGCTCTGCAGGGCTGCCGACCTGGCATCGGCCGGCACCTTGCCCGGATGGCGCGCAATCATCGGCACCCTGACAACGTCTTCGTAATGGAAGGGACCCTTTGCAATGAGACCGTGCTGGCCAAGAAAGTGGCCGTGATCCGAGGTGAAGACCACCAACGTGTTGTCTGCCACCCCCTGCGCGTCCAGCGCATCCAGGATGCGTCCGATATTGGCGTCCATCAACCCGATCATGCCGTAGTAGATCGCCATGCTGCGGCGCATGTCGGCTTCCGCGTGCAGGTGCGAGTGAAATCCGTGGACGCCCTGGCCTCCGGGTTCGTTCCAGTCGGAAAAGTCCGGCGACGTTTCCCTGGTCAGCCGGTGATGCCGGGGCATGGATGCCATTTCGCCTTCGACAAAGTGGCCAATCTCCATGTCGGCGGGGTCGTACATGGAGGACCAGGGTTCCGGGATGACGTAGGGCGGATGCGGATCGAAGAAACTGGACCACAGGAAGAACGGCCGGTCGGTGGCTGCGGCCTCCTCGATGTGGGCACAGGTGCGTTCGCCCACCCAGTGCGAGTGGTGGAACTGTTCGGGCAGGTCCCAGGTCATGCCGCCGCGCAGGTAGCGGCCGCGCGCGTACTTGTCTTCAGGGTCGGGTGGCCATTGTTGAAAGTAGTCCTGCCAGTTGGCGAGGCCGTTCTCCTCCATCCAGATGGCGTAATGCTGGCCCGCATGCGACTCGAAGCCGTGCATCCGCGCCGTTTCAACATGCTGGAACCCGTACCAATCGCCCTTGAACCGACGCCAGTAGTCCAGATCGCGCAGCAAGGGTTGGCATTCGATGGACGGTGAATCGGGCGTGGCAGCCAAGGGCTGGAAGTGCGCCTTGCCAATCAAACCGGTCGCGTAGCCGGCCCGGGTCAGGACTTCGCCCACGGTTGGGACGTTCTCCGGGAGGCCGACGCCGATGGCCCAGCATCCGTGCTGTGATGGGTACTGTCCGGTGATCAACGAGGCTCTGGTCGGAGAACAGGTTGGGTTGGGGCAATAGGCCCGCGTGAAGGTTGTGCCCTCGCCTGCAAGCCGGTCCAGGGCCGGGGTGCGAATTCTGGGATTGGTCGTTCCGAGGGTGTTCCAGTGTTGTTGATCGGACGTAATCAACAGGATGTTGGGCGGTTTGGGCATGAGCAACTTCCGAGGTTCAGTGGGTTTGGGTAGCAATTGATGGCAGGCTCCCGGGTAAAGCCTAAGCCAGGGCGCACATGCTCCGCGCGTCGGGCACGCCGCTGCGCGCAGATGTCCAACCTCCGGGAAGCACCGGCATGTGTCTCGTTCGGAAGGGCGTGCGTGCAGTCGTTCTCACCGCGTACCTGCAAGGATTTGAGACCATCCTTCTGAAAGTGGGGGGGCTGGCATCGGCCTTGCAGCATGTTGCGGGTCGTGCGACCTTGGTGCACCTCTGTTGCCAGGACGGTGGCCAAGGCCGGACACCGGCAGTTGGCCCGCAGCCCGTTGCCCTGGGTTGCAGCAACGCGTTTGAGGCCTATGGAGTGGAGTTTCAATCGCCGTGTCCAAACTTCCGGCTGTGGGATCGGGTCCCCGTTTTGGGTCCATGGCGGTAGGGCACGCAGTCCATTGGCCTTCGATTTCGGATCAATGGCCCGGGGTGCCGCGGTCGGGCGGTTTGTCAAAAAAATGCAGTCGCAGAATGCATGCACCGCCAACTGAACTCCGTGCCGATGTCGTCTCCCGCTTGCAGGTTGGTGCCGCATGGCTGGTCCCTGGCATGCGAATTCCGCCTTGTACCACCGGCTGGCTGAATTGACCCTTGAATCGCATGGTGCTAGACTCATGTCGGAATTCAGGAATGCAGAAATCGATAAGTTGGAATTCAGGCTTCAGGTGGCGGAACCTGCCGCACATCATTTGAACCCCCTTGGCAGATTGCCGGTACTGTCATCCAGCTTGTGACGTTGGTGCCTGACACAGGTCGGGCCATCCAGTTGAAAATAACGCCTGCCTTGCAGGTGCGGTATGCCCTGTTGTTTGGGCAGGTTTGTTTGTTTCAGTCAGGACAGTGAGCAGTGATGAACGATTCTTACGGGTATGGCCGCGACCGCGGCGATCGCGCACCGGACGGGCGCGGTCATTCAGGCCGCCAGGACAATCCTTCTCGGTACAGTGAACGGCCGGGCGGGCAGCCACAGAGCAACTATGACGATGCGCTGGAAAGCGTCCAGCGTCATTCCGTTGTCAACGGCACGGTTTTGCATGAGGATGACGACGGTGGGATCATCGTTCAAATCAACGGCGCGCGGTTCGAGGGCAAGGTCTCGGAGACCGAACTTCGCCATCTGCCGCCCGAGATGCAGACGGACCTGCGGGAGGAGGGGCACACGTGCGAGTTCTTCGTGCGGCGCACACCGGCACGGGACCCCGACTCCGACGAGCCGATGTACTACGACCTGACCATCACCGGCCTGTGGCGCGAGGAAGACTGGCGCTTGGCCGAAGACGCCCTGCGCTCCGGCGACGTGTTCCCCGCGGTTCCGACCAAGTACAACAAAGGCGGCCTGCTGGTGCGTTTCGGCAGGATGCTGGAAGGCTTTGTGCCGATTTCGCACATCTGGAACTTCCCCTCCTTCCGCGAGCCCGAGCAGCGCGAGGAAGCGCTCAACCGCTGGGTCAGCGAAAGCGAGGAAATGATGGTCAAGGTCATTGAGGTCACGCGCGACAAGCGCAAGCTGGTCCTGTCCAACAAGGAGGCCATCCTCGATCGCAACCGCGAAGACAAGGCGGTTCTGTTCGAGACCCTGCAGGTCGGTGACGTGGTGGAAGGCACCGTGCGCAACATCAGGGACTTCGGCGCCTTTGTCGACATTGGCGGCATCGAAGGCCTGCTGCACATCAGCGAGATCGATTGGGATCTGGTGCGACACCCCAGCGACTACCTCAAGGAAGGTCAGGTCCTGGAGGTCAAGGTCCTGCACATCGACCGGGAGAAGGGCCGCGTCAAGCTGAGCCGCAAGGCCCTCGCACCGACCCCGTGGAAGACTGTGCCCGAGCGGTACAACGTGGGCCAGGTAGTGTGGGTGGACATCACCAAGAAGAAGGACTTCGGAGCCTTTGCCAAGCTCGAACCCGGTGTCGAGGGGTTGATTCATGTATCCGAAGTGGCGCCCAAGGCGGAGCGCAATCCGATGGTGACCATCAACGAGGGCGACCGGGTTGAAGTGGAAATCATCCGCATCGATGCCGCCAACCAGCGCATCGGCCTCAGCCGCGCCCGAGTTCTCAACGCGTCGTCGGGCTGGTCCGCCTCCGGCGAAGTTGACGACGATTTCGACGACTACGACGACTACTAGGCCGGGGCGGATCGGAATCGATTGGGCCGGGCGTTGCCCGCACTGATCAGGAACCGACCGCCCCGGGCGGTCGGTTTGATTCCGGTGGCGCACCGCGGTCTGCGAGTGGTCATCGCCGCGAAGCCGTGGCTCGACTCCGGTACGTAACCGGCGGCGGCGTGGTCCTTTGCATGGATCAGGTGGTTCTGCTGGACAGGCCCTCCCGCCAGGAGATACGGTTGCCCAAGGGCCATGTCGAACCGGAGGAGGACCCGGCAGCGGCCGCTCGGCGGGAGACGGCGGAGGAAACCGGCTTCGCGGATTTGTGCTTGTTGGCCGGTTTGGGTGTGCAGACGGTGAAGTTCGAGTACCGGAACCAACGGGTCCACCGAACCGAGCACTGGTTCCTTTACCAGCTCGGTTCGGCCGTCAGGCAGGGCCGGCCCCCGGAAGATGAACGGCAGTTCAGGACGATGTGGCGTCCCTGGGACTTGGCGCGCGGCCTGCTGACGTTTGAGGCCGAGCGACGGGTGTTGGCCGAAGCGGTTTTGGTCTGGCGGAAGCTGCAGGCGCGGGCCTGATGCCCCATCGGCCTGTTGTCCGGAAGGCCGGGTGGCCGGGTCGGGTCTACCGGCGGTGGGTGCCGCCGGCCTGGGAGCGGTGGCGGTAGGTGATGCGTCCTTTGGTCAGGTCGTACGGACTAACCTCGATGGTCACGCGGTCCCCGAGCAGGACCTTGATGTAGTTCTTGCGCATGTGCCCGGAGAGATAGGCAAGGATGCGGTGGCCGTTTTCCATTTCAACGCGGAAGTTGGCGTTCGGCAGCGTCTCCACCACCGATCCCTCCATCTCAATCTTTTCCTTGCTCATCCCTTTCTCCGTGGCTGGTTCGGTTTCGATCCCAGGACTTAGTATCTGCGCCTGCTGCGCGCCCGCGACATCGTTCGTTGGGCCTTGCGGATGGCTTTCTGCTTCTTGATGCGGTTGACTTCGCTTCTGGAGGTGAACCAGCGCTTCTGCCTCACCTGGGGCAGGATGCGGGCCTCGGAAACAGCTTTGCGGAATCGTCGCAACAGCGACTCCTGGGATTCGCCAGGCCGGAGATCTACGGTAATGGGAACACCTCTGCCGGTGATTTTCGGAGTAAATACGGTCCTACGCAACACACGATTATACTCGTTCCCCCAATGACCAACGCAAAATCGGATTCCTCATTCCCACAGGCCGTGCGCAGTCTCCTGGCGGACCGGGCTCGCGCCGTGGGCTTGTCGCTGGATGATCGCCAACTGGATCGGTTCGCTCTGTTCGCCGACTGCCTGCGGGACGGCAACACCCGGGTCAACCTGACCGCCATCACGGATGTGGAAGGCATGGTGTTGAAACACTTCCTGGACTCGATGGCGGTGTGGCCGGCGCTGTCCCGCGAACTTGAGGACTTGAAGGATGGCGATCGGTTGGCCGTGCTGGATGTCGGAACCGGTGCCGGGTTGCCCGGCCTCGCGCTGGCCATCCTTGATCCGGACATTCAACTCACTTTGATGGACGGCACTCTCAGAAAGGTGGACTTCCTGACCGCGGCCTGCAGGACGCTGGGCATGACGGAAGTCGCCGTGGTGCACGGCCGGGCGGAGGAATTGGGACGGCAGCCGACCTTCCGGGAACGGTTTCCCGTGGTCGTGGCCAGAGGCTTGGCGCCATTGCCGACACTGCTGGAGTACCTGGTTCCACTGACCGGGGTGGGTGGTTTGTGTCTGGCCTACAAGGGACCGAATTTGTCCGTCGAACTGCAGGCGGCGCGGCCGGCCCTGCAGGCCCTGCGGGTGGATGTGGAGCGGGTGATCCCGGTCCACGTGCCCGGGCTGGATGCCATCCGGCGGGTGGCGGTGTTCAGGAAAACCCGGACCACGGGGGCCAGGTACCCGCGCGGCCAGGGACAGCCGCGGCGGCGTCCGTTGCAGGCCTGAGCCAACAGGCGGGGACCCAATCAGCCAAAGACGCCGTTGCCGATGCCAAAGACGTTGTCCGGGTCGGCGCTGTGCTTGAGTTCCCTGAGCATGGAACGGCTGGTTGAGGTCATGACCCGATCCAGGTAGTGCTGTCGCAGCTTGCCGACACCGTGGTGGTGGGAGATGGAACCGCCGGCGGCCAGAATTGCTTCCCTGATGCCGTGCTCGATGTCGATGAAAATTTCAAGGGGGTTTTCAAGACCGCGGTTGGAAAAGCCGTGGGTGAAGTAGATGCAGACTCCCGAGTGGTACACCTGCGTGATGCGGGCGGAAATGAACGGGTTGCCGTACAGGTTGTGCTTGGCATGCAGGTCCAGGGCCGCCTGCTTGACCGAGTCCACCACGTTGTGGATGTTGTCCCAGGTGGTGGAGGTTTCGTAGGTCTCGCCGGAAATGTAGTAGGGCGCCAGGAAGTCCCGGATGTAGGCGATGGCATAGGTCAGCATGTAGCCCCGCTTGCCGTTTTCGGAACCTCCGGCCACGCCCCGAAACGACTTGGCCAGTGACTTGATGTGGCGAGCCTGATGGGAAACCTCCGACCTGGAACCTTCCATCACCACCGTCGCGGCCGCGATGTTGCGCAGGTCAAACCGGTACAGTTTCTCCAGGGCCGTGCGCTGGATGGTTTGCTCCACCGCCTTGAAGCCGGTGGCCTCGGGCTTGAGCGCCTGGCTGAACCGAAACTGGAGGTTGTCGACGAGACGCACACTGGCCGGCACCACTCCGGAACGCTGCAGGTGGAGCATGAAATCCACACCCTGGGAGAAGTCCGGGAACACATACGAGGCGTACCGGGTTTCCTCGGGGATTCGGTGGATGTTGACCACCGCTTCGGTGATCAGGCCCAGGTTGCCTTCGCTGCCGAACACGAGGTCCCGCGGCTGAATGCCCGCCGAACGGCGAGGGGCGGAATCATGGTGGGTAACCTCGCCCCGGGGACTGATAAGGGTGACCTTTTCGACAATCTGCTCGATGTTGCCGTACCGGTTTTTCTTCATGCCGCTGGCGTTGGTCGAAATCCAGCCGCCCAGGGTGGACAGCTCCATGCTGTCGGGCTCGTGGCCCACGACCCAACCCTCGGCGCGCAGCGCGCGTTCCAGTTCACTGCCGGTGATGCCGGCCTGCACGCGGGCTGTTTGATTCGTCTGGTCGATTGACAGCACCCGGTTCATGCGGCTCATGTCCACGGACACGATGGGACGGGTCTCCGCCGGCAACAGCAGCAGGGCGTTGCTGACATTGGTGCCCCCGCCATAGGGCACCAGGCACACGCCGTGTTCCACCGCCAAACGGATCAGCTGTTTGGCTTCATCGGTGGATGCGGGCCAGACCACGAGATCGGCCACCCGCTCCAGGTTCTCGTAGATGACCTGGTACAGCTCCCAATTGGACGTTTGCCCGTGACTGTGATTGAGGCGCACCTTGGCGTTGTCCGAAACACGGTCCTTGGCCAAGACTGTCTCGATGGCCCGGCGGAATTCGGGACACGGCAGCGATTCCGGTACCGCGGGCGCGGAGTTGGGCGACTTTAAGTCGGTGGGGTCGATTGTGTGGCCCAGGATGTCCTGTACGAATGGCCAGAACAGCGGCATTTCGGTCCCGGACATGTCATAGCGGTGGCCGGTCAATTCGACCACGCCACGCTCGTTGAGCCGGAAGCGCGTGTCGCGGTATCCCCACAGGTGGTCGTGCAGGGATGGGTCCAGGGACTGACCGGAACGGTTGAGGGCCTTGTCCGTCATGGCCAGAATCCTTTGGCAATGATGAGGAGTACGGAGCGGGTCTCCATTCTACTACCTGAGGGGATGGTCGGTTGGGACGCACCGTTGCCGTTCGATCGCCGCCTGCGGCAATGCCTCGCCCGTGGTTCGCCGACGCTGCGATCCCGATTGCACCGTGCCGGCGGGAGCACGGCGGTCCGGCTGTGGCAGACTCATGGCATGGTCCCTCCGCTCCAGTCCCGCCCCCGCTGGCAGGCCCTGGCCACCGTTGCCGCCTTGATGGTGATGCTCGCGGCCTGCCGGGCCGATGTTCCTGACGAACCGGTCCCCCTTGTGGCCGGTGAGGAACCGGTCCAGCCGGCCGAAATTGCGCCGGGCGACCTGCCCGTGGGGCATACGCGGGAGGGATTCCTCTACCTTGGCTCCCCGGAAGCACCCCTGGTTCTGTACGAGATCTTCAATGCCAACTGTCCGGGATGCGGCAACCACCACCGGTCCCGATTGCCGGCCCTGGTTCGGGAACATGTCCAAAGCGGCGTGATCCAGATGGTCATGGTTGACTTGGCCATCAGTCCGGAGTGGGGCGAGCAGGCGCATTTCACAGCCTGGTGCCTGGGCCGACAGGTCGGTGCCCAAAGCCAATGGCAATTTTGGACGGATTTGTTCGAAGGACAGGCCTCCTGGATCGCCGAAGGCGAGGCATTCTCGCTGCGGTTGGCCAATGAGGCGGGAGCCGAAGCGTCGGTGATGCAGACCTGCATCGAATCGGAGGCTCCCGCCGCGGTGGCCGAACTTCAGGCCATAGCCGAGGAGCGGCTGCTGCCGGAACGATGGTCCACCCCCGTCTTCCGCATTGAGGACAGGACCGGCCGTTTCCTGGCGTCGCAGGTTGGCTCGCCGTCGCTGGAGGCCTGGAACCGGCTCGTGGAGCAGGCCTTGGCCGGGGCTTCCTGGTAGCGCGTTTCCAGGCCGGCGTTTCGCTTCGTCGGTCGGTTAGGCGGGAACGCGCTCGGTCCTGCCGGCCAACCAGTCCTCCCGGGTCGCGACCCGTTCCGGATACAGCCGGCTGCGTGCCAGGAAGCCGATGCCGTGCTCCGGCATGGGATCCTGATCGGTCGGCTGGTAGCGGACGTCGAGACTCCAGCGCACCTCGTCGGAATTGTTGGGCGTGGACATGTGCACGCACCGGTCGTTGAACAGGACCAGGTCACCCTTTTCGGCAATCAACGGTATCGGTTGGCGGTTGGCCGGCAGGTGCTCGGCGTCAATTTCCAGGAATCCGGTTCCGGAATAGCTCTCCTTGTGCCACGACTTCACCCGCTGCCGGTGCGTGCGCGGCATCACGTGCAGGCATCCATTCTCCAAGGTCGAGTCCACGAAGGGGATCCAGACCGAAATGACCGGATTGGCGTTGGCATCGGGCCAGTAGGACTTGTCCTGGTGCCAGGGCACCACGCCCGCGGCCACGCGCGGTACTTTGGGGCGCGTGTTGTACACGGGGTTGGAAAAGATTTCGGGACCAATCAGTGATTCAACCGCGTCCAGGATGCTCGGATTGGCCATGAGCTCGTAGTAGCCCGGATCGCGGTCCCGCCAACCGCGTCCAAAGACCAGAAAGTCCGCGTCGGTCAGGTCGGCGAACAGATCCGCCAGGCGCCGCTCGAACGGGCGGTCGGCCATCGGATCCGACACCAGGCCGTCGGCCACCAGTCTCCGGGCGATGGTTTCCACCTTGCGCTTCATCGCGGCGCGCGCCGGTTCGAGATCCGCGTCGTCAAGGACACCGGGCACGATGAGATAGCCCTCTGCGTCGTAAAAGTGCACCTGCTCGTCCGAGAGGCTGCCGCCGTGGTCGCTGCGGAATGTGTCCAACATGGGGTCATTCACATGGGATGGGGCCGGATTGCCATGTCAATTGTAGGGCTTTGGAAAACCGATCAGGGCCGGTTCCGAATTGCGGGCGTCCAGACCGCTCATTCGGGGGATCGGTGCCCTGCACCATCTCCGGTGAACCCACCTTGAGTCTCCGGTCTATGGGGCCGGCCAGCCGGCCGCGGCCTCGCCGGCATCCAGGGCCGCTTGGGTTTTCTCCGCCGCTGCGGGTGTTGCCCACTGGCTCCAGACCTCGGGTCTGGCCTGCAGGAACCACAGCGCGGCATCCCCTTCGGTGGAGCCCCCGTTGGCCCGGGACCAGCGCGCAATGTCCTTGAACAGGACAATGTCGCTGTTGAAGTTGCGCAGCATGTCCACGACTTCGGGTGCCCGTTCGAGCATCGAGGGGTGCACTGCGATGCGGACGTCGGAGTCCACGTAGGCGCAGGCCTTGGTGGCGGCCCAGCATTCCTCGGTGTAGGGCGGTTCCTCAAGCCGGACAAGGTCCAGCACGAGGGCGGGTTCGTTGGTGCCCCACTGGTATCCCAGCCACGGTTCGCCCCGCTCGTACGCCCCGTACAGGTCGGCGTTGGCCGCCGCCCCGCTGCCCGGGTTCACAATGTATACGTGATCCTCGAGGCCATGGGCAACGACCTGTTGGGCGTTTGTCGATTCACAGGCCCAGCCGATTATGCAAGAAACCAACCGGGCTTTGCCGGTTTCGGCCGTGGCGAACAGCACCTTGAATTTGTCGTCCTTGAGATCCTCGACACTGTCCAGGTCGGGGTACTCTTCCTGCAGGTAGGCCGGTATGACAAAGGCCGACTGCCCGTCGCTGGCCCGGGTCTTTTGCCGACGAGGACGACTTCCGCCGCCTCGACCGCTGCGTCCCACGTCTCCGGCCGATTGGACAGCCAGATTTCAAGCGTTACGTCGACATCCCCGTTGCGCAACCCCTGGAACAGGGGCAGCGTTGTGCCGAAGATGACCGCCGTGGAGTGGTCGTATCCCTTCTCCACCAGGTATTGGGCAACGCGGTTTTGAATCAAGGCGCTCTGCCCGTTCAGGTCGGCGAATACGACGGGATTGCCGGAGACGGGTTCGCCAGCCTCCGCCGAGTCCGAATCCACGGATTCGGACGGCCCATATCTGCAGTATCGCCAGGATTGGGGAACGGCCGGCGCATCCTGTGGCTTGATGCACCTGTGGGCCTCCCTGTGGGTTGGCGCGCTGCCGCCGGAATTTGCCACAATGCCGGTGGTTTGGCCGGGACGGCAAGTCAAACCGCAGGGTTGCGGTCAACCACCGATCGCGACCGGTTCCGAGATCCGCGTATGACCGGATTCGTCGGCGTCCAGGGCCCCGTGTAAAGCGGGACCCTGGACGCGTATTGAGGGAGTGGAGTCTGTCCGCACGTCCGCCGCCGACAAACTCGACTTCAGTCTCCGCCTATTGGTCCGGCCAGCCGTCCGCGGCCTCGCCGGCGTCCAGGGCCGCCTGAATCTTGTCCGCCGCTTCGGGGGTTACCCACTGGCTCCATGCATCCTGCTTGGCCTGCAGGAACCACAGTGCGGCATCCCGCTCAGTGGCGCCTTCGTTGGCCTGGGTCCAGCGCGCAATGTCCTTGAACAGGGCGATGTCGATGTTGAAGTTGCGCAGCATGTCCACGACCTCGGGTGCTCGCTCAAGTATCGAGGGATGCACTGCGATGCGAATATCGGACAACGCGTAGGCGCAGGCCTTGGTGGTGGCCCAGCATTCCTCGGTGTAGGGCGGTTCCTCAAGCCGGACAAGATCCAGCAGGAGGGCGGGTTCGTTGGTGCCCCACTGGTATCCCAGCCAAGGTTCGCCCCGTTCGTAGGCCCCGTACAGGTCGGCGTTGGCCGCGGCCCCGTCGCCCGGGTTCACGATGTATACGTGCTCTTCGAGGCCATAGGACGCGACCTGCTGGGCGTTAACCACCTCGCAGGCCCAGCCGATCACACAGGAAACCAAGCGAGCCTGGTCGCCGCTTTCGGCAGTGGTGAACAACGCCTTGAACTTCTCGTCCTTGAGATCCTCGACACTGTCCAGGTCGGGATACTGTTCCTGCAGATAGGCCGGGATGACGAAGGACGACTGCCAGTCGCCAACCAGGGTCTTGCCGATGTCGACGACTTCCTCGCCCGCGATGGCGTCATCCCACGGTTCCTGCTGATTGGGAAGCCAAATCTCAAGGGTCACGTGGGTGTCCCCATTGCGCAACCCCTGGAACAGGGGCAGCGTGGCGCCGAAGGTGGCGCCCGTGGGGTAGCCGTATCCCTTTTCCACCAGGTATTGCGCAATGCGGTTTTGGATTAAGGCGCTCTGCCAGTTCAGGTCGGAAAAGATGATGGGGTCGTGGGAAACCGGTTCTGCGGCTTCCGCCATGTCCGCCTCCGCAGAGTCGGTCGGCATGTCACAGGCAGCCACCACCAAGGCAGCCAACGCCAGCAGTATCAGGACATGGAAACGGTGGACAATTCGAATGGATTGATGCACGAATGGCACCTCCCTTGGAGTTTGGTGCCGTGCAACCAGAGGATTTGAGCCCTTGGGCGCACAACATAGACAACGACGGATTACCTGAATGTCCGGTGAGGGGCAATGATTCCCGGGACGACCGGACAATGTTGGCAAAAGGGAAAACCGAGCACGTGACACCGGGTGATCCCGGTAGGTGTCGGCTGCCTGTCTCCGGTCGAATCCGTCAAGGACTTTGGAGACACTACGCTTGGCCGCAGCCTGCAGAATGAACGAAAAAATTGCCAACTCAGCCATCATACCATAGGTTCATGATCGGATCGACTCCTGACAGGGTTGGGTAAAGTCGAATTGGGGATGGAAAACAGATTCATAAAGAGCTGAAATATATATTTTTTGTATGCAATATTTGTATATTAAACCTACGCACGAGGTTTGTCGTGCCACCCCTGCTTGTTCCGACGGTATTTCATCCCCATGCGGACTGCATTGCCAAGCATCCGTCCTACCTGCATGCAGGCCAGCCAGGTTCAGGGACGGGGCCTGTGGGTGGGTGCCACCGTGATGGTCCGCAACGGTGGCCGGACCGCAGTCCCGGGAGACCTGCAGAGTCTGGGTCTGGATTGGCACGCTTTCTACCCGTACCTGCGGTAGTGGCTCCATGACGCGGCTGACCGGGCCGAGCCCTGCCGGGGGCAGCTGGACGCAGGGGCCTGTTGTATGCCTCTCTTGGGTTGGGTGGGCCTGTGGGGCGGACCCGGAGTTGGCCCTGGCCATCGCCCCGACAGCCAAGGGGGAGGAACTGGTGGCCCTGGTCGCTGGTGCGGTCTACCAGGGCTGTGTCATCCCGATTGGCCTGGCGCCTGAAGACCGGAGGTCACGGCCCCTGGATGCCGGCCCTCCACCTCCAGGGTTGGTTTTCCTGCATGTGCCATGACCGGCACATAACCTTGCAGGCGACTACCGGTGGCCGGGTGGGTGGATTTGCGGGCGATCCTTCCCGCCCGCGTGGACCTCGACGCCTACGGGATGCGGATCTGGATCGAACAGGGCTTGAACCCACCGGGTGTGTGCACCGCCCCGGCAGACCCCGGCTGCCGGGCAGCGTGGGTACACTCGCAGGTCTCGAAACTTGGTCGGCAGGTGGTGCCGATGGCCGGCAAGTCCAACGCGATCACGGTCCATCCCCGCACGCTTCGAGATCTTGGTGCCGGAAGGCGGCATCGTGACTCTCCATGCCCTGGGCTGCCGGAGGCGCGGGTCCTGCGGTGGGCTGGGAGCCACTGGGGGATCGAAAATTCTCTGCAATGGGGCCTGGATACGGCCTTCCGAGAGGACGCGTACCGCATCCAAACCGGCCACATCGCCCACATGTTGATCCTGCGGTGGGCCTCGATCCTGCGGTGGGCCCTCAACCGGCAGCGTCGGCGACCACGGCCAAGGGCGGCATCGCCGCCAGGCGCAAGCAAGCCGGCAGGAACGGCAGGTATCCGCTTGGGGACCTGTCAAACTGGTATGCGGTGGCGCTGGCGCAGGCAGCGTTCATTTGACCACGGCCTGTGTCATGCGATCCAGCAGGATGGCCAGGAAAACAATGGCCAGCCCGGCAATCATGCCGTTGCCCGGTTCGTTTTTCTGGAGGGCTCGCAGCACCGTGTCGCCCAGTCCGCCCGCGGCCACCATGCTGGCGATGGTGACCATGGCCAGCGCCATCATCGTGGTTTGGTTGACCCCGGCCATGATGGTCGGAAGCGCCATGGGAATCTGGACCTTGGTTAAGGTCTGCAGGGGTGACGAACCGAAGGCTTGTGTGGCCTCGATGGCTGCGGGCGACACCTGCTGTATGCCGAGGCTGGTCAGGCGGATCACCGGTGGTACTGAGTAGATGATGGTCGCGAAGATGCCCGCCGGCTTGCCTAGGCCGAAGAACAGGATGCCCGGCAGCAGGTACACGAAGCTGGGCATCGTCTGCATGGCGTCGAGCACCGGCCGCAGGATGTTGTCGACCCAGGGATTCCGGGCACTCACCACTCCGGTCGGGAATCCAATCAGGACCGATATGGCCACGGCCACGACCATGAGGGCGATCGTGTCAATCATCTGATTCCACAGGCCCATGAAGCCAATGAATAGAAGTGCACCGAGGGTGAAGGCCAGAAGCGGCCAATGGCCGACGCCGTAGGCGAACAGGGCCAACAACAGGACCAGGGCCGGCCACGGAATCCACAGCAGGGATCTGGAAATGAAGACCAGGACGTGCGTCACGAAATCGCTGAGGCCGTCGAACAGCCAGCCGCCCTTGACGGTAAGCCAGTCCACAAAACCGTCGATGGCCGCCGCCGTCACCTGCCGCACCGACTTGTCCAGCGTGAGGACCACGTCCCCTCCTCCGGATGACTGGACCCGCGAAACGGTGGTCGGATACTCCATGGCCGGTCCCCATAGGACCAGGGAAACCGCCAGCACCGCAATGACTACGGCCGCCTTGGCAGCGAGACTGACGGTTGGGGACATGGAATTCATGCAAGTCGCCTGGAAGTGTGGCCGCTCTGCGCCGCGCATGTCGGACGGGGGACAAAAATGGGCCCAGGCCGCTTCAGGCGCGGGACACCGCCAGTCCTTGGGTGCGCAACCAACGGCGGCGGGAACTTGGTGCAGTCTTTATGCCGCCACATGGCTGTGCTCCTCCCGCTTGTCGGGTGCGTGCTGGGCCAGGACTTTGGCCAGGTTGGGACGGTGGATTTCACCCACCAGCACGCCTTCGGCATTCGTGACCGGAACCGGATGTTCGGTGGCCATGGCCAGCGGAATCAGGTTGTCCAGCAACATGTCGGGGGTAATCGGGGGACTGCGCACGATAAGGTCGTCGGCGTCCCGCAGCGACCCGCGGCCCTCCGCGTACATGCGTTCCAGAAGACTGCTGTCCAACAGACCCTGAAGGTCGTTGTCGGGCCCGGTAACCCACACAAACCCAAACGGGTTGGATCCCAGGTAATCCAGAACGGATACGGTGGATTCGTTGCAGTCGAAGGCCCGGGACGGCTTTTTCATCACGTGGCTTGCAGTCAGGACCCCCGTCATGTTCACGCCGCGCGTGAACTCCGTCACGTGGCTGTTGCCCGGATTTAGCACAATGTCCGTGCCGCTGCCAATCTGGGCCACGCGACCGTGGTGCAGGATGGCGATGCGGTCCCCCAGGCGCAGGGCTTCGTCCAGGTCGTGGGTGATGAAAATGATGGTTTTGCGGAACTCCTCCTGCAATCGGATGAGTTCGTCTTGCATTTGCCTGCGAATCAACGGGTCAAGTCCGCTGAAGGGTTCGTCCATCAGGAGAATGTTGGTGTCCGCGACCAGGGCGCGGGCCAATCCCACTCTCTGCTGCATGCCGCCCGACAGCTGTCTCGGATGGGCCAATTCCCAGCCGGCCAGGCCTACAAGTTCCAGAATGGGCATGGTTTTGGCACGCCGCTCGGCACGGGGCACGCCGCGCATCTCCAGTCCCCAGGCTGCATTGTCAAGGACGTTGCGGTGGGGCAGCAGGCCGTAGTGCTGAAACACCATGGCTGCCTTGGTGCGGCGGAACTGAAGCAGCTCCGCGGGATCCATGGCGGTGACATCATCGCCGTCAATGACGATGTGTCCGGCAGTCGGTTCGATGAGGCGGATGAGTGTGCGTACCAGGGTTGACTTGCCGCTCCCCGACAGGCCCATGATGACGAACGTCTCGCCGCGGGCGGCTTCGAACGAAACGTCCTGCAAGCCAACCACCAACTGAAGCTCATCCTGGAAGTAGCGCTTGGACCGTCCCTGATAGGCCGGCTCCAAGGCTTGTTCGGGATGGTCTCCGAACACCTTCCACAACGAGTCGACGCGAAGGACTGGATCGGCGGGGGGCTGAGGGGGCTTCACGGGGGGGTCGACGAGGGTTCGTACGCGGCAGGCGGGGGCCGGCGAATTCCCCCCGGGTGAAGTGCGGGGCCCCCCGGGGGGGGCGGGGGCCTGAGGGGACTTCACGGGAGGTTCGACGAGGTTTCGTACGCGGCAGGCGGGCACCGCCGAATTCCCCAAGGTTGAAGTGCGGCGCCACATGGTGGCGGCTGGCCCCCACCATGGTGGGGGCGGCATGGCTGGCCGCAATTCATGGTCGGGGGCGTATTCGGACAGTTAGGGCATCGCCTCCATGATACATGAACCACGGGCGCGCCAGTCGCCGGATGTCAATGCCCGCCTTGCCGGTCGACGTGGTACCGGTCAAGTCAGGCGGGACCGCATCTCCGTCAGCAAGTCGGGCATCGGCGGAACTTCCAAACTCTCCGGCCGACCCGACAATCCGCTCATGTACATCGCGAGCATGAGCCGAAAGTCCCGCAGGGCGGCATCAAGGTTCAGGGCGTGCACCGCGGTGTCGTCCTCCAGCCAGTCGAACATCGCTTCGCACATGTTGGCTTGGCCCATGATGTCCTCTTCGTGGTAGTCGTGCGTGCCGTGATGGTGCCGGTCGCCCTGTCGCGTTTCCCACCGGGTCATGGTCCACTGCACGGACCCGGTCTCCCCGGTCACCGCGACCTGCTTGTGGTGGCTGATGCGCGTGTCCTCCGGATTGTCCGCAGGTGCATTGGTACCGCACCTGAACCGCGCCGTGGAGCCGTCCGCGAACCGGATTTCCGCTTCGCATTCGTCCGGCGCCAAGTGCATCCGAGGGTTGGGTTCCAGTCCTGTGGCGCCGCGCAACAGCGACGTGGACACCGCAACGGGCGGCGAGGGCTGGAAGGCATGGACTGCCTGCAGCACGTGGGTGCCCTGGTAGGCCATGTTCATGCGCGCACTGGCATCGAGGCGACGGATGGTCCCGATTCCGCCCCGCCGCACCAGTTTCTGCAGGGCCAGGCGGCGCGGTTGGTAGTGGAGCTGATGGTTGATGGCCACTTTCAGGCGGCTCTGCTCGGCAAACTGTGTCAGTGCCTGCCAGTCCTCGCCCTGAAGGGCCAGCGGCTTCTCGACAATCACGGATCCGACTCCGTTGAGGTCGGCAGCTTCCAGGACCTCCAGACGCACGTCGGGCGGGGTGTTGACGAGAACCAGGTCGAGATCCTGCTCGCGGAACATCTCGGTGTAGTCGGTGTAGGCGTGCGGCACGTCCCATTGGTCGGCGAACCGCCGCAGGTTCTCGGCCGTGCGGGTTGAAACCGCCGTCAGTTCCCCGCGCGGCATGTGGGCGAAGGCTTCCGCATGCCCGCGGGCGCGCCCGCCGCTGACACCAACGATGGCGCATCGGTATCGGTTGCTCATGCATCCTCCCAGGGCTTGAGCAGGACTTTCCCGCAGTTGCCGGTCATTTGCAGTTCCCAGGCATCCTTTGCCTTGCGCAACGGGAAGCGGTGGGTTACGAACTTGCCCAGATCCGAGTCGCAGTCCCTGATTACCTGCATGATCTTTTCCATGTCGCCGCGGTTGTAGTTCCAGGAGCCGATTAGGGTGAGGCCCTTGCGGATCATGTCCGGGGAGACCCGAATGATAGTGTCGTCCGAACACTCGCCCACAAAAGCCACTTGGCCGCGGATCGCGGCGGCATCGATGCACAGCCGGTGCGCCGCCGGATTGCCGGAGCAGTCCACGGCCTTGGGCGCACCTTCGCCTCCGGTCAGGTCGCGGATGTGTTCCAGCGTACCGCCGTCCGCGGGATCCAGAACGTGGTCCGCGCCCAGATCCGCCGCCAATTGCTTGCGGAATGGCTGTGCCTCCACGGCGATGACCGTCGCTCCCCGGTGTTTGGCGTTGATGACACCGCCCAGGCCTACGGGCCCCAGGCCGGTGATCAGAACCGTGTCGTATGCGTCCACTGCCATGCGTTGCAGCGCACCAAATGACGGGCCCAGGCCGCAGACGGCGAGAGCCCCTTTCTCCGTTTCGATGTCGTCCGGGAACCGGTAGCACATCCATTCCGGCTTGGCATGGTACTGGGCATAGGTACTGAGCGGCCCCGGACTTTGGCGCCGGTTCTTGCAGAAGATGTACTCGCCGGTATTGCAGTGTCGACAACTCCCGCAGGCCATCAAGGGCAGTGCCAGGACCCGGTCCCCCGTCTGCAGGCGGCCTGCGCCGGAGGCTGTTTCAAACACGGTGCCCGCGGCCTCGTGCCCCAGCCAATGCGTGCTGTAGCCGGCCTGGTAGGCCTTGTACTCCGTGCACATGGGAGTGGTCTCGACCTTGATGACCACCCAGTCGTCGACAGCCTTGGGTTTGGGTTCGCTGACAATCCGGCAACCGCGCTCGCCATCGATTGTGACAAGGTCCATGAGCCATGCCCTTGGCTGGAGGAGGGGAGGGACGCGTCGATCGTATCACGCAGGCTGACTGCCGGATTCAGGGACACAGGGTGGTTCCCCGTGGTCCATCGGTGCCGGCAGGCATGTTCGGACTACGGGTTGATGTCCACCTGGGCACGATGACGATGTCGCAGCGAGGCGCCCGGTACCGCCGGTATTCAGTGGCTCCCGTCCCGGAATCCGGCGAGACCGGCGCGGGGCGGAGTCGCGACATTTGATGGAGTTGATCGTCTTAATGATCAGGGGCATTGCGCCCAATGCGTATCCCGGACCCGCCTGACAGGCCGGGTGGACCGTCCCTCGGGGCTTCGCCGCCGGTCGGATGCAATGCCGCCGGACAGACATCGAAGGAAAACGTTGCATGGCTACCTTTGTCGCAAACCGTTGGGGGCACGTGTGCCTCTTGCTGCTGGTCCTCGGGCTGGCGGTAGCGCTTGTACCGTCCCAGACCTTGTTGGCTCAGGGCCAGAACCAGCACGTGGTCCGAACGGGCGACACGTTGTATTCGATCGCGACCCGTTACGGCACCACCGTCGACGCGATCGTCGCCCTGAACGGACAGTCCAGCGAAACCTACATCTATGTTGGTCAGGTCCTTCGCATTCCCGGTGGTTCCGGTGTCGGCGCATCCGCTTCGGGCGGGGCGGGGTGCTCTGCCACACATGCGGTGCAGGCTGGTGAAAACCTGCTGGCCATCGCGCTGTGGTACGAGGTGTCCATGGATGCCATCGTTTCTGCCAACGGCATCGCCAACGTCGATCAAATCAGCATTGGCCAGCAGCTTTGCATTCCATCCGGAAGATCCGGTGTGGTGCAGGCGCCGGTGTCCACGCCTGTCCCGACAGGTCCTTCACAGGCAACCACGCACACCGTGTCCGCAGGCGAAAACCTGTTTCGCATTGCGCTCAGGTACGGTGTTTCAACAGGCCGCCTGATGGCTGTCAACGGCATCACGGATCCGACGACCCTCAGCATCGGACAGGTGCTGGTGATACCCGGTGCCGACACCACTGTCACCCAGCCCGCGCCCCAGCCCGCACCTGCTCCAGCTCCACAGCCTCCCGCAGTCACTGGTGTAGGCGCCAATGCGTTCCAGGCATCGTACTGGAACAACGCGGACCTGAGCGGAACTCCGGTGCTGTCCGAGATGGTCGCCGCTCCGCTTGACTTGCATTGGGGGTCGGGTTCGCCCGGTACCGGGGTGGCCGTCGATGGTTTCAGCGCCAAGTTTGAAGGGGACTTCACGTTTGCCGCCGGCACCTATCGCTTCACCTCCGTGGTGGACGATGGGATGCGACTGTACATTGACGATGTCCTCATCAAGGATGCGTGGCTTGACCAGGCTGCTTCCACCTACTTTGCCGACATCGCCCTGGCACAGGGTACGCACCGGGTGCGCCTCGAGTATTACGACCGGAGCCAAAATGCACAGATAAGCCTGCGCTGGGAGCAACGCGGTCAGGTTCAGGCTCCAGCACCGACACCGGTGCCGGCACCCGTGCCAACACCGGTGCCCGCGCCTGCTTCGGCACCGCGGACGGTGAACCCCGGGGACTTTGCCTACGGCATCCAGGCCCATGCCCTCGAGGTGCACAACTCCAGACCTGTCTTGCGCGCGGTCAACGACCTGGGATTCACCTGGCTCAAGCAGCAGGTGCGCTGGCAGGACATGGAACCATCGCGGGGCAATCGCCAATGGAATGAGCTGGACGACCTGGTGGACCGCGCCAACCGCGCCAACGTCAACGTGCTGTTCAGCGTTGTCACGGCTCCGGCGTGGGCTCGGGAACCCGGTGCGGACCTGAACGAGGCGGGACCGCCGCACAATGATCAGGACTTCGCCAACTACATAGGGGCCCTGGCCTCCCGTTACTGCAATTCATCGGTGAAGGCCTTGGAGGTCTGGAACGAACAGAATCTCCATTACGAGTGGGGCAACCTGCCCATCAACGCCAATGACTACATCGCCTTGCTGCGCACGGCCAGCACGGCCATCCGGGCAGCCTGCCCCACCATGCTGATAGTTAGCGGTGCATTGACACCGGCAGGCAATAACAGCAGACCCGATGGTTTCGTCTTGGCGAGAGACGATCTCGAATACCTCAAGGAGATGATTCAGCTGGGCATGCTCAACTACGTTGATGCGGTGGGCGCGCATCCCAGCGGCTTCAACATACCGCCGCATGCCTCCCTGCAAGACTACTGCTCCGTAATCCGGGACACAGGGATGGCGTACTTCGATGCGGGATGCAACAACAACAACGCGCATCGGTCGTTCAGTTTCAGGAGTACGATGGAAGGGTACAGGGCAGCGGTGGCGGCCGTGAATCCGGCCATCCCAATTTGGCCCACCGAGTTCGGGTGGGCGGTGGAACCGCCGCCGGGCAATCCGCAATATCGCGATGGATATCTGTATGCCTTGGACAATTCATACCAGGAGCAGTCCGACTGGACCGTTCAGGCCTATCAAATGATGCAGGCCTGGGGTTGGGTCGGTCCCTCCTTCCTCTGGAACCTGAACTTCCGCGTGGTGGCGAGTGGAACCGAGAGAGCCCAGTGGGGCATCGTGAATTCCGATTGGTCGCCATTGCCCGCCTACCAGGCACTCAAGGCCTTGCCCAAGTAGACTGCGTTCGAATTTGGACGCCCCAATCCTCACGGCAGCCGGGCCCAGGCCCGGCTGCCGTGACTCTTGACTGCCCACTTGACAACGGATAGGTCCGGCATGGAATACCAGCAGTACCTGGATGCGCATCAGGACAGGTTCGTGGAGGAGTACCTCGAATTCCTCCGGTTCCCAAGCATTTCGGCCCTGCCCGCACACGCCCCGGACGTGCAGCGTGCCGCCGAGTGGGTGGCCGACCGCGTCGCGCAGGCCGGGTTGGAGAACGCGGAGGTCATGCAGACTGGGGGCCATCCGGTCGTGTACGGCGACTGGCTGCACGCCCCCGGCCAGCCCACGGTGCTGATTTACGGACACCTGGATGTCCAGCCCGTCGATCCCTTGGACCTGTGGGATCATCCGCCCTTCGAACCCAGGTTGGCCGACGACCGGGTGTCGGCCCGCGGGGCTTCGGACAGCAAGGGCAACATGTTTCCCACCATTGTGGCGCTGGAGGGCCTCCTGCAATCCGAAGGCCGGCTTCCGGTCAACGTGAAGCTGTGCTACGAAGGCCAGGAGGAGATTGGAAGCCCTCAAATCAGCGATTTCCTGGCACGCCACAAGGAGAAGTTTGCCTGCGAGATCGCGGTCAGTTCCGACGGCGGCCAGTTCGACGCGGATCAGCCGTCGTTGACGGTGGCCCTGCGCGGCGTATGCGCGGTGCAGGTGGACGTCACCGGTCCCTCCCGCGACCTGCACTCCGGCAGCTATGGCGGTTCCGTCTGCAATCCCATCCACGAGTTGGCCGCCATGCTGGCGGGGCTCCACCACAAGGACGGCTCCGTGGCGGTGCCGGGGTTCTACGACCGGGTTCGCGAGGCCACGACGGAGGAACGGGCGCAAACGGCCGCGGTGCCGTTCAGCGAGGAGGAGTTTCTGACCGAAACCGGAGCTCGCGCCGTCTTCGGCGCACCGGGCTACACCACGCGCGAGCGCATCTGGCACCGGCCCACGCTGGAGATCAACGGCGTCTGGGGCGGCTACCAGGAGGCTGGCATCAAGACCGTCCTGCCCAGTCGGGCCGGAGCAAAAATCACCTGCCGCCTGGTCGCGGATCAGGATCCCGAGGAGATTCGAACCCTGCTAATCGACCATTTGACCCATGCAGCCCCGGAAGGGGTGGCGGTGGATGTCCAACGCCTGTCCATGGACGGCAAACCGTACGAAATCCCTTCCGGCAACCGTTTCAACCGGATTGCCGCCGCAGTGCTCACCGAGGAATATGGCAAGGCCCCGGTTTACCTGCGCGCGGGCGGCAGCATTCCCATTACCGGATGCTTCCGGGATCATCTGGGCGTGCACACCGTCAACTTCGGATTTGGCCTGAAGGATGAACTGGCCCATTCGCCCAACGAATTTTTCCGCCTGTCCAGCTTCCGCCGCAGCCAGCGCCTGTACGCACGGTTGCTGCGGCGCATGGCAGTACAGTAAACCTCGGTTCGGGGACCGTCACGGCCCCCGGTTCGAATAGGCGGCCGGTTCAGCGGAAACGGCTTTCGCTGAACCACATGTCCGGGTTGGAGCCAAGGTGGGACCGGACCGGATCGGTAATCCGCGCGAGACGGGCTTGGGTTTGCGGGGAAAGGGATACTTCGAGCACCGGCAGGTTCCGAGTCAGTTCGGACGGATTGCGCGCACCCACCAGGACCGACGCGACCTCTGCCTGTTGCCGCACCCAGGCCAGTGACAGCAAGGCCATGGAAAGACCTTCTCCGGATGCCACCTCCCTGACTTCGTCGAGCACGGTGAAAACCAGGTCTTCGCATCCGGGATCGCGGTGTTGGGCCAGGGGCCGGGAACAGGAATACAGGCGGGTGCGGGACAAGCCGTCCGGAACCTCGTCGGCACTGGCATAGCGGCCGGTCAGCAGCCCCTGCATCAACGGGCTGTAGCAAATCAGACCGGCACCCCTTTGCCGGCACAATGGAAGGATTTCGGCTTCCACCACGCGCCAGAGCAGGCTGTAGGGCAATTGATTGGACGGAATCGAGGCGAAGCCGGATATCTCGCCGAAATCCTGCACTCCGTAATTGCAGACTGAAAAATGGCGGATCCAGCCCAGCGACTTGAGTTCCTGAAGCGCGGCAACCGTATCGGCGGCCGGGACGTCGTGGCCGGGCCAGTGAATCTGGTACAGATCGATGTAGTCGGTCTGCAGATTGCGCAGGGACTCCCGGCAGACGGCCCGAATTCGATCCGGCCGGGTTTGCGAGCCACCCAGCTTGGTGGCGACCACCGCCTCGTGCCGGCGGCCCAGGAGGGCTTCGCCCAACACACGTTCCGATTCACCGGTCTCGTAGGCCGGGGCCGTGTCGAAGAAGTTGATGCCCGCATCCAGTGCGGCATGGACCGTGTTGATCGAGTCGCCCCTGTCCTGGGGGCCCCACACTTCGCCTCCGGCAAATGGCCAACAGCCGAGGGCGATTGAGGAAACCGACAAGTCTGTGTTGCCCAGTTGTACGTAGTCCATGACGGGTCGGTCCTGTTCTTGGTGAAAAGGCGTCGCCGATGCGGACAACCGGGCTCGGCACCCGGCCCGTTCGCCGCCGGCACGATTGAATCCGAGTGAACCGCGGCCCTGTGCCGGGCTGCCGGCAGCCCGGCAGCTAGGTGTCCAGGGACAGGGTTTCCACGGACTTGACGTTTTTCAGCGATGAAATCGCCCTGTCGGCGATGGCCCTGATGCGGGTCGTGTTGTAGCTGGTGGGAGACAGCGGATGCCGGAAGCCGGGGTCTCTGTTGAGCATGTCGGCAACTTCGCTTGGTGCGCGGGGCGCCAAGCCTCCGGTTCCCTCCAACAGGCTCATGACCTTGGTTACAAGCTCGGTGGGTTGTTCCGGCGGCGAAGAGTCCCCCGACGCCTTGGGCGAAACCGCGGCCTTTCGCATCGACTCCACATAGGAACCGGTGAACTGCCTGGACGGCAGCAGCGCCAGCATGTTCGGATCGCGGTTGAACAGCGTGGCGATTTCGCTGGTCTTTCGGGGTTCCTCGCCGTCGAGGCCGTACAGCAGCCGCATCACCGTCCGGTCGGGTTCCGGGAGCTTGTCCACCTGTTCGTCAATGTTGCCGATGACTTCCTGTTTCAAGGCCTCGCCTTCGGGGGACTCCGTCCGGTCGTCCGAAAGGAGTTCGTGCTGATCCCTTTCCTCGTCGTCGGCAAACGTGTCCAGGCTGGACGGGGACTGCCGTCCGTACGTCTGAAGTTCCTTGACGTTTTCCTCGACCCTTCTCAGGTGTTCCCGATCCGTGGCCGAGGCCTGTTCCCCGGCGCCCCGAAGCCTGGCCACAACATCCTCCATGTCGGATTCCGCCGCCAGCAGCCGGAGCGCAACCTCGCTCACGGTGGGTTCCCGCCCCAACTGATTCTGCAGCGCCTCGGCCGCGACGCGGAAGTGGCGGATCTCGGCGCGCTTGTGCACGGGCAGGCGAATGGTTCGGTCCTGATTGGCGATGGCCTGCTGGACAGCCTGCCGGATCCAGTAGACCGCATAGGTGGACAGGACTGTCGTGCGGTTCAGGTCGAACTTGGCAATGGCCTTGAGGAAGCCCAGATTGCCTTCCTGTTCCAAGTCGTTGAGCGTCATGGAGTTCAACGAGGATCGGTATTGTTGGCACACCCTGAGCACAAGGCCCCGATTGCGGGTGAGTAGGGTTGATTCGGCTTCCGACTTCTTGGCGACAAGCAGTTCCTTGGCGGTCTTGTCGGACGCGTCCGGGTTGGCCTCCAGCCATGCCTGGGCCTCCATGCCCTCCTGGACGGCACGCAGGAGTTGGGTCGTCTCCTCCCGGCTGAGCAGCCGGTCCTCGGCGTTTTCCTGGAGGCTGACGATATCCTCGATGTCCTCTGCGATGGCTTGGACCTCCAAGCCTTCTTCCGACTGCACATCCTCGGCGTCGGAGAGCGTGATGCCGCGATGGTGCAACTCGTCCATCAGCCAGATGAACAGGTGGTCCTCAAGGTACAGATCCAGGCCCAGATCCGCGCACTGTTCCTCCAGCCACGCCAGGCTGAGCGATGTCACCGTGGTGCCGTCGAGCAGACGGGCCAGCGGGACGAAGCGTTCGGGAGTCTCGGTCATGGCATTCGAAACGAACAGACGTTCGTGGACGCGCCGGGCTTGGTGCAAACCGACAATACCGCCCCGGAACGGAACGGGGAAAGGGAATGTGGGTAAGGAGGGACTCGAACCCCCGACCTCACGGATGTGAACCGTGCGCTCTAACCAGCTGAGCTACTCACCCGGAATGCACATTTTAGCAAACCTGCAACAGCCGTTCAGGGTTGCCGCGGCATAATACGGGGCTAGCAACTGCTCGCTGAAATCGGTGGTTGTGTGCTGAAACCCGGTGTCGTGGAACCGGTTGTGGATTGCTGGACTCCCCTGGTCAGCCCCGGCCAATCCACCCTGACCGGGCCTACCCCTGCCCTATAATGCGTGAAGCCTCTGCGTGAACAAGGGCTTCCGACAGGAACGGAAACGAACCTTCCATGCCTGCCCAGCGCAAGTCTACCAGCCCAGCCCAGCCAAGCCCGAAGTCCTGTACAAGGCCCATCGCATCGCGTTGGACCCGACGGACCGGCAAACCCGCTGTGCCTGCAGCACTGCGGGTTGGCGCGCGTGGCCGGCAACTGGGCGTTGGACACGTTCCGGGATGCCTGGTTCACCGAGTCCGGCATCGACGGCGAGTGGCTGTCGGACATGGACCTGCGCAAGGCGTTCAACGCGGTGAAGCGGGATGTGTACCCCTGGTCCGCGGACCTGTGCCAGCACGTCGGCAAGAACGCCATCCGCCACATGGCGGACGGCCTCCAACGCTGGGGCCGGTACTGCCAGGCCCGCAAGGCCGGCAGGAAGGTTCGGCGTGTGGGCTTCCCGAAACACCGCCGGAAGGGACGGCACATGTCGTTCACCTTCACCAACGGACGCCACACGGCGCGCGTGGACGGGCAACACGTCTACATCCCGGCTGTGGGCTGGGTGCGCATGCGGGAGGCACTGCGGTTCACGGGCGACATCCTGAGCGCCACCGTGTCGTTGCAGGCCGGCCGCTGGTTCGTGTCGTTTCAGGTTGAGACCGCGGACCGCAAGCCGGCCCTGCGACCGGGCCCCGTGATTGGCATTGACATGGGTGTAAAGACGCTGGCCACCCTGTGGGACGGCGACGAGGTCACGGAGATAGCCAATCCGCGCCCTCTGCAAGCCGCCCTGGCCGAACTGCGGCGCGTGAACAAGGCCATTGCCCGTTCCTGCAAGGTGCACGGCAAGCACAACAACAGCCACCGGCGGGAGGACCTGTACGCGGAACGCCAACGCCTGTACGCCAAGGTGTCGCACATTCGCAACGACCACCATCACAACGTCACGACCGCCGTCGCCCAGCGGGGCGGGACCGTGAAGGTGGAGACCCTGAACCTCTCGGGGATGGCGCGGAACAGCCGCCTGGCACGATCCGTCCACGACGCGGGCATGGGCGAGTTCCTGCGGATGCTGGCATACAAGTGCGACTGGCATGGGACCGAGTTCGTGCAGATTGACCGCTGGTACCCGTCCTCGAAGACCTGCAGCCAGTGTGGGGCCAGAAAGCAGGCGTTGTTGCTGTCGGAACGCACGTACCGCTGTGTAGCGTGTGGCTTCCAGTGCGACCGGGATGCGAACGCCGCCCGCAACATCCAGGCGTTCCACACGGCGGCCAGGTCGGCCGTCGCCGACGCGGAGACCCGTGAGACGGACCGGCAGGCCGGCCCGTACGGTCGGCGAAGCGTCAACCAGACAGACGATCCGCTTCCGCTTTGCACAGGAAGTTGAGATTTTCACAGGTTCTGGAGACCGGATGCGGATCCATTCCCCTACGCACCGCCCGATCTTGGCCCGCCTTCCTGTCAAGCCGCCCCGCGCCCGCGATCTGTCCGCCGGCCGCCATCCGCTGCGGTTCCTGCTTGCGTTCCCCTTGCTGCTGGCGGTTTGCGGTGCCCTGGCCGGATTGGCGGTGCCGCCCGTCCTGCCCGAGGACCTGACGGTCACCGCCGACAGTTTCTTCCGCAACTACGTGTTTGTCTGGCTTGCCGAGGTACTGGAGACTGCGATCTGGGTATTCTTCAATCTGGCGACGCCCCCATCCTGAGACGGGCAGGACCGGCCGCCACCGAAGAGTCAACGGCTATTTCTCCATGGCCTTGAGCGCGTTGTAGACGGGCAGGGGCGTCCAGTCGTTGTTGACAATGCCCCATTGGGCCCGCTCGGTCTTGTCCGCGATGACGCGGAAGTTCAAGTTCCACAGGATGGCGGGCCCGGCCCAACCCCATTCCTTCATCATCTGAAAGGCCTCGACCGTCCAACGGGCCTGCTCGTCGAAATCGTTGTCGTTGGCATAACCGTACGCCTCGTGGTAGGCGCCGCCGGCAGCCCAGCCGAACTCGGTCGGCCAGATGGGCAGGTCGACACCGTACTGCAGCGCGATGTCGCGGTAGCCTTCCATCGTGGAGCGGAAACTCCATGAGTGGTGGGGGTTGTCGCAGGCCCCGTTGAAAGTATTGCCCGACTGGACGATCGCTGCGCATCCATCCTGCCAACGCACACTGGCCGGTACGTTGTAGCCGCTGGGGTGGGCACCGATGGCGTCCACATGCCTGGCCAGCCCGTTGGCCAGCATCTGTTCCAGGTAGGTGAAGTCGTCAACCGCGAGGTTGGGTACGCTACCGGCCGGCGTCAGCGCCCCGCTGATGACGTACATGGAGGGGCAGGCTGTACGGATCGCCTGCGCCGACGGAATCAGCAATGTGACATAATCGGCACCATTCAGGGGAAGGTTGCCCCACTCGTAATGGAGGTTCTGTTCATTCCAGACCTCGATGGCCTTCACCGCCGTGCCGCAATACCGGGTGGCGATGGCGGACATGAAGCTTGCCAGGGCCTGTGGGTCGGCCGGGGGGCCGTCCACGTCTGTGTCGTAGCCGGTTTCCCGGGCCCAACCCGGTGTGGTCACCACGCTGAAGAGGAGGTCAACGTCGCTGTAGGTGGCGCGGCTTACGAGCAAGTCCAGATCCCGCCAGTTGTAGCTGCCCTGTTCCGGTTCGGTGATGCTCCAGCGAATCTGCTGCTTCAACCAGTTAAAACCGAGGTCCCGCGTCGCCCACATGATGCGATCGACGTCCACGCCGATCATGTGGGCCTGGGTGCCGTACCCGAACTCGATGGGCGGCGGGGCGTCCGGCATGGGGCCGCGCTCCAATGTTGACGGTTGCGGGATGTCGGCGGAGGCCTGTGGCAGTTCCCTGAAACCGGCCTGTGGCTCCAGGGCCCAGCGTGCGATCCAGGCCGACGTGCCGTCGAGATCCACCCTGAGCCAATTGCCGCTGCTGTTTTGCGCGGTTACACTGACCTGTGCCTGGCCTGGAAGCCGGTGCACCATGCGGTAAAGGTAATCCGGACCTTCAACTGCCTGGACGGCAAACCGCGTCGTGGTGAGCACACTGAATGGGACCGGAGTCGGTGTCGGTTGTTCGGTCGGCTTTTCCGGCGGGGAGGGGGTGGGTTCATCGGGTTGTGCCAACTCCTGTACCGGTGTTGCCGTAGGCAGCGCGGAGTCACGGCCGTCGCCGCCGCTTCTGCAAGCGGCCAGAAATACTGCCAGTAGCAGGGACATGCACAGGACAACGGGGCGACTGGGCAGGGACGAGGTCTTCAAGGGAATCTCCGGGAGCGACGATGAATTGGTTTCGTGGGCAGGGTCGGGATCGGCAACTTCCAAGCATCATTTGGACATCGCCTTGAGACTGTTGTAGACCGGCAGCGGGCTCCAGTCGGAGTTCACGATGCCCCATTGTTCCCGTTCGGTGCCCTGGGCAATGACACGGAAGTTCAGGTTCCACAGGATGGGTGCCGCCACCCAGCCCCAGCCCTTCATCATTTGATAGGCCTGGACGGTCCAGGCGGCCTGCTCTTCGTAGGAATTGTCCAAGGCAAACAGGTAGGTGTCCCTATATTCCGGATTGCCCGGCGGTGGAGAAACCGCCCAGCCGAACTCGGTGGGCCAAATCGGGATGGCCGGATTCACCGCCGCCACCGCCGCCCTGTACTCTTCCATGGTGCTCCGGAAACTGAACGAACGATGGGGGGTGTTTCTGAGGCACCCCGCGTCGAAGTTCGCCATGCCCGTGCCTGTAATGACTGAACAGTAGTCCTGCACGGTGGCTTGGGGCGGAACGTTGAAGCCACTGGGGTGTGCGCCCACGGCATCCACGTAGTTGAGCATGCCCAATCGGATCATTTCCTTCAGGTATTCAAGGTCGTCAACTGCCAGGACAAAGCCGTCGGGTCTCCGGTTCGTTCCGGCCGGAGTCAGCGCGCCGCTGACCACCAACATGGATGGGCAGGCAGCGCGGATGGCGGCCGAAGCCTCCTTGAGCAATTGGACGTATTCCGCCGCATTGATGGGCTTGTTGCCCCATTCGTAGTGCAGGTTCTGTTCGTTCCAGACTTCAATGGCCCGAATTGAGGAATTGCAGTAGCGGTCTGCCAGACTTCCCAAGAATCGGGCAAAGAATGCGTTGTCTCTCGGTGGGCCGACCACGCTCGCGTCGAACCCGGGTTCGCGGGCCCATCCCGGAGTGGCAAGCACGCTCAGGAGTACCGAGATGCCTTGTTTTTCAGCTTCCGTACGAATCCAGTCCAGCTCTTGGAAGTTGATATTGCCCGCCTGAGGTTCGAATACTTCCCACCTCACTTGCTGCTTGATCCAATTGAAGCCCATCTGTTTAGTGGACAGCATGGAACGGGCGATAAGGTTGTTTCCATACCGGTCCTCTCCTCCCAGCATGTGGGCCTGGACCCCGTAACCCCAAAGCACCTTGGCAGACGAGGGCGGACTGGCCGCGGGACTGGGTTGGATTGGATCGGGCGAAATGGAAATGACCGGCAGGCGGTTGAGGAGCTGTCCGCCCTGAATCCACTCGCTGTTGGCAGGAGCATTTACCCACCCGACCGGGCCGGTTTCGTCCTCGATCTGCAGCCAAGTGGCTTCCCTGTTGCGGCCGATGATTTCGTAGGTCGCACCCTTTGTGAGGTTGTCCTCCACGACATTCGAGGTAGGGCTTGGCAGCCGGTGTGCCTGAATTGTCGATCCCGGTCCCGGAACCAAAATGGGCTTGTCCAGCGTTTGCGCGGTCGGTTCCGTCAAACTGGCGACGGTTACGGTCCTGGTGTCGGTGCCGGGAAACCGCTGGCTGTCGATTGCAATGAAGGCTTCCACCTGATAGGTTCCGGTTTCCTCCAACGGGAACGCCTTGCTGGTTTCGTCGATTGGAGCCCAAAGATGGGCCTTGTCCTCGCCGGCAAGCGAGATGTTGAACTCCACCCGGTACTCGGCAGGGACCGCCACCAATTCGGATGGGGCCGACTTGAACTCGGCCACGGCGTCCCAAACCGCCGGGTCGAGGTCCAGGTTGTTCGATACGTCCAGGACCACGTTCGAGATGTTGTGCCGGGCCAGGATGCCGAGCTTGGCGCGCAAGGCCGTGGCATCGCCCAAATACACTTTCTGAGAACCGCCGGTACCACTCCTGGTGGTAAGCGTGTACTGATGCAGGATGGGGTCGTAGCGCGGCTCCTCCGCGAGGGTGCTTCGGTCCAACTGCATCATCAGGTTGTCGCCGACCGTATCGACCGCCAGCGAGCCTTTCATCAGGCCAATGACGGACGAAAACGGCATCATCGCCAGTTGTGTGTCGGACACCCCCACGGAGTCGACGTGCAGCGCAATGGTCAGCTTGGACCTTGGAATGCGGCCGGTCGCGTACATCAGCAGCGATTCAAAGGGATAGGAGCCGGGCCTGAAGTCCTCCGGCTCCAGCGGCGCCGGGACCACGACCTGGTCGGCGAATTCGGCCAGTCCGGCCCAGTCGTAGCCCAGGGTGTCCCATTCGGCTTCCGAGACCTGCTGAGGGCGTTCCACCTGGACAATCAGCCTGCGGGTGGGATCGTCCGCCTTCAACTCGGCCGCCAGCCCGGCTGCGAACGCGGTGAAGTTGGGGCCGGCCCCGGGCTGCAGGGAAAGGCCTCCGTAGTTCAGATACACCCCGTGGAAACCGAACTCCCTGACCGCATCGAGAATGGAGATGGACTGGTTCTGCAGCTGGCCGCCACTGGACAGCATGTTGATGAGAAGGTCGGCCCGTACCGTGCCGTTGGCTTCCGTGTTGCCGATGCCGAGCAGGACCGGCTTGGAGGATGTATCAACTGGCGCAATTTCGCCTTCCAGGCCGCCGTCTCCCCTTAGCTTGCTGAACGCAACCCCGACCCGATCGACCACTTCATGGGCGGTGCCAGGTGCCGGCAGCTGGTCGGCGTCCATCAACAGCGTCAGGTCCGGAAGCAGGGAAATGTCATCCTGCACCAGCAACAGGTTGTCGGGCACATGGTCCAACCGGGATTCGATTTGCAGCGCCGACCGCACGATCGTCGATGGCACCGTCTGCCAACGACCATCCCTCCACGTGACCAGCTTGAGCCGTTCAAAAGCCGTGATCTCTTCCGGAATTGGCATCTGAAAGGTGGCGGGTTGGCTGTCACTGCCCCGGAAGTCAATCAGGAACAAACTGCTCATGGCCTTGAGGCCGACCATGCCCAGCGCGTCCACTCCTGCCTGGAACCGGGCGGCGTCGCCTCGCATGTTTCCCAGATTGTCCATGGGGACACCGGTGAGGGCCACGCTGGTATCGACGGTCATGTCCTCCGGCAGGAAGATTACGGCGATGCCCCTGGTTTCATCGGTGGCAAGGCCTCCCTGCGGGCCGATTTGCGCCCGGTTGTCTCCCAGGTCGGGAAGTCCCAGTTCCAGCCCCAAGCGAGCCGGAAGGTTGAGCGGCGGGAGGATCAGCACGGTTACTGCCAGCAGGACCAGCACGACGGTGGAGACCGCGCGAAGCGAACCGTCAAAGAATTCCTTGAACATGCGGGAGGGTCCGTGGGGTTGAGGGAGTCGCGGGTGGAGAAAGCCGGCTTGGACGGCGACATGTCGAAACCGCCGGCTGGTCCCGGGGGCCTTGACGGACCCCTTTGTCTGAACGGGCAGCTCCGTCACGAGAGCGGAACTGTAGCCGGTGGCAACCGATGGTTGGTCTGTGTCGGGCGTTGAGCGGAGGGTCCATTGGCAATGCAGGACATTATATAGCCGTGATCCGGGGCGAGTCCGGTACCCGCCTCAGTGCATGGTGCACAGCGGGTTGGAGTTGCCTCGGTCAAATGCACCTCCCGGCATGTTGCCGACAGGCGACAGCTGGTTACATGTTTGCCTGCGCAGTGTACCCAAGTCCCGCGGCGTTCAATCCCGGAGCCTGACCGGTCACCGCCATGCAACTTGACTCCCCGGCTTGGGGTTGCATACACTCCCCGCAAGCGCAGCGGCTGAATAGCCTGCGTTGCCCACAGTCTGCGCCAGATAGGAGATTCCGATTCATGTACTCCGCCGAAAGTCGCATCATCAAGGCCCGACAGTACTTTGAGGAGCGTGATGAGCGAATTCGCGTGGAGTCGCTAAGATGCACGTTTGAAGGCGAACACTCCAGTCACGTGATCGAATACGAAAATCACGTGTGGAAGTGCGACTGCGAAGAGTTCCTGAGAACGTTCGTCTGTGCCCATATCATGGCTATCGAGAAGACCTTGGGGGCCGGTGTCTCTCCGGCCGTGAAGCCGGAAGCCGCTTCCTGATCCGCCGCGCGTGCCGGCGGCCTCCCGGGTCGGATGGGCAAACGCGGATTGTCTCCCAGGGGATCGCGCTGCATCAACGTCCGCGCCCCTGATTCAAAGCCGGCAACGGAACGGTCCGCCACCGGCTTGGCATTGAGCTGATGGCCCGCATCTCCATTGTCGGAACCGGTTACGTCGGGTTGGTGGCGGCAGCCTGTTTCGCAGACCTTGGCAACCGGGTGGTTTGCGTCGACATCGACGCAGACAAGATCGCCGCGCTGCGGAGCGGAAGGGTGCCCATATGGGAGCCCGGTTTGCAGGAGCTGGTTGCGCGCAACACCGCAGCCGAACGTCTGTTCTTCACCACCGACTATCGAGATGGGCTGGCGGGATCACAGTTCATCTTTCTGTGCGTGGACACGCCGTCGCTGGATGATGGCCGTCCCGACATGCGGCGGGTGGAGGCGGCGGTCACCTCCATTGCGGCATCCGTAACGCACCCGGTGGTTTTGGTCAACAAAAGCACGGTTCCCGTGGGGACCGGCGAATGGGTCGAGGAGCGGTTGGCCTCGGGCAAGCTTGCCGGCAGTCAGGTTTCGGTGGCCAGCTGCCCGGAATTTCTGCGCGAGGGATCGGCGGTCCAGGACTTCATGCATCCGGACCGCATCGTGATTGGCTGCCCCTTGCCGGACGTGGCCCGCCGGGTGGCCGATCTCCACAAGCCGCTGGCGGCCCCGTTGGTGTTCACGGACTTGCGAACCGCCGAGCTAATCAAGTTCGCCAGCAATGGCTATCTGGCCACGCGCATCAGCTTTGTCAACCACATTGCCCGGCTGTGCGAAGCCACCGGGGTGGATGTTCAGGAGGTGGCGCGGGGCATGGCCCTGGACAGTCGCATCGGCGACGGATTCCTGTCCCCTGGTCTTGGGTTTGGCGGCAGCTGTTTTCCCAAGGACCTGCGGGCACTCAGGTATCTGGGCCACAGCTACGGGATCGACACCGCCCTGCCGGACGCGGTCCTGTCCATCAACCGTGCGGCCCGCGCATGGGTGCCGGAGCAGGTGCGGGCGCTGTTGGGGGAGCGCGTGCACGGGGCCGAGATTGGCTTGCTCGGCCTGGCCTTCAAGCCGGGTACCGACGACCTGCGCGAAGCACCCGCGATGGACATTGCCAGGGAGTTGCAACGTGCGGGCTGCACTGTCAGGGCATACGATCCGGCTGCCCTGCACAAGGCCTCGGCCCTCCTGCCGGACCTGGTGCCGGCCCGCAACGCGTGGGAACTGGCCGAGGGAGCCGATGTCCTCGTGATTTGCACCGAGTGGAACGAGTTCCGGCACCTGGACATGAAGCGCATCGCGTCGATTATGCGCCGCCGCATTCTGCTGGACGGGCGCGGTGTCTGCGATCCGGCGGCCATGCGGAAACTGGGCTTCGTCTTTCGCGGGATTGGCCGCGGCCAGGCCTGGGAACGGGAGGCCGGACGGCGTGCTTAGAACCGGGGTCGACCTGCTCAGCCTGGAACGGTTTGCCAAGGTCCGCGACCGGTTTGGCGAGCGTTTCCTGAACCGGGTTTTCACTCCCCTGGAACGGGAGCAGTGCGGTCACAGTGTACAATCGCTGGCTGGATGTTTTGCCCTTAAGGAAGCGGTATCGAAAGTGCTTGGCACGGGGCTGTGGCGGTCCGGAGTGGCGTGGCAGGACATCGAAATCCTGCGCGATCAGGTTACCGGTGAACCGGGCCTTCGCCTCAGCGACCACGCCCGGGCCGTGGCCGAGGCGCGCGGGGTGGACACATGGTCGATCAGTTTGTCCCATGACGGTCCCTGGGTGCTCGCCTTCGTCGTGGCCGTCCGGCAATGAAGGCTTCGCGCCCTGCCGAACCGCAAAAATCCGCGAGGAAACCTCTCGACATGACCAAGTACATCTTTGTTACAGGCGGTGTCGTGTCCGGCATCGGCAAGGGGGTGGTTGCAGCCTCAATCGGGGTGCTGATGCGCAGCCGCGGTTTGAGCGTGGGTGCCCTGAAACTGGATCCCTACCTGAACGTCGATCCCGGAACCATGTCGCCGTACCAGCACGGTGAGGTGTTCGTTACCAGTGAAGGTGCGGAGACGGATCTCGATCTGGGTCACTATGAACGCTTCATCGGCAGTGGTTTGTCGTCCCTGAGCAATGTGACCAGTGGACAGATTTACGCCGATCTGCTCAGTGACGAGCGGAGCGGCGCCAAGTATCTGGGCGGCACCATCCAGGTGGTACCGCACGTGACGGATCAGATCAAGGCAGCCATTCGCGATTCGTTTCGCGACGACGATCCGGACGTGGCGTTGATCGAGATTGGCGGCACCGTTGGTGACATCGAGGGCCTGCCGTTCCTGGAGGCCATTCGCCAGATGTACAGCGAGATTGGACCGTCGAACTCGCTGTTCGTCCACGTGACGCTGCTCCCGTACCTGCAGTCCTCCAAGGAACTCAAGACCAAGCCCACGCAGCATAGCGTGCGGACGCTGCGCAGCAACGGCCAGCCGCCCGATGTCATTGTGTTGCGCAGCGACCTGCCGATACCGGCCGAATTGATGGACAAGGTGGCGCTGCACTGCGATGTGGCCCGCGGCGCGGTAATCCCCTTGGAAACGGCATCGACCCACTACAGTGTCCCGCTGGCGCTGGAGGAAGCCGGGCTGGGCCGGTGGATTGCCGATCACTTCCGGCTGCGTCAGTACCGGGCTCCCAGCGGCGAATTGGAACATCTGCGGACCTACGTGGATGCCAGCACGGGAGACCATCCGCCGGTGACGATCGGCATCGTCGGCAAGTATGTGTCCCTGGAGGATGCCTACATCAGCGTCAAGGAGGCACTGGATCATTCATGCGCGGACCTGGGCCGCCGGCTTGATCTCAGGTGGATCAACTCCGAACTGCTGGAGGAGGCGGATCCCGCGATGTACCTGGAGGGCCTGGACGGCATTGTGGTGCCGGGCGGTTTCGGCCCCCGGGGCATCGAGGGCAAGGTGGCCGCGGCCGCCTACGCCCGACGCAACCAGGTTCCGTATCTGGGACTGTGTCTTGGCATGCAGGTAATGTGTCTGGAACTGGCGCGCGATGCGCTTGACGACCCCCAGGCCAACAGCACCGAATTCGACCCGCTGACGGCGCATCCCGTCATCGATCTCATGCCGGATCAGATCTCCGTGGTCGACAAGGGCGGGACCATGCGGCGGGGCAGCTATCCGTGTCGCCTGGAGGAGGGATCCATTGCCGCCGACGCCTATGCGCGTCTGGGGCTGGGGCCCAACATTACCGAACGGCACCGCCACCGCTACGAGTTCAACAACAAGTACCGATCGCCGCTCGAGGAGGCGGGCCTGAGGTTGTCGGGCCAGTCGCCGGACGGCCGACTGGTTGAGATTGCGGAACTGGAAGGCCATTCCTTCATGGTGGGCTGCCAGTTCCATCCGGAATTCCAGAGTCGGCCGACGGAACCGCATCCGTTGTTCCGCCGGTTTGTCGAGGCGGCGGTGGAACATCCGGACGCCACCCTCCGGGATGAGGTGGCCCAATTGCTCGACGTTGGCGGTGACGCCGACGACTAGCGTTCCATTGTTTTGCGCAGGGGGCCGTTGTCCGCGCAGCAGGCACCCGCGCCCAGACCAGGAAGGTTGACAGGTATGGCCGGACATTCCAAGTGGGCGAACATCAAGCGCCGCAAGGGTGCCGTGGACGCCGCGCGCGGCAAAATCTTCACGCGTCTGACGCGCGAAATCCAGGTGGCGGCACGCGCGGGGGACGATCCCGATGCCAACTTCACACTGCGCCTGGCGGTGGAACGGGCGCGGGCGGAGAACATGCCGCGGGACACGATCAACCGCGCCATTCGCCGCGGCGCCGGCAAGGACAAGGACGCTGCCCAGTTCGAGGAAGTGACCTACGAAGGCTATGGTCCCCACGGCGTGGCATTGCTGATCGAGTGTTTGAGCGACAACCGCAACCGGACCATCGCCGAGGTGCGACGGGTCTTCAACCGGGCCAATTCGGCCTTGGCCGAGCCCAACGCCGTGGCCTGGCAGTTCACGCGTCGCGGCCTCATATTGGTTGAAGCGGACGCAGGGGAGGCCGAACTCGACGGCGAGGACGTGTTCATGGAGGCACTGGAGGCCGGTGCCGAGGACATCGAGGAGGACGACGGCACGTTCGAGATCTACACGGAGGGCACCGCTTTGGCACAGACCGCGGACAACCTGCGCCAGGCCGGTCTTCCGGTTCGGTCCGTCGAGCTGATCATGCATCCCAACCAGACCATCGACCTGGTTCCGGGCGACGCCAAGACGGTTCTGCGGATGGTGGAGGCGCTGGAGGACCTGGACGACGTCAAGCAGGTGTTCCACAACCTGACCCTCAACCCCGAAGTCCTCGCGGAGATGGCCGGCTAGGATCGATGCATGTCCCTGGTACTTGGCATTGACCCCGGCATCGCCCGGTTGGGCTACGGTCTGGTGCGGGAGCGGCCGGACCGTTCGCTCGGATTCGTGGACTGCGGAGTGATCACCACCCCGGCAGGCTGGGAACTGGAGGACCGGCTGCAGGAGGTCAACTCGGACATCGGCGCCCTGTTGGACGAACACCGTCCCGAGGCCGTGGCCATGGAACAGCTCACCTTCGGCAGCAACAGTCCGACGGCCTTCGCGGTTGGCTGCGTTTGCGGTGTGGTCATGTCCAACGCGGCCGGTCGCGGGATGAAGGTGTCGCTGTATGCGCCGGCTCAGGTTAAACAGCAGCTGACCGGAACGGGCCGGGCCGACAAGCAACAGATGCAACAGATGGTCCGGTTGACCCTCAGCCTCGACGCGATTCCCCGCCCGGACGACGCGGCGGACGGGTGGGCGGTGGCCCTCTGCCACCTGTACCGGCAGAAGTTCCGGACCGTGGTGCTCGATCAAACCGGGGGCCCGACACGATGATCAGGCGGTGTGCGGGAACGGTGGTCGGCGCCGACGACAACAGTGTGCACATTGCCCTGGCCTCGCTCCCGGATCTGGTACTGGAGATCAACGTGCCCCAGATCCACCTGTCCGGCCTGGCGGCCGGCAGCGAGGTGGAATTGCACACCTACCTCCATGTGCGGGCCGAGGAGCTAAGCCTGTACGGTTTCCCGACCGAAGGGGACCTGAGGGTGTTTCAGAGATTGATTAGGGTCAGCGGGGTGGGGCCGCGGGCGGCCTGCAGCCTGCTGGGTGCACTCGGACCCGCGGAACTGGTGCAGGCGATCCTGTCGGATAGCCCCCAGATGATTGCGCAGGCCCCCGGCATCGGTCGGCGCACGGCCCAGAAGATCATTCTGGAGTTGAAGGACCGCGTGGAGGACCTGGTGGTTGACGCGGAGATGCCGGCTCCTGCCGCCGCACCCGATCGGGAACTGATTCAACTTCTCGTGGACATGGGTTTTCCCGTCGCGCAGGCCAGTCAGGCTGTGGCACAGGTTCCGGAAGATGTCGAGGCAATCGAGGAGCGCCTGAAGGCGGCGCTGCAGGTACTGGGATGAAGCCCCATGGCAATCTGCTGTGAGACGGAGAGTGTTCCTGAACCAGGAAGAACTCGGTTTCAGGCGTGGTGTACCCAATGATGGTGGAGTGCCAGGGTTTCTGATTTCAAGGGTGGCGGCTACGGATCCGCGTCACCGGGACCTTGTATGGCATTGAGCCACCAGTTTGATGCGCATGAACAACACTCCCGTCACTGGTCTTGGTTCGGTTGTTGAATCAGCAACTACCAGGGTGGTGAACGCTCTTCGGTTACAACCGAACCCAAACCAAGGTTCTGCCATGTCTGAACGTTTGCCTCCTCCATGGATCAAGGTCGCCAGCTTACCTGTAGGCAGGGAGGTCAGCCGCCTGGCTGTAACCGGTCCGCGCCGGTCAATCAGACCACGGACTTGGTTTCGGACCCAGGCCAACCGGGATCGAGGGTACCTTGCTCCAGGGGCACGGACTGGGGCTGGAACGTTGTTTTCAGTCCTTTTGTGGCTCCTTCTATTTAGTCCGGTGTTGGCAGCGAACCCATGCGCCGAAGCAAGACAGGATGATTCCTGGGTGGATCAGGGCACTGAGGCGTTTGCCGGTGCCTGTTCCACTATTGTGCTCGAACCCCTGGACTCGGCTTCCAATTGGTTCTATGAGCTGTTCAATAGGGAGCCGCCACTGGATGAAGGCCAGATTGAACTTGAGATTGTTGATGTAAACCAGTGGGAGTTTCTTGATGAGACCACCAAGGCGCGTTTTCGGGACGTGGGACTAACTTCCGACATGCCTCGTCGGACAGAGGCAGAAGCCGAAGCCTTGTACGAAGAAGTTCCCGGTACTACCCGGGCCTTGGGCGAGGAGCGTCTACTGCAGTTTCTCGACACCCATACCTTGACCTACGTCACTCCGATTGACGATGTCGTGCATCTAGCCGACGGCCCGGACAATCTGGTGTGGGAGCTGCAGTCCTTGAATAAGGCACGAGGTGAGCGGCCCATGACGGCCGAAGAGTTGGCCGCAGCAGTCATTGCACTGGGACGCAAGGAACAGGAAGCTGTTTCTCTCTCCGGCCAAACCTGGTATGTGCTGAATCGGGATCCGGGGTTCATGGACTGGTTCAAACAGCTGGGCCTGGATGACCGTACCCGAACCCAGGCAGAGGCGTTAGAGCTATACAAGACGATCCCCGAAGCCTTCCGCAATCAGGGTATCTGGGCGGTCTGGCATTTCCTGGAAGTTCATGCCCTGACCTACCGCCTGCCAGTTGGGGTTGCTCCGCAGCTGGCGAGTTCCTTCGGCAATGTTGTGTGGGAGGACCGCCGGGTACATGCAAGCCGAAGGGGTCGTCCCATGACGGCCTCGGACATCGCGGTGGCTGAACAGGCACTGTGGGCGAGAAGCGTGACGGCTGGGCATCCATCCAGTAGAACTTGGTACAGGCTCCTCCAAGATCGTGAAGCCCTGAATTGGTTGCGCTTGGCCGGGGAGCAGGCCCTGACCGGATTCACCGGTACGCTGGCGGAAGTGCGGGAGGTGTACGAGTCGATGCCTGAGCTGGTTCGGGTAGCGGGACCTGACGCAGTCCGCATGTATCTGACCACCCACAGTCCGGTCCACACACCCGGATTGATCCGCAGGGATTCGGTAGCTTGGTACTTGCCACGCGCGATCGCCGTTGACAACTTGGTGTGGGAGGCACACGAGTTGGCTGAAGGCCGCGGGCCGCGCGCGATGACGTTCATCGAAATTGACGCGGCCGAACAGGTGCTGCGAACCAGGTTCGAAGCCGCAGAGAGCTCAATGGCACTTGGATTTGTCCCCGAAATCAGGCTTCCACAGCCAGTACTTGGGGACATACCAGGCGACGTTCGCGGACGGCTGGCCCGATTGGGTCTGACATCGGATCAGCCGGACAGGATGCCTTCGGAGATTCTTGCCATCTACGCCTCAATCCCAGCTTCGGTCAGAGTTCGGGGTAAGGCCCAGGTGGAAGACTTCTTGGACCGTTTCACCATCTCCCATCCGGTGCCGGCGGCATTTGAGCCCGGGCACCCGGTTCCACCGATGGCATTGGTGTGGGACAAACATGGAACGGTTCGTGCACGGGGAAACCGCCCCATGTCGCCCGAAGAGATCCTGGCCGCCAAGTCTCGGGTGTTGAGGGTTGCTGCAGAGGCTATGCCGATGGCGACATGGTCGGTACTCAAGAACAACCCAGAGTTCAGGCTCTATTTTGATCAACTGAAGGAAGATTGGTCGGTGCCGGAGGAGATCAATGCACTTGACCTCTACCTAACCATCCCGCGGTCTGTTTTGCTGCTGGGTCCTGACGCAGTCCTTCGATTCCTATCTGAGTTTGACCTCTCCCAGAAGCGGCCCGTATCCGAGTTTCTGGCTTTGGCCAATGCCCCGACCAATCTGGCCTGGGAGACCAAGGAGTTCACCGCCGCGCGCGGCGACCACAATTTGATGTCCCAGGAGTCAGAACCCGGCACCGGGTCTGCAGGAGTGCCGTTCTTCTCCGTGGAAGGGGACAGTTGGGACACTTTGGACGAATCGCTGAAGCGGCGGCTGGCCTTCGTGGGGCTGACACCCAACACCCGGCACCGCACGTTTGACGAAACCGTTGCCCTGTACCGGTCCATTCCCGCAGCCGTGCGGGATCAGGGCAACGAAGCAGTCCGGGATTTCCTGGAAATTCACACCGTGTCCAGGAAGATTTCGCTGGCGGAGTTGCGGGAAGTGGCTACTAGTTCCCGCAATAGCGTGTGGGAATCGTTTGCAACCGCCCTTGCGCGGGGTAATAGGCCTGCCACCGAGGAAGAAATTGCCGCGGCCAGACAGGATCTGGTCGAGACCTACATTCAAGATCTGGAAGTCTTGAAGGCGGATGGAGTCACTGCAGGTCTGGTGGCGGGAATATATGTGGGCAGTCGGTACGTGCTGCCCAGACTCCAGTCACCACCACCTCCTGTAACCGACAGCGGAACCTGGGGCACACTGGATCCACTGCTGCGCCAGAGATTCGCGGGGCGTGGCATACCGGTGGGTTTGCCACGCCGTACGGCCCTTGAGGCGCAAGCCTTATACGAAACTGTCCCATCGGCAATTCGCGTGCAAGGTGATGCCTCGGTCCAGGATTTCCTGGACACCCATGCCTTGTCCTATCGCAAACCGGTAACTGAGTTTCCGGATTTGGCAAGGGTACCGGGCAACACTGTCTGGGAACCCTTGGATGTGGCAATTGCTCGCGGCAACCGGCCACTGACCGCCTGGGAGGAGTATCAGGCCAGACGAGCCACTGCCAGGGCAGCCAGATTAGCCACGACCCGCAGTGGCATGACCTGGGTGGCCCTCAACGAGGATCAGGCGTTTGTGAACAACCTCAAACGTCGCGGCTTGAGTGGTCTTAACCGGACCTGGACACAAGTAGAAGCCAAACGTTTGTACAGCAAGATTCCGCTGGGGGTTCGGAATCAGGGACCGGATGCCGTCAAGACATTCCTGGCCGAGTACGACCTGTCCCACATCGAGTCTGTTTCGGGAAATCCTGCACGGGCCAAGGACTTGAATAATGTGGTTTGGGAGGATCCTTCTCAGAATAGGGCGCGTCGCGCGAACAACATGAGCCGATCGGAATTGCTCAAAGCCCGTGGGAACTTGGCACGCGAAGGATTGCAGGCCGGCTCGCGCTCCAACCGTACTTGGTACGCCATCGCTCAGGATCCGGAACGCCTGGCGAGGATCCGACAACTGGGATTGCCGGAAGGGCAGCTCCACACGCGGTTCGATGCAAAGTCCATGTACGAGAAAATCCCTCGCGAGGTCCGGGAGTTGGGTGTGGATCAGGTTGATGAGTTCATCAAGGATTTCGATCTTTCCCACAGGCTGGGCCGTTCAGTGAAGGTTGATGACGATCTCGACATCACTTGGGAAAAGCGGAGCAGCAAACTGAGACGGGGGACCGGCCCCATGTCGGACAGGCAGTTCAACAATGGCCGCAAGGCTCTTGCCAATGAAGTTTCCACGGCTTCCAAGTCGCTCAAAGAGGTGAAAAACATTGCCCGGAAGGCCACACTCAAGACTGCGGCCGGTGGTGTCCTGAAAGGAGGTTTAGCAGGAGCCGCACTCGAGCTGCCGATTTCTGGAGTTGAAAGTTTTTTCGAATGGCACCACGGCCGCATGACAACAGAAGAGGCTATTGTGCAGGCAGCACTCAACACCGGCATGTCCGCGGCGTTTGGTGCAGGTATTGTGTTGGCGATGTCCACTGCAGGACCTGTCACAACCACGCTTGCAGCGTCGTATGCAGCCTCGTTTCCCATTACTGCCGGTATTGTGGCGACAGCAACCCCTGTGATTGTACCGGTCGTTGTAGTAGTGGGAGTCGGGTCCACACTCGTGTTCGCTGTTCACCGGATTTGTACAGCAGCCCAACCCGGGCCTGCTGCGTCTTAACGAGTCAACCTGGATCGCGTGACTATGTTCTTCGACAGCGTTTGAGCGGGGACAGGAGGTCCGCATCCTTGCAACTTGGTGCTCGGTACCGTGGCGGCTCCGTGGTCAGTCACTGCGAGCATTACCAACTGAAACCGCCCTGGGGCAGTTTCAGGACTTCAGGCCTTCTGTGACTTGGCCGTTTTTGACAGTGCGCGGCACCCGGACTTACGATTTCGGCGATGGCGAGACAGTAGCGGCGGGAACCACCACATGGCGGACGTAACCAGCCTGCGCAAGGGCAATATCTTCGTGGAGGGCGATGTCCTCTGGCGCGTGATGGAGTTTCATCACATCAAGATGGCTCGGGGCGGTGCCACCATCCGGCTGAAGGTTCGCAACGTGCGGACCGGCTCCCTGGTCGAAAGGACCTTCAACAATGGTGCCCGGGTCGAGGACGTGAGGTTGGAAGGTCGCACCATGGAGTACCTCTATCCCGAAGGCGACCAGTACGTGTTCATGGACACCAGCACCTACGATCAAGTGTCCTTAACGCAGGAGATTCTGGGTGAGGCCTTGAACTACCTGTCCGACAACCAGACCCTGGAGGTCGAGTTCTACGGCGAGGAGGCGTTGGGGGTGACCCTTCCGACGACCGTGGACTTGCGGGTCACATGGGCCGAAATGGCGGTCGCAGGCGACACCGCCAACAACCCGACCAAGGCCGTGGAACTGGAGTCGGGACTGAAGCTCCAGGTTCCCATGTTCGTCAAGGAAGGCGACACAATTCGGGTGGACACCCGCGACGGTCGGTACGTGACGCGGGTATAATCGCCGGACAGGCGATCATTTCGCCGCTGTAGCTCAGTTGGTAGAGCGACGCTCTCGTAAAGCGTAGGTCATCGGTTCGAGCCCGATCAGCGGCTTTTTCGCCCTGGCAGCCACAACAGGTTGATCGTTCATCAAGGGAAGTGATCCATGGCCCGCATGGTGCATTGCGTCAAGCTCAGCCGCGAGTTGGAGGGGTTGGACAAACCGCCCTACAAGTCGGAGATCGGCACGCGCATCTACAACGAAATCTCGAAGGATGCCTGGCAGATGTGGATGACCCAGTCGGTGATCCTGATCAACCACTACGGGCTGAGCCTTGGCGATCCCAAGGCGCACGACTTCTTGATGGCGCAGATGGAGGACTTCTTCTTCGGTCCGGATGCGCCCATGCCGGAAGGTTGGACCCCCGAAGGCGTGGCCGGTTCGGGCATTCCGCAGCAGACCAAGGGATCGCCCTTCTAGTCGGCGTTCGGTTCGCCGGGCTTTCCCGGCCGGGAACTGGACCGGCACGCGGTGGCCGGACAGCAGGCACTGTTCCCAACCCTTGTTCGCGAAGTCGTCGGAGTCCTGTCGTCCGGACTGCCGAACCCCCGGCTCAGCCTGCCGCCAGCGGGATTTCCGGTTCGATGCGAATGTCCAGGCATGCATGGGCGTCGCGCAGGGCCTGCTCCACGGATTCGGGGTCCGGGCCGTTGGCGAAGATGAAACCCAGATAGCTGTTTCCTTCCGGCAGCGCCCGCAGGCTGGTACCCGGTTGGGCGGTGATTTCCACGTCGTTCACCAAGGCAACCGCTTCGGCATTGCCGACTCCGTCCACCGCGCACAGAATCCCGGATTCGGGGATGGGGATCATCATCACGCCCTGGGCGGTGTCGCGATTCCGGTGCAGGGACAGCGGCAGGCCGCAGGCCTGTTGCAATATCAGCGCCTCAAGCGACACTCCTGCGTCAAAGCGCAGCGTGCGCGAGCAGAGTCCGCCGATGGACCTGCCGGCCAGTTCCAGAATCCACACGCCCGCATCGTTGATCCGCATTTCGGCGTGGATCGGCCCGAATCCCAGCCCCAATGCCGCAGCGGCCCGTTGGGTGGACCGGCGCACTGCCTCCTGGGTGTCGGCAGCCAGCCGCGACGGCGTTACATAAATGGTTTCCTCAAAGAAGGGGCCCTCCAGGGGATCGGGTTTGTCAAAGATGGCCAGAACTGTCAGTGCGGATCCGTGGGCCAGTGCCTCCACGGCCACTTCAACACCCGGAATGTAGCTCTCCATCAAGAAATCGGGTCGGAGTTGGCCGGGCTCACCGCCGATGATGGTCGTGAGCCGAGCTACGGCCGTTGGCAAATCCTCCGGGTGGTCGATGCGCATCACCCCCTGGGAACCGTTGGCCCCGAGGGGTTTGATGATCAACGGGAATCCCACATCGGCGGCCGCGTCCAGCGGATCCATGTCCGCTGTCACAAGCTGGAACCGGGGAGAGTTCAGCCCACCCTCGGCGAGCACCCGCCGCATGCGGTGCTTGTCGCTGGCTGCCAACGCCGCCTCGGGGGCGTTGTGTGGCAGTCCCAGTTCCAATGATGCCGCCGCAGCCAACAGGGAACCGCTGTCGTCCACCGCCAGGATGGCATTCAAGGGGCATGTTCGGTGCAGACCCCCGATGAGATCCACACAGGTTTCGGCCTCGGCAAATGGAAACCCGCGCCCGTGTCTGCCGTCGCCTGCCAGTTCCCACGGCATGTCGACGGCTGTCGATGCGCGAACTCCCAACTGTGCGGCGGCGTCCAGGAACGGTCGGAGCCGGTAGGAGCCCGGTGTCCCCAACAACAGGACATGGCCGGTCTCAACCCGGTCCGGCGCGGGGACTGGCAGGTCCATCACAACGTTGTCATTCGACGGCTCATGGACCGGTGGCGGTCGGTGGGCAACGGCTCAGGCGGCACTGACAGCTGCGAGCTTGTGGGCAAACTGCTTGCGGAACTTGGTCACCTTGGGTTCGACCACCGCCCTGCAATATCCCTGGTAGGGATGGTTCGCGTAGTAGTCCTGATGGTAGTCCTCCGCCTTGTAGTAGTCGCCCAGCGGCACGAGTTCGGTTACCAATGGCCTCGCCCAAATTCCTTCGGCGGTGATCCGGTCCATGGTCGCCTGGGCCGCGTTCCGTTGCGCTTCCGAGTGATGGAAAATCGCCGAGCGGTATTGCGTGCCCACGTCGGCGCCCTGCCGGTTCAGCGAAGTTGGATCGTGGATTGTGAAGAAGACCCCCAGGATCTCGTCCACGGACGTCGCGTCGGAGTCGAACGTCACCTGGACGACCTCGGCGTGACCCGTGCGACCGGTGCACACCTGCTCGTAGGTGGGATTTGGCACGGAGCCTCCGGTGTATCCCGACTCGACGTGTTCCACCCCTTCCATGAGCAGGTACACCGCCTCCAGGCACCAGAAGCAGCCGCCGCCCAATGTGATTGTTTCCTTCGCCATGTCTGTCTATGCTCCTTGGGTTGGTTCCGCCTTGCGGACGTGGATTGCGACGGTCCCGTCGGTCAGTTCCGCCTGCGGGACTTCACCATCTGCGCCGGGCTCAGTATCGGTCAACTGCAAATCGGTGCAAAGGGTTTCCGCCCGCAGCCATGCTCCGTGTTCGTCGATGATCCGGGCCAGTTGCGGATCGGCCGAACTCAGGACGAGGTGGATCCTGTCGGAAATGGCGAGGCCCAAGTCCTTGCGTGTCTGCTGAATGCGTCGTACAAGCTCCCGGGCCAATCCTTCCCGCGCCAGTTCCGGGGTCAGTTCCGTGGCAACTGCCACCAGCCGACCGGGACTGTCCGCCACGCTGAAACCGGCCTTGGGGGTCTTGCGCACCTCAACATCCTCGGCTGTGATCTCGAACGTATCGGAGTCGATGTCCAGGGTTAGCCCTTGGCCTCCGGCAAAGGCGCGTGCCAACTCCTCCTGATTCATGGCGGCCATCGCGTCGCGAATGCGCGGGTAACCTGCTCCGTACCTTTGGCCCAACTGGCGGGGAAGCGGAAATACGACCGTCTCCTGCAGGTTGTCCGTGGAGTCCAGGTTGAGCTTCTTTACGTTCAGTTCGCCGCACAGAAGCCGACTGAACTTGGCTACAGCCTCGCGCTCCTCGGCCGAAGCCAGTTGCACCACTGCCTGTGCCAATGGGGTCCTAACCTTGAGGCCGGCGCCTTGGCGGGCCGCCAATCCGAGGCTGGCCACGTCTTGCACCACGGTCATCGCAGTGGCCAGAGCGCGTTCCTCCAGGTTGGCGTCCACTTCCGGCCAGCGACAGAGGTGGACCGAGACCGGCGCATTCTCCTCCGCCCCCACAACGAGGTTTTGGTGGATGGCTTCGGCCACAAACGGGGTCGCGGGGGCAATCAGCCGGGACAGGGTTGTCAGCGTTGTGTGGAGTGTCTGCAAAGCGGCAGGGTCGCCGTCCCAGAACCGGCGTCGATTCAGTCTCACGTACCAGTTGGACATGCGCTCGACAAAGCGCACCACGGGCCGCGTGCATCCGAGCACATCGTAGGTTTCGTAGCTCTCGGTCACGCGCCGGACCAGGCTCTGCAACTCGGCCAACAGCCAACGATCCAGGGGGTGGCTGCTGGGTTCGGGCGCGGCTTCGGGTGTCCACCCCGCCAGGTTCGCATAGGTTACGTGGAAGCTGTAGCTGTTCCACAGGCGGTTAAGGAACTTGCGAACAGTTTCGGCCACCAGGTCCAAGCTGAAGCGCCGGCTGTTGCCGGGGGGTGCCGAACTGTACAGGGTCCAGCGCGTGGCATCCGCGCCGTATCGGTTCATTACGTCCCAGGGATTGACCACGTTGCCGAGGGACTTGCTCATCTTCCGACCTTCGGCATCCAGAATGTGGCCCAGGCAGATGACATGGCGATAGGCCGGTTGGTCGAACAGCAGGGAACTGATGGCATGCAACGTATAGAACCAACCGCGTGTCTGGTCGATTGCCTCGCAGATGAAGTCCGCCTGCCGGTGGGTTTCCCACTGTTCCCGATTGGCAAAGGGATGGTGCCACTGGGCCACCGGCATGGCGCCGCTGTCGAACCAGCAGTCGGCCACTTCGGTCACCCGGCGCATGGTGCCGCCATCCGGAGCGGGCCAGGTGATCTCGTCCACAAAGGGCCGGTGCAGGTCAAGATCGGTCAGGTCCCGGCCGCTCAACTTCGACAATTCGGCCACGCTGCCGATGCACACGGTGTGGGTACTGCCCGGTGCGTCGCTGCGCCAGATGGGCAGCGGGGTGCCCCAAAAGCGATCCCGTCCCAGGGCCCAGTCCACGTTGTTCTCAAGCCAGCGTCCGAAGCGCCCGTTCTGGATGTGGTCGGGATACCAGTTGATCTCCCGATTGAGTTCCACCAGGCGCTCCCGCAAGGCACTGGTGCGGATGTACCAGGTTTCTTTCGCATAGTACAGCAGCGGTGAATCGCAACGCCAGCAGAACGGATAGGTGTGCCGGTAGGTGTCGGCCTTCAGCAACAAATTGCGCGCATCCAGGTCCTCGATGATTCCCGGGTCCGCGTCTTTCACGAACTGTCCGGCCCAGGGCTTGACTTCGGCCCGGAAGGTTCCATCCGGCAGCACGGTCTGAATCACCGGCAGTCCCAGCTGCTGGCCCAAGGCAAGATCGTCCGCGCCAAACGCCGGGGCCACGTGTACGATGCCCGTGCCGTCGCCGGTCGTTACGAAGTCGGCTTCGGTCACGTAGGCATGGTTCTCCGACACCGGTAGGAAGGAGTACAGCGGTTCATACCGCTGTCCCACCAGATCCGATCCCTTGCAACGCGCCGTTTCCTCGCAACCTGCCGGCAGGACCGCCGCCAGCCGTTCGGCTGCCAGCCAGTAGCGCTCGCCCGAGGCCGTGCGCACCTGCACGTAGTCAAGGTCGGGTCCCACCGCCAGGGCCGCGTTGCCCGGCAGGGTCCACGGCGTGGTGGTCCAGGCCAGGAAGTACGTTGCCTCTTCGTCCGCCAGTTTGAACTTCACATAAACGGAGGGATCCTCCGTGTCGTCCTTGTAGCCAAGGGACAATTCGTGACTTGACAGCGGCGTGCCGCAGCGCGGGCAGTACGGCACGGACTTGAAGCCCTGGAAGAGCAGGTCCCTGTCCCACAGTTGCTGGCAAATCCACCACAGGGATTCGACGTAGTCGTTCTCGAACGTAACGTACGGATCGTTCATGTCGACCATGAACGCCATGCGGTCGGTCATGGCCTCCCAGTCGCCAATGTATTCCGACACCGACTCCCGGCAGAGGCGGTTGAATTCGGCGATGCCAAAGTCTTCGATGGCCTTTTTGCCGCCTAGGCCGAGGGCCTTTTCCACTTCGATTTCGACCGGCAGCCCGTGGGTGTCCCAGCCGCCCTTGCGCAGTACGCGGCAGCCCTGCATGGTTCGGTAGCGGGGAAACATGTCCTTGAAGGCCCTGGCCAGGACGTGGTGGATGCCCGGCGGGCCGTTGGCTGTCGGCGGACCCTCGAAGAAGGTGAAGTCCTCCCCGTCCGCGCGTTCCTCCTGGATACGCTCGAGGAGGGACAGGTCGCGCCAGCGTTTCAGGATGTCCTCCTCCATGGCGGCATAGTCAATTCCGGCGGACACCGGCGCAAACACTGCCTTCACGTCCGATTCGCTCATGCTGCCTCCCCTGTCAAGACCAAAAAAAACCGTCTCCCTGTCAGGAGACGGCCAAGCCGCGGTACCACTCCAGTTCCCGGGTTCGACCCGGACACCTCAAGTGTCTGTCCCCGGCCGCATGGCCGGATCAGACTGTGCTGCTAACGGGCACAACGCCGGCGGAGCCTACTGCAGCCAGGCTGGTTCGGTCCGCGACTCGGAAGGGATGTCCGCATCGGCCGAGCGACACCGGTTCACACCACCCACCGGATTCTCTGAGGCGCCGGCCACGCGAACCTGTCTTCGTCGTGGTCAATGGCCCAAGTATGCGGCCGTCCCGCCGGCCTGTCAACAAAAGCCGGATTGAGAGATCCTCCCTGCCCGGGTGCACAATTCGAGTTCTCGGATCAGCGAACATCAGGCGCGGCAACATGAACAAGCTGAGGGTTCTCGTTTCGGTGGCGGACAAGGAGGGCATTGTCGAGTTTTGCCGGGCAGTGGAACCCAGGGTCGGGGAATACATTGCCAGCGGCGGCACCGGGGCCGTGCTGCGCGGTGCCGGGTTGCCGGTTACATCCATCGAGGATCTGGGTGCCCACGCCGAGATGCTGGACGGGCGCGTGAAGACGCTGCAGCCACAGATTCACGGCGGAATTCTCGCGCGGCGGGATGCGGCGCACCTGGCGGAACTGGAAGCCAACAACATGCGCGCCATCGACGTGGTGGTGGTCAACCTGTATCCCTTCGAGAGGACCGTGGCGCGGGGCCATGTCACCCCTGAGGAGGCGATCGAGCAGATCGATATCGGGGGCGTGGCCCTGCTCAGGGCGGCCGCCAAGAATCATGAACATGTCACGGTGGTCTCCGATCCGGCTGACTATCCGCGGGTTGCCGCCGGCATCCTGGAAGGCGGAGTCGACGCTTCCCTGCGCCGGTCCCTGGCCGTGGGCGCGTTTCGCCGCACCACGGCCTACGACCGGGCTATTGCAGGCTGGTTGGCCGGGGATGGGCCCGGGACCGACACGGGGCTGCCGCGAAACCTGGACCTTCATCTGGAACTGCTTCAGGAGTGTCGGTACGGAGAAAATCCGCATCAGGCTGGTGGGTACTATGGCCGTCCGGGAATGGACCTGCCGTTCGTCCAGCTGCACGGCAAGGCGATGAGCTTCAACAACTGGCAGGACCTGGACGCGGCGTGGCAGTCCGCCGGATCGTTCAGCGAACCGGCGATTTCGATTGTCAAGCACGGCAATCCATGCGGGTTGGCGACGGCGCCGATCCTCCACAACGCCTGGGCACAGGCACTGGCCTCGGACCCGGTCAGCGCCTTTGGGGGCATTGTGGCGTCCAATTGCACAATGGACTTGGAGACCGCTGAGCGAATTGGCTCCCTGTTCGTCGAAGTGGTGGTGGCGCCGGACTGGGACCCGAATGCGTTGGAGCGGCTGCGGCGCAAGCGCAATGTTCGGCTCCTGCAGGCCCGGCCGGGATTGCTGTCGGACTGGCAGGTCGCCACGGCCGTCGGCGGGTATCTGGTTCAGGAGGGCGACCACAGCCTGGACGATCTAAATCCTGTCCACTGGGACTGCGCAACAGTCCGCCAGCCCACGGCCGGCCAGCTGGCGTCGCTCGGGTTTGCCTGGCAGGCCGCGCGGTTTGTCAAGAGCAACGCGATTGTGTTGGCGGCCGGCACCGCCACCGTGGGCATCGGTGCGGGCCAGATGAGTCGACTCGATTCGGTTTGGCTGGCCTGCCGCAAGGCGGGAGACCGTTCACACGGCAGCGTGTTGGCTTCGGATGCCTTTTTTCCGTTTCCTGACGGCCTTGAGGCTGCGGCTGCAGCCGGTGTCTCAGCGATTGTGCAACCGGGCGGTTCGCTCAGGGACAACCAGGTGGTGAAGGCGGCCGATGATCTGGGCCTGGTCATGATGATGACCGGCCGGAGGCACTTCCTTCACTGATTTGGTTCGAACCGGGTTTGGGCGGTCTTCAGTTCCACGAACGTGGTTTGGCCTTCCGTTACCAGCACGGGTGCCGACACCCGTTCGCCTCGGATGGTGGCGAAGACCGTGTACGCGCCCACCCGGACGGCTCCGAAGGCTGCGGTTTCACCCCACCGCGGATCGGGTTGGATCCCCGGCTCCAGCAGGTAGTTCATGGTCTGGTAGCGCGCCGACCCGTCGTTTGCGACCAGATGGATGCGGGCCGCCTCCCAGATCCGATTGGCAGCCGACACCAGGCGCACCGCCACGGTCCCGGTTCCGGCGGGCGGCGCAATCCACAACAACGGGGTGATCGTGTCGGGGGACTTCTTTCCGCCCATCCCGACTTCGCAGTGGGGGTGCGGGCCCGGGCGGGCGGCGAAATCCACAACAACGGGTTGATCGTGTCGGCGTACTTCTTGCCGCCAATCCGAACTTCGAAGTGGAGATGCGGCCCGTTCGCAACCCCGGTTTGACCCAAGGTGCCCACGATTATGTCGGGAGCCACATGGTAGCCGGCCCTCACAAGCACCTTGTGCAGGTGGCCGTACAAGACATACACATCCTGGGGCCCTGTTTCGGTGATCATCGGTTCCGCGAGCCGCACAATCACCACGTTTCCATAGAACGGACCGTAGAACGGGTAGGCCAGGCCCGCGTGTTCGTCCCACCCGGCGAAAACCACTTCACCAGCCGCGCCGGCACGGATTGGGTCTCCTGTCGAGCCTCCCAGATCGATGCCGTGGTGGTGGATGAAGTCTCCGCCCAAGTCCATGCCATAGGGAAAGGTACGGGCGTACGCGAACCCTTGGTTGGACGGAATCAGCCTGCTGTCAATGGGGAGGTGGTCGCCCGCTTGAGGGATCAGGTCGGCCCATGGCTCACTTTCATGGGGATAGACAATCGGGGTCGGGGTGGGTGTCTGCGTGGGTGTCGGCGTCGGTGTGGGCGTCGGGGTTTGCGTGGGTGTGGGAGTCGGTGTGGGAGTCGGCGTGATCGTGTTTGTGGGCGTAAGAGTCGGTGTGGGCGTGGGCGTGGGCGTAAGGGTCGGGGTCACCGTTGGCGTCGGCGTCTCGGTCGGTGCAAACAGCGGATCGGGTTGTTGTTCGGATTGGCCAAAGAGCGGCAAGGGGGCGACTGCCGGTGTGGCCCTGGCAGTGGAGGGATCCGCCCCGGCCACCTGGATGTCCTCCGCAGCCGAGGGGTCCACCTGTGGGATCCCGGCCGAAGTCAGGAACAAATACACGACCAGGGCCAGTGCACAAGCCCCACTGGCGCCCAGCGTGATATAAAACCCTGGAATCGATCCCTGTACCAGCAACGCGCGGACGGGTGCCAGCAGCAAATGCAGTCTGGACATGCAGGACTTGGCGAGGCGTCCTTGACCTGAACCGATTCCGCGCTTGCTGCCTCTGCCAGGGCGAGACGGTGTAGCGGGACAGTGGAAACCGGAGTAGGATTGAAATGGCTGAGTTCAGTGGCGGGTGCCATTTCGAAGTGTTCACCCTGTTCCCGCCCTTGCTGAACAGCTTCCTAAGCGAAAGTATACTCAAGAAGGCGATTGACCGCGGTCTGGTCGCGGTCAACCTCCACAACATCCGGGACTATGCCTCGGATCGGCACCGAACCTGCGACGCAACCCCGTACGGCGGCGGTGGCGGGATGGTGCTCAAACCCGAGCCCGTGTACGCGGCGGTGGAGCATGTGCTTGGCGGTGCGGCCGGCGAGGATGTTCCCGTGGTCCTGCTGTCCCCCCAGGGGCGGCTGCTTACGCAGGAGGTTGTCGAGGACTTGAGCTCCCATCGGCGACTGGCACTGATTTGCGGGCGCTACGAGGGGTTCGACGAACGCATCCGCACCGGACTCGCCACGGACGAAATCAGCATCGGCGACTACGTCCTGAATGGTGGCGAGGTTGCGGCAATGGTCATAATCGAGACGGTGAGTCGTCTGGTCCCGGGCGTGCTCGGGTTTGACGACAGCAACCGGAACGACAGCCATTCGGTCGGCATGTCGGGCCGGCTGGAGGGACCGCACTACACCCGCCCGGCGGTATTCAGGGGGCAGTCGATTCCGCCTGTCCTGACCAGTGGCAACCATGCGGAGGTTGATCGCTGGCGGCATGAGCAAAGCCTGCTGCGAACGGCGGCACGGCGCCCGGACCTCCTGCGCAAGCATCCACCCGACGAGCAGGATGCCGTTTTCCTCACCCGCCATGGCTACGACCTGCGTGGCCTGGACATCAAGCCCAAGGAGTGTGCCGACGGCTGATCAAGCGTCTGGATGCGGGCCCTGCAGAGAAATGGGATTGTGTCCGCCTCCGCCCGACTGTGCTAGGCTTTTCCTTCCGCGCCGTTGAGGAGCGCACCCGGATTTCTTTCGATTGGCCAGTGCCATGAACCAGCATCTTATGGACTCGCTGCAGCCTGCAGTGACCGAATCCACGCCCAGTGTGGAAGTTGGGGACACAGTTCGCGTCCACCAACGCATCACGGAAGGTCGCTCGGAACGGGTACAGGTGTTTGAGGGGACCGTAATCTCCCGCAGGGGCGGCATCGATGCCGGGGCGACCTACACGGTGCGCAGAATTGCGGCACACGGCGTGGCGGTGGAGAGGACCTATCCTCTGCACAGCACCAATGTCTTGAAGGTCGAAGTCCGGCGCAAGTCCAAGGTGCGGCGGGCTCAGCTTTACTATCTGCGTTCGCGTCAGGGCAAGTCGGCCCGCCTCAAGGAACGAATCGTTTCGCG
>MKWU01000507.1_pt1 | contig 73841 bp, 68 predicted proteins | sample 809101 | NCBI WGS metagenome assembly MKWU01 (sample SAMN05860141, study PRJNA318959) | sponge metagenome | host: Aplysina aerophoba | place: Slovenia: Piran, Adriatic Sea, Gulf of Piran | collected 2013-05-07 | reverse complement strand
TCCGTCTCCGTCGAGCCGCTCGGCTCACGAGGGGCGTTCGTCGTCGGCGAGCGCGCGCGGGGTGAGGCCGCCCATCGAGGCGGCGAGCGCATCCGCCGCGCCGCCGCCACCGTCGCCGGCGCGGCCGCCGCGCGGTGCGGGCACGGGGGTGTCGAACGCGTAGTCGGGCTCGGTCTGCTGGCGCCGCCACGTCGCGCGCATCTCCCGCCAGGCGCCGACCAGGGTCCGCGGCGCCGGCATGTCCCGGGCGACCGCGCGATGCAGCCGCTTCAGGTTGTAGCAGGGCACGGCCGCGTACATGTGGTGCTCGAGGTGCCAGTTCATGTGCCAGTACAGGAACTCCGACAGCGGGTCGAGGGTGATGGTGCGCACGCACTTGCGGAAGTCCGCGACCCCGCTCCGCAACCCGCAGTGCATGGGCACGCCGACGAAGTAGCGCAGCCAGTTGGCGAGGAATACCGAGCCCGACACGAGGACGGCGACGATCGGCTCGCCCGCCGCGACCGCCACGCCGATGACGGCGGCGTGAAAGGCGAGGACCAGGCGCGCCCAGCTCACTGCCTTGCGGCCGTCGGCGCGATGCCCCTCGTAGAGCTCCGGCCCCCACGAGTTGAACGGGTTGTCGAGGCGGTTGCAGGCGAGTCGAACGAAGTTCCGGAGGGTCGGCACGATCCCTCGGGACTGGTAGCCGCCGGTGACGTTGACGGTGAAGAGCTGCAGCAGGTAGAGCGGGCGGAGCGACGGCGTCTCCGGCATCACCTCCTCGCGGTCGCCCTCGATGAACAGGGTGTAGCGGTGGTGGTAGCTGTGGCTGAACCGGTACACGTGGAAGTTGAGCCACCCGAGGAGGGAGAAGACGCGAAGGAACAGCTCGTTCAGCCGCTTCGTCCGGAAGACCGTGGTGTGGCACAGCTCGTGATGCGGGGCGGTGAAGAAGGCGGCCACGGTCCCGTGCGCGAAGAGGGCGACGAGGAAGCCCCACCAGATCTGATGGGTGAAGAGGTGGAAGGCGAGAAGTCCGGTCGCCGCCCAGAGGCCGAGGTGCCCCACCGCCTGGACGAGGCCGCGCGCATCGCTCGCCTCGTTCAGCTCCTGCAGCGTCCGGCGCTCGATGCGGCAGCGATACCACGGAACGCGCAAGTTCCTGCGCACGTCGGCGAGCGCCGGAAGCCGGCCGTGGTCCAGGTCGTCCGCGATGGGGTTCATGGCTCCTCCGCTGGTTCCGGGTCCGCTCTCGCGCGGCTCCCCCGCCGGGCCGGGCAATCCGGTCAGTTCCCGTCCCGATACCTTTCCCGATTCCTTCCATAAACGCGCCGCGCGGCTTCCGGCGAGACGAAGCCGTCACGAAGGTCCTCGGCAATGAGCGCCGGGTCACGCTCCCGCGGCGCCCCGTGACCGCCGCCGCCGGCCGTGAGGACGGTGACGCGGTCACCCGCCTTGACCGGGATCCGCCGGGTGCTCATGCGAAGCTCCTTTCCGGTGCCCGGGAACGCGATGACGGTGTTGGCGTCCGGCTCCCTGCCGCCGGCGAGCGCCCAGGGGCGGCTCTTGGTCTTCTTCATCACGGTCATGAACTCGCCGTCGGAGAGAAAGCGTATGTCGCGCCGCAGCCCGAGCCCGCCGCGATGCTTGCCGGGCCCCCCGGAGTCGCGCCGCAGCTCGAAGCGTTCGAAGAACATCGTCGTGTTGGTCTCGAGCACCTCGAGCGGGGTGTTGCGCACGATGCTCTCCGAAAGATGGATGAGCGCGTTCGCGCCGTCGTGGTGCGGCGATGCGCCCCACCCGACCGGGTCGTTGTTGCTGAGCGCGAAGAACTTCCCGGTATCGGGGTGCACCCCGAGCATCATGAACCCCGGCACGTCGCCGCCGGAGGAAGCGGCGAACCGTTCCGGCATGGCCTTGGCGAGCGCCTTGAAGAGCAGCTCGAGACCGACGATGCCGGTCCACAGGGTGAAGGTCGGCGCCGGGTAGACGGCGTGGAACAGGTTGCCGGGCTCCGCGACGACCTCGAGCGCCCGCGAGTGACCGGCGTTGGACGGCGTGTCCGGGGTGGTGAGCGCCTTGAAGACGACCTTGCACATCGCGAGCGTCGTCCCGAACGGCATGTTGACCGGGCCCTTCTGCGTCCCCGCCGAGCCGGTGAAGTCGACCGTGAACGCATCATCGGTGATCGTCACGGTCGCCTTCATCGGGATCGGATCGTCCGAAATGCCGTCATCGTCGATGAAGTCTTCCGCCGTCCACGAACCGCGCGGCAGACCGGCGAGCGCCCGCGCAGTCGTCTCCTCGCCGTGATCGAGGAACGCGGCGATCGCGGAGTCCACCGTCTCGCGGCCGAACTTGGCGACGGTCTCCTTGAGCCGGCGCTCGCCGGTGCGAAGCGATGCGACCATGGCGTTGAAATCGCCGATCACGATGTCGGGCATGCGCGAGTTGAAACGGATGAGCTCGATGATCTCCCGGTCGGCCTCCCCCCGCTTGAAGACCTTGGTCCCCGGGAACACGATTCCTTCCTGGTGCATGTCCGTCGAATCGAGCACGTACCCCGGGTCCTTCGCCCCCAGATCGGCCCAGTGGGCGCGCACGCAGAGATATCCGAACGGACCGTCGAGGCCGGGCACGAACACCGGCGCGATGAGGCTCGCATCGTAGGTGTGCGCGGCATTCCAGTAGGGGTAGTTGGAGATGACCACGTCGCCGTCCTCGAACGCCTCGACTCCCAGGTACTCGACCACCTTCGCGACGCTGTAGTCGTTCGCGCCGAGGAACATGGTGAGTCCCGGCGCCTCGGCGATGAGGTCGAGATTGCGGTCGTACATCGAGATCCCGAAATCGAGCACCTCGTAGATGACCGGGTTGAACGCGGTCCGGACCAGGGTCGCCTTCATCTCCCGCGCGGCGGACAGGAGGTAGCTGCGGACGACCTCGGCGGTTGCGCCGTCGATTCGAGCCCTCATCGTTCCCCCTGTTCCGCCATCGCGATCACGAGGTGGCCGTAGCGGTCCACCCGCAGGCGCTGGCCGGTGTGCATCACCGTGACCGACGTTCCCTCGTCGATGAGGGCGGGTCCCGCGATCGTATCTCCCGGCGCGAGGTCCTGGCGCCGCCAGGTCGAGAATCGGCTCATCCGGCGGGTCGTGAAACACCAGGCGCGCCGGCTTCCCGGCGCCGGCGCACAAGGGCCCGCTCCGCGTGGCGGAAGCTCCCTCAGCATCGGCTCTTCGGCTTCGCCGACGGCGCGAATGCGAATGTTGAGCACCTGGACCCTCGCGTCCATGCGGTGCCCGTACCGTGCTTCGTGCCCGTCGCCGAAGGCCCGGACGATAGCCGCAATGTCGAGGGTTCGACCGACATCGACCGGGATCGCATGCTCCTGCCCGAGGTAGCGGAGCTCGAGCTGGCGGAGGAGCACTGCCCGGCCATCGGACACCCCCTGGCGGCGAAGCGACGCGGCCGCGTCCCGCTCGAGCTCTTCGAAGATGGAAGCGAGCTCGGCCGGCGGCAGCTCGTCGAGGAGCGAGATGTGCGTTCGCGAACAGTCGTCGACCACCTCCGCGCTCAGCATCCCCCACGCCGAGAACCCGGACGGGGCGTTGGGAACGATCATTTCCTCGAGGTCCATCTCGTGTCCGCACATCGCGGCGAACATCGGACCGGCGCCGCCGAAGGCGAGCAGCGCGGACTCGCGCGGATCGCGACCGCGCTCGACGGTGATCCGGCGCACCGCTCCGACCGTCCTCGCCATCAGGACGTCGAGCACGCCGGCCGCCGCCGCCTCGAGCGTCACCGACATCGGCTCCGCCAGCGTGTTCCGGATGCCCTCGCAAGCCGCTTCGCGGTCGAGCGGCATCGACCCGCCGAGGAAACCGCCGGGATCGATGTAGCCGAGCGCGAGGCAGGCGTCGGTAACGGTCGGGAGGGTGCCGCCGCGCCGGTAGCAGATCGGCCCCGGCTCGGCGCCGGCGCTCTCGGGTCCCACATTGAGGAGACCGGCATCGAGCCAGGCGATCGAGCCGCCCCCCGCGCCGATGGTCCGGATGTCGTAGACGGGGACCAGCAGAGGATGATTCTCGAGCGTCGCCTCGAACGCCGTCGTCGCGCGGCCGTCCTCGATCGTGCAGACGTCGAGCGAGGTGCCGCCGACGTCGAAGGTGATGAGCTCGCGGCGATCCAGGGCCCGGGCTGTAGGGTGAAGCCGGGGGGCGGGTGCCGGCGGCCGTGGAGGGTGAGGAGCTGGCGGCGATCCGGGGCCGGGGCGAGGAACCCCCCGCCGGTGATGCCGCCGGCCGGTCCCGAGAGGACGGTGTTGGTTGGCGAGAGCCGGGCCGCTCCGGCGGTCATCGCCCCGCCACCGGAGCGCATGACGAGGAACCGTCCGTCGAACCCGCGTTCACGAAGGCTCGCCTCGAGATCGTCGACGTAGCGCTCGAAGATCGGGCGGATGTAGGCGTCGAGCACCGTGGTGGAGGTCCGCTCGTACTCGCGGTGCTCGCGCGCGATGTCGCTCGAGATCGAGACTTTCGTCTCCGGACAGGCTTCCCGGATGAGCGCCTGCGCGCGGCGCTCATGGCTCGGGTCGATGAAGGAGAAGAGGAAGCAGACGGCGATCGCCTCGACCTCGTGCTCGTCGACGAGTCGCCGGGCCGCGTCGACCACCCCGCTCTCGTCCAGCTCCTCCATCACCGCGCCCCGGTAGTCGAGCCGCCCCTCGACCCCGGCGATCCGGTGGCGCCGAACGATCGGCGCGGGACGAGCGTACGTGAAGTCGTACATGTGGGCGTCGGGCACGTTGGCGCGCCCGACGAGGAAGATGTCGCGAAAACCCTCGTTGGTGATGATGCCGACCCGGGCGCCGCGCCGTTCGAGCACGGCGTTGAGGCCGAGGGTCGTGCCGTGGGTGAACAGCCCCGTTCGCTCGAGCGGGGTGTCGAGCGCGGCGACCGCGTCGAGCACCCCGGCGGCCGGGTTCCGCGGCGTGGTCGCCGCCTTGCGGAACCGAACCTCGCCGGTCGCGGTGTCGAGCTCGATGGCGTCGACGAACGTCCCGCCGATGTCCACCGCAAGCCGCAGCGGCTTCTCGCTCAACGCCACCCCTCCGCCCTGAGTTCACACCGCTGCGTCCGCGGAACCACTCACGCATCGGGCGGTCGCCGGCCCGATTCCTCAAGCGTTCTGTCCGCGCCGAGTTATGGTAGAGCGTGCTGCTGGGAAAATCGCCAAGTTTGCGGAGAATGGCGCGGGCCAAGCGCTTCCGGTCAGGGTTGCGCTGCGCGCGGTCAGATGCGCATGTTCCCGAACGCGAGCGGTCCTTCGAGGAATACGTCCGCCGGTAAGCGGGCAGTCTGAGCCGTACGTGTCGCTTGGCGCTCAGGGTGGTGGGTCGTGGTTGTGGTGCCCGAGTGCGGATGGCAAGGGGTCGTGAGCGAAGAGAGACTTCCACCCTCGCTCGGATTTCCACCGCAGAAGTGCAAAGGGTGCGCGCCCGTCAGCCCGTCGTGCTCACCGAGGTCGACTGCGAGCGGCTCTTGGAGGATCACGTCTCGGGAAGCACCTTCGAGCGTCCGAGCCTCACCGCCCGACTCGACTGTCTCCGCATGGGCGCTGTGCTCGTGGTCTTCGACCTCGATCGTTGGTGCCCGAGCCGGCGAACTCGTCACCCTAATCGACGAGCTTGGCCGTCGCGGCGTGGCGCCGCGCGGGAAACGAATCAGGCGCGGGCCAGGATGTAGCGGCGGAAGGATGGGATGGGGCAGGTGACCAGGCCGCCGGGCATCTCCTGCAGGACGCCGTCATGGATCATCCGGGCGTGCAGGTCGCTGCCCGCCGCCGCCGTTTCCGTCGCCTCACGGCACCATTCGACGATGCGATGCATTGGCGCGCCCGGCTCGGAAATCCGCCCGACGATGTCGGCGACCGCCGGGAGGTCGGCGCTCACCCCCTCGAGGCGTGCGTCGTAGTACTGCCGTCGCCAGTTTTCACCGGCCGTCAGCGCAGTGTCGAGGTCGGCGTGCTCGAGATCGCCGCGGGCGTCGGCGAGCGCCCGCGCCGCGCCGCACAGGTAGTTGTGAAGGTGCTGTGGCCAGCCGTTGCACGCCTCGGCAATGCGCCGCCGCCACCGCCCCTTTGCTTCCTCCTCGCCAACGATTCGGTGGCGGGCGAGGAAGCGCTCGACCGCCTCGCCGCTCTCGGCGTCCTCCAGCAGCGGCAGGGAGTGCACGGCGTCACGCGCGAAGCGGGAGATGCCGCGCCGGGCCATAACCTGCTTCGAGTCGCCGAGGCCGCCGAGCACGGCCATGATCGGCAGTCCGTGCCGGCCGTCGTGGGTTTCAGCCAGCAGGCGCGTCCGGCCATCTCCGTTCGGATCGCCGGGCATGTTCTGCGTCTCGTCCACGAGCAGCACGACGGGACGGGTGAGGCGTGCGGGCTGGATCGCCTCGCGGATCGCCGCCCATGGGGTGCGCCCGGCTTGCACCGAGTCGACGAGCGACGGAACGGACGTCGTGCGGGAGACGCGCAACCCGGCAATACCCGGAACCCCGCCCCCGCCCTCGGTGGTCGTCGACGTCGCAACGTCGTGGGAAGAGTCGGGGAACAAGGCGGACAGGACCGCTTCGGTAAATGCGACCGGCGAGGTCAGCTCACCGGGTTCGCAGTCGACCGGTATCGGCACGCTCGCATCGCCGTCCGCTGCCCGTGCGCGCCAGCGCCGGGCCAGCTCGTGGAGCAGCGCGGTCTTGCCTGCCCCCGGGGCGCCGAAGACCAGCCGGGTACGGCCCCGAACCGCGTCGCCGCCCGCCGCGGCCCGGGCCGCGGCGCGCTCGATGTCCGCGATGATGTCCTGTCGTCCGACGAAGGCCGCCGGCGGCAGCCGGTCGTCCTCAAGGGCGAACGCCTGCAACCCGGCGATGTCCGGGCCGCGCGGCGTGCGGTCGTCGGTCGAGCTCGTCATGACGCAATTGTGCGGCGCTCCACGGGTCTGGGCAACGGCCGGTCTCGTATCGTGAGACTCGGTCCTGGTGGGAAGGCGTGCATCCGACTCGTTCCCCTGCATTGAAACCCTGACCGGTGCGAGCGGTGCAGACGAGATGGGAGCGGTCGTTTCATCGAATGATTCAATCATTCAACGCTTCTGCGGAAATGTGCTCCGCCTTCCAGCAGGCGACCTGGTGGCCGGGGGTCAGGTCGCGCAGGGTCTGCGGCTCGCCACAAGCGGCTTCCGCGTGCGGGCAGCGCGGCTCGAGGGCGCAGCCCGCCGCCTCCCAGGCCTCGTCGAGGTCGCGTTTCAATCGCGTCGCCGCCGCGGTCCGGCGGCCGGACAGTGTCGGCACGGCGTCGACCAGCGCCCGGGTATAGGGATGGCGCGGACGCATGAGCACCTCGTCAGCCGGCCCCTGTTCCACGATTCGGCCGAGATAGAGCACCGCAACGCGGTCGCAAAGGCCCCGAACCGTCGCCAGGTCGTGCGAGACGAAGACGTACGAGCGCGTCCCGTGCGCCATCAGATCCCGCAAGAGATCGAGGATCTGCGCCTGCACGGTGACGTCGAGGGCCGAGGTCGGCTCGTCGAACACGATCACCCGCGGCTCGACGACGAGGGCGCGCGCGAGAGCCACCCGTTGTGCCTGGCCGCCCGAAAGACGGTGCGGACGAAGGCGCCGGAATTCGGACCCGAGCCCCATCTGGCCGAGTACGCGATCGATGCGCTCGTCGATGTCCGCGAGGGGCTCACGTGCATTTCGCAGCGGGTCGCGGACATTGCGTTCCACCGTCATGCGGGGGTTGAGCGAGTCGACCGGATCCTGAAAGACCATCTGGATGTCGCGGCGCAGGCGGCGAATGTCGCCGCGCCCGGCCTTGCGGTAGTCGACGCCGCCGACCACTGCCTTGCCGGCGGTCGGACGCACGAGGCCCATGATGACGCGGGCAAGGGTGCTCTTGCCGCAGCCGCTCTCACCGACCACGCCGAGGGTCTCCCGGGGGGCGAGCGTCATCGAAACGCCGCGGAGCGTACGGGGTCCACGCCGGCCGAACTGACTCGCGTACCGCACCTCGACATCCACGAGCTCGACGATCGGAGCGCCGTCACCCCCGGCGACGCCATGATGCGCCGCCGTTTCCGTGGCGACCGACGACCCAACTTCTCCGGCGTGGAAACAGCGCACGGCGCGACCGTCCGCCATCGCCGCGAAATCCGGCAGCTCGTTGCGGCAGCGTTCCTCCACCAGAACGCACCGGTCCGCAAACGGGCAGGCCGCCGGCGGCGCGCCGAGGCGCGGCATGGACCCCGCGAGCGGTATCGACAGGCGCCCGTCGATGTGGGGCACCGCGGCGACGAGCGAGCGGGTGTAGGGATGCAGGGGCGCGTCCACGACGGCGCGGGCGGGTCCGTCCTCGACCAGCGTCCCCGCGTAGAGAACGGCGATGCGGTCGCAGGCAGCGGCAATGGACGCGACGTCGTGCGAGATGATGATGACGGCGCAGCCCTCTCGCTCGGCAGCGTCGCGGAACAACCCAAGGATGTCCTTCGTCAGGGTCGGGTCGAGGCCCGTCGTCGGCTCGTCGGCAAGCAGGATGCGCGGCTTGCAGGCGAGCGCGAGGGCGATCATCACGCGCTGGCACATGCCGCCGGACAGCTCGTGCGGAAACGCGCGAAGGCGCCGCTCGGGCTCGCGGATGCCGACCTCGGCCAAACGCTCGCGCGCGGCCGGCCATGCCGCGTCGGGCGCCATGCCCCGCCAGCGGACGAGCCGGTCGACGAGCTGCCGCCCGACCCGGCGCGTCGGGCTGAGGGCGCTTCGCGGGTTCTGGAAGCACATGGCGGCGCCGCCCCCCCGGTGCAGCGTCAGGTCTTCCTCGGCGCTCTCCATGATGTTGCGGCCATCGACGTCGAGCGCCCCGCTCAAGGAAGCGCCGTCCGGGAGGAGCCCGGCGACCGCGCGCGCCAGCATGCTCTTGCCGCCGCCGCTCTCGCCGACGAGGCCGAGCACCTCGCCGGGCCCGACGGTGAGCGAGACGTCGTTGAGCGCGGCGACGGCGCCGTCCCGAAGCGGCAACGACACGTGAACTCCGCGCATCTTCAGCAGCGGGTCGTTCATCCCGACTTCGACCGATCCAGAAAGCCTTCGCCGATCAGGTTGAACCCGAACACGCTGACGAAGAGAGCGGCGCCGGGAAAGATGGACGTCCACCAGCGCCCGCCCACGACGTCGGCGGCGCCCGCGCTGATCATCGCGCCCCACTCCGCCTGCGGAATCGGCACCCCCAACCCGAGGAAGGAAAGACCTGCCAGGGTCAGCATTGCCCAGCCGCAGTTGAGCGGCGCGATGACGAGCACGGGGGTCAGGGCATTGGGAAAGAGGTGGCGGAACAGGATGGAGACGCGCGAGTTGCCCGCGCACTCGGCCGCCTCGACGAAGCCGCGCCCGCGCAACGCGCGGATCTCGCTTCGCATGATCCGCACGTAGGCGGGCGCGAAGATGAGCCCGATCGCGACCGTGAGGTTGAACAGCCCGCTTCCGAACATCGCGGAGACGGTGAGGGCGAGGATGAAGGCCGGGAACGCCTGGACGATGTCGGTGAGCCGCATCGCGACCTCGTCGATCCAGCCTCCGACATAGCCCACGAGGCCGCCGACGAGGCTGCCGGAAACGACCGCGAGCGCGACCGCGGCGATCGCGATCCCGACGTCGATGCGCGCCGCGTACAGCACCCTGCTCCACAGATCCATGCCGTTGCCGTCGGTGCCCAGCGGATGGGCCGCGGACGGGGGTGCGAGGAACGCGGAAAAGTCGATCTCTTCGGGTCCCCACGGCGAGAGGAGCGGCGCGAGCACCGCGCCGAGGATCACGATCGCAAGGAGGAGGGAACCGCTCATGATCAGGTGACCGCCGATCGCCGCCCGCGGTCGGCGGCGATGCCAGAGCGTCCGCCCGGGGGGCATGCGCAGGCGTCCGGCGAGCGCCACCCCTACACCCTGATCCGCGGATCGAGCGCGGCCTGGACGATGTCGGCGACGAGGAAGGCGACGACGTAGAACGAGGCGGTGACGAGCACGTACGCCTGGATGACCGGGTAGTCGCGCAGCAGCAGGCCGCGCAGGGCCCACTGGCCGAACCCCTGCCAGGAGAAGACGGTCTCCACGAGAACGCTGCCGCCGATGAGGTTGCCGAGCACCAGCGCGGCGAGCACGGGAACCCGCACCATCGTCTCGCGAAGGACGTACCCGAAAAGGAGCGTCTTCGCGCCCAGCCCGTGCGCAAGGGCGCAGCGGTAGCTGTCGGAGCGCATGACCTCGAGAGCCGAGGCGCGGACGCTTCGCATCATCGGCGCGACGACGATGACCGCGAGAGTGAGGACCGGCAGGACCAGGTGATGCAGCGCCGAGACAAGCGCCCTCGGGTTGCCGGTGAAGATGGAATCGACGATGAGCGAACCGGTGATGATCTCGTAGTCGATCCCGGTCGCGATGCGTCCCGTCGGTCCGGGCGCGATGTCGAGGATTGCGAAGAACACGAGGATGAGGACGAGACCGAGCCAGAACTCGGGGAGCGAGTTGGCGACGAGGGCGGTGACCCGCGATACGTGGTCCCCGAGGCGGCCCGCATGCAGCGCGGCAAAGAGACCGAGCACGATCGACGCGCCGAGGGAGAGCAGGAATCCGAGCGCGACGAGCTCGAGGGTGCGCGGCAGCCGTTCGCCGATTTGCTCGACGACGGGGCGGCCGGTTCGGATCGAATCGCCGAAGTCGCCCCGGATCACGCCGGCCATGTAGGCGCCGTACTGCTCGGGGAGCGGCCGGTCGAGGCCGTAGCGCGCGCGGGTGCGCTCGATGTCCTCGGGAGTCGCCGTCTCGGGAACGATGGCGAGGACCGGATCGCCCGGCAGCACCCGGATGAGCAGGAAACAGAAGATGCTGACGCCCACCAGGACGGGCGCCAGCATCAGGAGCCTGCGCGCTATGTAGAGACCAAGCCGCAACTGGCCGGGGCCGTGGCGACCTAGCCGTGCCCGGCCGGTGCCGCCGATTCAGGCGTCGAGGTATCGCAGCCGGAAGAGGCCGTCCACGGGCTGGACCCAGCCGGACACGCCGGCGGAGACCGGCAGGTCGAAATGTGGCTGGGCGAGGACGAGCCACGGCACGTCGGCCGCGAGGATCCCCTGGACCTCGGCGAAGAGCGTGTTGCGGGCCGCCTTGTCCGAGGTCCGGTTCAGGGTCTGGAAGATCTCGACGATCCGCGGGTTGTCGTAGCCGGCGTAGTTCAGGAATCCGGTCGGCGTCAGGCAGACCGCGAGCAGGTACTCGATGTCGTTGACCCACATCTGCCCGTTCGCGATCTGAAGGGGCAGGGTCTTCTCGCTTCGACGCTGGAACAGCGTGCCCGGATCGAGCGGCGTCACCTTGAGCTCGATTCCGGCCTGAGCGGCGGCGCTCGAGACGAGGACGGCGGCCCGCTCCTGGGCGACGTCGCCCGCGAGCACCGCGATTTCGGACTCGAACCCGTCCGCCGTGCCCGCCTCGGCGAGCAGGGCCTTGGCCTTGTCGATGTCGAAGCCGAAGGGATAGCCGGCGGGCGAATGGCCCGGCATGTCGAGCGGCACCGGACTCGTCGAGCGCCGCGCGTTGCCGTTGTAGACGTTGGCGACGATCGCATCGTAGGGCACGACGTGCGCCATCGCCCGGCGAACCAGGGGATTGTCGAAGGGAGGGGTTCCCATCGCCATCGGCATGAACACGAACTCGTTGCTCGGGCTCGAGATGACCTCGATGCCGCTCTTGCCCCTGAGATCGTCGATGTCGCGCCGCGACAGCCCGAGCGCGATGTCGATCTCTCCCTTCTCGAGGAGGAGGCGGCGATTGGCGGGCGCCGGAATGACCTGGAGCTTGACCCGCTTCACGCGCGGCGCATCGAGCGGGAAGGACGGGTTCGCTTCGAGGACGATCTCCTGCCCCGCCTTGTAGTCGGCGACGTTGTAGGCTCCGCCGCTCTGTGGGTTCTTCGTGGCCCAATCCTTGGCCCACGGGTCGTCCGCGGTGGCGTGCTTCTTCAGCTCTTCGGAGTCGTACACGAAGAGGCAGATGATCTGGATGTGATTCGAGAGATCGCTCGGCTGCGACTGGGTGAAGCGCACCGTGTAGTCGTCGACGACCTCGACCTGGCTCGCCTCGCTGAGGCCGATCAGGCGATAGACCCCGGCCACGTTCGCCTTGGCCGCGAACGCTCGGTCCTTGGACCACTTGACGTCGTGCGCGGTCATTTCGTTTCCGCTCGGGAACTTGACCCCCTTGCGGACCTTGAGCGTCCAGACCTTGCCTTCCGCATCGCTCTCCCACGACTCGGCGAAGACGGGCTCGACGGTGCCGGTATCCATCACCCGTGCGCCACCCTGCTCCTTCACGCCGTACTCGATCATGAACGGGTAGCAGTTCTTCATGACGGCGAGACCGACGAGGTCGAATGCGAGGTAGTCGTGATCCCAGCCGCCGAGATCGGCCGGGATGGCAATCGCGAGTTCCTCCCGGCCTTCGGCGAAGGAGCCGGACGGCGTCAGGGTCAGCACGAGGCCGAGACCGGCGCCGAGCTCGAAAAGCTGCCGGCGGGTCAGCCCATGGCGTTCGCCGATCCGATCGGAATTCTTGTGGTCCACGTTGCTTCCCCTGGCCTGGCGGGCGGCGGCTCGCGCGCGACTGCGCGCGGTGGCCCCGTCGCGTCCCGGCCAAGATTGAGCGGGCCACCGGTTCGTGTCAAGGTTGTCGCCGGCCGGGCATCTGACGAGAAGCGAGAGATCCTTGAGCACGGGCGCCGGGGACGTACCGGCTCGCGGCGAACCCGCGATGCCGCCGGAGGCGGAGCGCTACGTTGCGGAGACGGAACGCCGCGCCGCCGCCATCGACTGGTCGGCCATGCTCGTGTGGCGGGACGTCGCCTGCGGTCCGGGACCGCACCAGCGTCTGAACGTCTTTGCGCCGAAGGCAACGAGGGCGGCACCCCTGCCGATCCTCTTCTATGTCCACGGCGGCGGATGGACCCACGGGTGCAGGAGCTGGATGGAGTTCATGGCCCCGGCAGCGGCCGCCCTTCCCGCGGTGTTCGTCTCGCCGGGCTACGGGCTCGCGCCGGACCATCTGCATCCATCACCGGTCCTCGACTGCCTGCGCGCCCTCGCGCACGCACGCACGCACGCGGCCGAATTCGGCGGCGACCCGGACCGTCTCTACATCGGCGGGCATTCCGTCGGCGGGCACATCGCTTCGATGATTGCGCTCCGGCCCGATCTCCGCGCCCGGTTCCACCTCCCCGACGGCGCGATCCGCGCCTGCATCCCGGTGAGCGGCCTGTTCCGGGTCCTTGCCGGCGATCCGACCGGGGCGACGGATCTCGACGAGGCGAGCCCCGTGCACTGGACCGGCAACGCGGACATGCCGTTCCACGTCTCCTGGGGCGAGAACGACTACGAGCGCATCATCGAGGAGAACCGCGAATTCACCAATGCGCTTCGCGAGACGAACGTCGACCTTCGCGCCGAACCCCTGGCCGGACTCGATCACTATTCCGCCAACCTGAGCAACGGCGACCGTGACGGCGCCTGGTGCCGTGCGCTTCGCGACCTCATGCGCCGGACGGCCTGACTCGAAGAACGATGTTCACGATCGACAGCAGCTTCGAAGGCGGAAGCATCGAGGTTCTCGACGCGAGCGACCCCGGCAACGTGCGCCTGAACCTGAAGACCGACCCGAACGCCGAGGAAAGCTACTGGTTCTTCTTCCGTCTGTCGGGCGCGCGGGGCCGGACCTGCCGGCTGGTGATCGAGAACGCGGGCGGCGCCTTCCGGCTCGCCGAGCGCGAAGGGACGGACGTGCCGGGTCCGTACCAGGACTACCGGGCCTGCGGCTCCGCGGACCTCGACACCTGGTTCCGCGTGCCGACGGACTTCGAGAACGGCCGGCTCGTCATCACCGTGTCCCCGGACCGGGACTGCTTCTTCCTCGCGAGCTTTCCGCCCTACGGCCACGAACGGCACAACCGCCTCATCGCCCGGGCCGCGGCCGCCTCCCATGCGACGGCCACGGTGCTCGGCCGGACACCGGATGGCAACGCGATCGATCTCCTGCAATTCGGCGAAGCGCGCGCGGACCGGACGGTGTGCTGGATAACGGCGCGCCAGCACCCCTCGGAGACGATGGCCGAATGGTTCGCCGAAGGACTCATCGACCGCCTCGTGGACCCGGACGACTTCCTCGCCCGCAAGTTGCTCGACGAATGCGTCTTCTACGTCGTCCCCTGCATGAACCCGGACGGCGCGCGCCGGGGAAACACGCGCCGCAACGGCGGCAAGGTCGACCTCAACCGCGAGTGGGTCGAACCCTCCGCCGAGGTCAGCCCCGAAGTCTTCCACGTTCGCGACCTGATGCATCGCACCGGGGTCGACTTCTACATGGACGTGCACGGCGACGAGGAGCTGCCCTGCGTGTTCCTGGCCGGTCCGCTCGAGGTACCGTCGCTCACCCCGGCCATGCGCGAGAACTTCCGCGCCTTCGAATTGGCGCTTCAGCAAGCCAATCCGGACTACCGGACCGGCTATCCCTACCCCGGTGGCCCGCCGCCCACGGCCAACCTGCAGATGGCCTGGAACTACGTCGGGGAGACGTTCAAGTGCCTCAGCATCCTGGTGGAACAGCCGTTCAAGGACTGCGAGCACGCGCGCGATGCAAAGAAGGGATATTCGCCCGAACGCGCGCGCCGGCTGGGAGCGGCGTCGCTAGTGGCTCTGAACGCGGTGCGATCGAAGCTGTGAGGGCGTGCCCACGGACAGGCCGTTTCCGCGGCGGCGATCGCCGTTCCGCCGGCGTTGGGCCCAGGCGGGGGACCGCACTGGCGCTGCCGGCGAGACCGCAGTATCGTTGCCGGGGGCCGGCGCTGCGCCGGCCGGAGCGGTGACGTTCTCGACCAGACTCCTCGAGGGGCTCAGATCCTTGCAGGCGAGCCAAGTTTGCAACGCGTTCTCTGGAACGGAACGCACGAGGCTGCCAACGCTGCGAAGCGGCGGGGTTTCGAACCGGGACGGGCGGTGTCGAAAATGTCTCGTCGGTCCGAAGCGCAGCCTCGCTGGACTTCCGCCCGGACCCGCAGCCCGAATCGACTCATCCGCGCGCCACCATCGACCGCAGCCCGAGTGACCGACATGCCCCACCTCCACCCGACCGTCACGCCGACCGATGCCACCCTGGGCGCCACCATCACCGGCATCGACCTCGCATCCATGGATGAAGCGACATGGCGCATCGTCGAGAGCGCGTTTCACGCGCACGCGGTGCTGATCTTTCCCGGCCAGACGCTGAGCGAATCGGCCCAGATCGATTTCGCGGGGCGTTTCGGCGACATCGAGCGGCTGCGCCCCGACCCGCGTGCGCTCGCCGTCTCGATCAGCAATGAGAATCCCGACGGGACGGTCGCGAAGCCGCGCGAATTCCGCTTCAAGACGCAGCGCGGCAACGAGGGCTGGCATACCGACTCTTCCTACATGCCGCTCGCGGCCAAGGCTTCCGTGCTCTGCGCGCAGGTCGTTCCGCCAAGTGGCGGCGAGACCGAGTGGGCCGACATGCGCGCGGCGTACGATGCGCTCGACGATGCGACCAGGGAGCGAATCAGCGATCTCGCGGCGTACCACTCGCTCTATCAGTCGCAGGCGAAGATCGGCTACGAGATCAAGTCCGGGGCCGGCTACGGTTATCACACCAAGGGCGCGCCGCTGCGGCCGCTGGTGAAGACCCACCCGGTCACCGGTCGCAAGTCCCTGTTCATCGGCCGCCATGCCTATCGCATACCGGGCCTCGACGATGACGAGGCGCAGGGTCTGCTCGACGATCTCGTCACGTTTGCGTGCCGGGCCCCGCGTACGCTCTCCCATCGCTGGCGCGTGGGCGATGTCGTCATCTGGGACAATCGCTGCGTGCTCCATCGCGCGCGGCCCTACGATTTCAGTCAGCCGCGCACGATGCGCCACGTGCGGGTCGCCGGTGATCCGGCGAGCGAGCTCGCCGCGACCGGCCGCGACGAACGCGCCGGCGCCTTCGAACCGTCGGCGTCGAACCGGTAGCCGCCGGGCGCGGTCAGCTTGCGGCGCGGCGCGCGAGCGGCTCGGCCCGCGGATGCAGCCGCCCCACCACCTCGTGGATGAGGCGACGACCCACCTCCCCCCCGAGGGTCAGGATCGATTCGGGGTGGAACTGCACGGCCGCGATGGGAAGGGTCCGGTGCTCGACGGCCATGACCACCCCGTCCTCGGTGTCGGCGGTGATCTCCAGGCATTCGGGCAACCCGTCGCGCTTCGCGAAGAGGGAGTGGTAGCGCCCCGCCTCGAAGCGCTCCGGGAGGTTCGGGAGCAGCCTCCCGCCGCGCCACCGGATGGTCGACGGCTTGCCGTGCATCGGATAGTCGAGGGTGCCCAGGCGCCCGCCGAAGTACTCCACGATTCCCTGCAGGCCAAGGCACACCCCGAACAGGGGGAGTCCCCGTTCGAGGGTGGCGCCGATGGTATCCGCGACCCGGAAGTCGGACGGGGTGCCGGGGCCGGGGGAGAGGACCACGAGGTCGGGCGCGACCGCGTCGATCCGCTCCGGCTCGAAGCCGGCCCGCAGGGTCATCACCTCCGCGCCCGTCTCCCGGAGGTAGGCGGCGAGGGTGTGCACGAAAGAGTCCTGATGATCCACCATGAGGACCGTCCGCCCCGCCCCCGGCCGCCCCGCTCCCGTCTCCGCCGCCGATTCGGCCGGCGGGTCCGGACGCTCGATCGCGTCGAGCAGGGCCGCCGCCTTGAGCCAGGTCTCGCCCTCCTCGGTCTGCGGATCGGAGTCGACGAGGAGGGTCGCCCCGGCCCGCACCTCGGCCTCCCCGTTCCGGATCTGAACGGTGCGAAGGGTGAGCCCGGTGTTCATGTTTCCGTCGAAGCCGATCATCCCGATCGCCCCGCCGTACCAGCGCCGCACGGACTTCTCGTGGTCCTCGATGAACTGCATCGCGGCGTGCTTGGGGGCACCGGTCACGGTGACCGCCCAGGTGTGGGCGAGGAAGCCGTCGAGGGCGTCGAAGCTCCCTCGCAGGCGCCCTTCGACGTGGTCCACGGTATGTATGAGGCGCGAGTACATCTCGATCTGGCGCCGGCCGATGACCCGCACGCTCCCCGGCTCGCACACCCGGGACTTGTCGTTGCGGTCGACGTCCGTGCACATCGTGAGCTCGGACGCCTCCTTTTCCGAGGAGAGCAGCTTCAGGATCTGCTTCGCGTCGCCTATCGCGTCCTCGCCGCGCGCCACGGTGCCCGAGATGGGGCAGGTCTCTATCCGCCGGCCGTCGACCCGCACGTACATCTCCGGCGAGGCGGCGACGAGGTACTCGCCCTCCCCGAGGTTCATGAGCGACCCGTAGGGAGCGGGGTTGCGGGAGCGAAGACGCCGGAACACCTCGGACGGCGGAGCGGGGCAGCGCGCGAAGAACGACTGGCCGGGCACCACCTCGAAGAGATCCCCCCGCCGGAAGTAGGCGTCGGCCTTGCGCACGCAGTCGGCGTACTCGCCCGGGCGGTGGTCCATCTCGCGTCCGACCTTGTCCGCCGCCCGCCAGGACGACACCCGGCCGGTGCGCGCAAGTCCCTCCGTCGAGCCGGCATCCGTCGTGAACTCGAATCGGTGCTCGGTCGCCGTCGCCGCCTGGTGATCCACCACCAGGAAGGAGTCGGGAAGGTAGAGCACGAGGTCCCGGGCGTCCGGCGGCCGGATCCGCCGGAGTTCGACGGGGTCGAACTGGAACGCGAGGTCGTAGCCGAACGCACCGTAGAGCCCGAGGTAGGGGTCGTCCTTGGCCCCGAACCGGGCGATGATGGCGCGAAGAGCCGAGAACACGGTCGGCTGGCGGCTCCGGTCCTCCTCGGTGAACCCGGGCTCCGGCTCGCGCACCGTGAACGCGATCGTGTCCGCCCTGCGGTCGATGCCCGCGACGTGCGGCTCGCCGGCGAGAGCGTCATCGATCGGATCGAGGAGCACGCCTCCTCGTTCGTTGAGCGCGTGCACCGCGCCGCTTCGACCCCGGGCCACGATCTCGAGCGGCGGATCGGCGAAGCCGATGTCCCAACGGGTATAGCGCCCGGGGTACTCGTAGGACGACGCGAGAAGCACGCCTCGCCGCCCGTCGAGGCGCGCGGCGAGCGCCGCCACCGGATCGGGCCGGAGCGCCACCGGGGCGCTGCGCCGGACGATCTCCACCCCGCCGGCGGTGCGGAAGCGCCGTTCCCGGGCCGGGCCGTCGCCTGTGAACGCCATCGCGTGTCCTCGTCTCGGGGCATGAAGAAAGGGCGGAGCGTCGCGGCGGGGGGGGGGGCCGCGCCCGCCCGCCCGGGGGGGCCCCCCGCCCCCCCGCCCCCGGCTCCGGGGCCCGCCGTCCGGGTGTCCACCCCGGTCGACCGACGATTGTACCGGTGTACCGGCGCCGGTTTCGTCCAGGTGCATAATCCGGACTGCGATTACGCCGATCCGCGCGCCTGTTCCACACCCGGAGATCGAGACGAATGAAACCGCAAGCCTGCGAGCTGCTCATTCGCGGCGGCACCGTTATCGATGGAACCGGCGCCGCGCGCCGCGCCGCCGACGTGGCCGTGGACGGCGACCGGATCGCCGCCGTCGGCCGGCTCGACGGGGTCCGGGCGGAGCGCGAGATCGACGCGAGCGGGCTCGTCGTCTCGCCGGGGTTCGTCGACGTCCACACGCACGACGATCGAGCCGTCCTCTCCGACCCCGGGATGGCCTGCAAGGTGAGCCAGGGGGTGACGACGGTGGTCGCCGGAAACTGCGGAGTGAGCCTCGCTCCGCTCCACGGGCGCGAGCCGCCGCCCCCCCTCAACCTGCTCGGCGGCACCGACTGGTACCGGTTTCCCACGTTCGCGGCCTACCGCGAAGAGCTCGAAGGATCCCCGCCCGCCCTCAACGTCGCGATGCAGGTCGGCCACACCGCCTTGCGGGCGCAGGTGATGGACGGGCTCGACCGCGCCGCCACCGGGCGCGAGATCGAGCGCATGGTGGAGCTCGCAGACGAAGGCATGCGCGCCGGGTGCATCGGCTTCAGCACCGGGCTCGCCTACCCGCCGGCGCGCGCCGCCCCGACCGAGGAGGTCTTGGCGATCGCGCACCGGGTCGCCGCCCGCGGCGGGATGCACTCGACGCACATGCGCGACGAGGAAGGGGGCGTGCTCGACTCGATTCGAGAGACCGCGCGCATCGGGCGCGAAGCCGGGATCGGCATCGTCATCTCCCACCACAAGTGCGCCGGGCGCGAGAACTGGGGCAGGACCCGCGAAACCCTCGCCCTCATCGCCGAGGCCCAGGAGACCCAGTCCCTCGATCTCGACGTGTACCCCTACGTCGCCGGGTCGACGGTGCTCCTCATGGAGATCGTGGCGCGCTCGGAGAAGGTGCTGGTGTCCTGGTCCGAGCCGCATCCCGAGGTCGCGGGGCGTCCGCTCGAAGAGGTTGCGCGCGAATGGGGATGCGGGGTCGAGGAGGCGGTCGCGCGCCTCCAGCCCGCCGGCGGAATCTACTTCATGATGGACGAGGACGACCTCGCTCGGATCCTCGAGTTCCCGGGCGCCATGATCGGCTCCGACGGGCTTCCGCACGACGTCTTCCCGCATCCGCGCCTGTGGGGCACCTTCCCGCGGGTGCTCGGGCATTACTCCCGGGACCGGGGCCTCATCGGCCTCGAGGACGCGGTGCACCGGATGACCGGCAAGCCGGCCGCGGTGTTCGGCCTCGCCGGGCGGGGCGAGGTCCGCCCGGGGGCGTGGGCGGACCTCGTGCTCTTCGATCCCGACGGGATCATCGACGCCGCGACCTTCGAGGACCCCGCCCGTCCCGCGGCCGGGATTCGATCGGTCTTCGTCAACGGCCGCGAGGTCTGGGCGCTCGGCGCCGCCGTCGCCTCACCCGGCCCGGGCCCCGGCCGTCTGCTCCGGCGGACCCCCGCGCAAGGGCGCGCCTGAAACCCGGCCCGGGCAACTTCCCACCGGCCCGGGGCGGGGTCTGCCGTGCCGGTACCGGCCGGCGCGCGGCATGATCAGGAGTGGGCGCGGATTGCGTGCTCCGCGGCGCCGAGCGCCTTCGCAAGCGCCGCGAAGTCCTGCTCGACCGCGCCTCCGACGGGGGGAACGTCCGCCCCCTCGACCTTGAGCACGATCCGCTCGCGTCCGGGACGGTACTTCAGCCGCGTGCGGCCGAGGATCTCGGTGGAGCCGGCCGACAGCCGCCAGGCGAGGCGCATGCCACGCCCCAGGATCTCCGCACGGCGCCGGGCGTCCTCGCCGAGGAGCGGCCCGAGCCGCTTCGCCGCCGGCGCGTCGGCGGGATTTCCGCCGTAGCGGCCGAAGACGACGAGGCCGAGGAAGGCGCGCTCGCCGTGCGCGGCGGCGAGGTAGTTGTGACGCACCACCCGAAGGAGGCCCTGCTCGGCCCGATAGTCGGGGTGCTCGCGCCACGAGATGTCGGCGAGGTGGCAGGCCGCGAGCGCGAGCCGCCGCCATGGTCCGTTGCCCGTGAGCGGGGCGAGCCAGCCATGGAGCGCCTCCGCGAACTCGGGAAACCGCGCTTCGCGGCGCCCGAGCGCCTCGGCCGCGCGGAGCAGCGCGTCGGCCGACCGCTCCTTCACGGACAGCCGGGAGTGGACGAGCCCCTCGCGCACCCCCGTGGAGCAGAACCGGATCGTTCGCGGGCGGGTCGCTTCGAGCAGCTCCGCGAGCAGCCGGGCCGCGTACGGGAGCTGGCGGGCGCGCCGCCGGTTGATCCCCCTGGTGGCGCCGAGGGCGGTTGGCCGCAGCCGGCTGATGGAGTCGGCGAAGCCGGCGATCTCGCGCGCCCCGAGGGCGTAGTCGTGAATGATGTGCAGGGGATGGTCGGCGCGCTCGATGTGGAGCCGCGCGAGGGCGCGCCACGATCCTCCCACCGGGTAGAAGTTCGCGCGTCGGCGCTCGCCAAGCCAGGCGACGCCGGCGAGGGCGGTGCGCAGCCGCTGACCAGCCGCACTCGGATCCTCGGTATGGGCGTCCGCCATGCGCATCGTTCCGAGCGGGAGGGTCGCCTGGCGCCCGATGCACCCGCGCCGGATCTCGACGAGCTCGAGGCTCCCGCCTCCGAGGTCGCCCATGATCCCCGTCGCTCCCGGCATCCCGGCCACCACCCCGAGCGCGGACAGGCGCGCCTCCTCGGTGCCGTCGAGAACCCGGATTCGGGCGCCTGAGGCTTCCTCGATGTCTCCGACCAGCCGGACTCCGTTGCGTGCGTCGCGCACCGCCGCGGTGGCGATGAGCTCGGTGTCGCCGACTCCGAGCGCGGTGGCGAGCCGCACGAAACGCACCACCGTCCGAGTCGCTTCGTGCATGGCCTCCCCGTCCAGCTCGTCGCCGTGGGCGAGGCCGCGGCCGAGCGCGCAGAACACGCGCTCGTTGTAGAGGGGCACGAGGGCGTTCTCCAGCCGATCGAAGATCGCGAGCCGGACGGAATTCGAGCCGATGTCGATCACGGCCACCGCGCGTGCGTGCGACGGCCGCGGCACGAGGCGGGCGGGGGACTCCATCAGGCGCGCGCGGGTCGCTTCCTCGTCCGACGTTTGCCGAGGGCGGCACCCCGCCCCGACAGGCTCGGGTGGCTCATGAAGTAGTCGTGGGCGCAGAACGCGTTCTTGCGCGACTTGATCCGGGTGTAGGTGCCGTCCGGCTCGAGACGCCAGGCCTGCGCCTCGTCCGCGAGGTTCGCGCGCACGATGCGCTTGAGCACCTGGCGGTGCAGGTTGGGGTTCTCGATGGGGACCAGGGTCTCGACCCTGCGGTCGAGGTTGCGCGGCATCCAGTCCGCGGACGAGATGAACACCTTGGCCCCGCCGGTGTCGAGGCCGTGACCGGCCGCGAAGCAGACGATCCGGCTGTGCTCGAGGAACCGCCCGACGATGCTCTTCACCCGGATGTTCTCGGAGAGCCCCGGGACCCCGGGCCGCAGGGAGCAGATTCCGCGCACGACGAGGTCGATGGACACCCCGGCCTGCGACGCCCGGTAGAGGTGCTCGATGATCCTGCCGTCAACCAGCGAGTTGAGCTTCGCGACGATGGCGGCTTCCCGCCCGGCCCGCGCGTGTTCGATCTCCGCGTCGATGAGCTCGGCCAGCCGCTCGCGCAGGTTCAGGGGCGACACCGCGAGCTTCTCGAACCGGTCGGGCGGTGCGGTGCTCGTCATGTAGTTGAAGAGCTTCGCCGCATCGCGGCAAAGGGCGCGGTCGCAGGTGAAGAACGAGATGTCGGTGTAGATCCGGGCGGTGACCGGATGGTAGTTGCCGGTCCCGAAATGGGCGTAGGAGCGAAGGCCGTTCCACTCCCGGCGCACCACCAGCGACACCTTCGCGTGGGTCTTGAGCCGCACGAACCCGTAGACCACGTTGACCCCCGCACTCTCGAGGTTTCGGGCCCAACGCAGGTTGCGCTCCTCGTCGAACCGGGCCTTCAGCTCCACGAGCGCGGTGACCGACTTGCCGGCGTAGGCGGCGGCGGCGAGGGCGGCCACGATGGGAGAGTCGTCGCTCGTGCGGTACAGGGTCTGCTTGATGGACACCACGCTCGGGTCCGCCGCCGCCTGGCGCAGGAACTCGACCACCACGTCGAACTCCTCGTAGGGGTGGTGGACGATGAACTCGCTCTTGCGGATGGCCGCGAAGCAGTCGCCGTCGGAATCGCGGACCCGCTCGGTGGCGCGGGGGGTGAACGGGGAGAAGAGGAGCTCGGGCCGGGACTCGAGAACGAGCTCGCTCGTGTCGGCGAGCCCGAGCAGGCGCTGGCTCGCGACGAGGTCCCGCGAAGCGACCCCGATCTTGTCCATCAGGAAGGACTCGAGGTCTTCGGAGATGTTCCGGTCCACGGTGAGGCGGATGACGTCGCCGCGGCGCCGTTCCCGGAGCAGGCGCTCGAACTCGCGCACGAGGTCTTCGGCCTCCTCCTCGATCTCGACGTCGCTGTCGCGCAGGACCCGGCACACGCTCGAATCCTCGACCCGGAACCCGGGGAACAGCCGGTCCACGAACGCCCGAATGACCTGCTCCACGGGGATGAAGCGAGCCTCGTCGCCCGGAAGCGGCACGAAGCGAGGGATACCCTGGGGGATCGGAACGAGCCCGAACATCGCTTCCTCCCCGTCGCGGGCGCATCGGACCACCAGGCTGAAGCCGAGGTTCGGGATGAACGGGAAGGGATGCGAGGGGTCGCTCGCGATGGGGGAGAGGACCGGGAAGATCTCCGTCATGAAGTGCCCGTCGAGCCACGTCAGGTCCGTGCGATCGAGCTCGGATTCGTCGAGCACGAAGATGCCCTGGCCCCGCATCTCGTCCACCAGCGCCTCCCAGCAGCGCTGCTGGCCGTCCATCAGGGAGTGGGCCCGGTCCGCGATGGCCGCGAGCTGCTCGGCCGGGGTCATTCCGTCCTGACTGGGGCTGGCGATGCCGGCCTCCACCTGGCCGTTCAGGCCGGCGACCCGCACCATGTAGAACTCGTTGAGGTTGGCCGCGGAGATGGCGAGGAAGCGCACCCGCTCGAGCAGCGGCACGCGCGGATTCCACGCTTCCTCGAGTACCCGTTCGTTGAATGCGAGCCACGAGAGCTCGCGGTTGATGAAGCGTTCGGGGGTGTCGGAATCGATTGCCGGAGGGGAAGCGTTCAAGGCGGGTGGCTCCGATGGAGTCGGTCCGGGCGCACAGGCGCGCGACTCTCGCGAGAGTCTATTACGACTTCGACAAATTCGCGCCTTCCGGGGCGGGTAAGATAGCGGAGGTTCAGTCGGGCCGGGGGAAATAAGCGTGCGTTGCGAGGTCATCGCGATCGGAACCGAGCTGCTGCTCGGCCAGATCGTGGACACGAACTCGGCCTGGATGGGCGAGCAGCTCGCGCTCGCCGGGATCGACAGCCACTTCCAGACCAAGGTGGGGGACAACCGCGAGCGCATGGTGAGCGCGCTTCGCCTGGCCCTCGGGCGGGCCGACGCGGTCATCCTGTGCGGCGGCCTGGGTCCCACCCAGGACGACATCACCCGCGACGCCATCGCCGAGGTCATGGGAGTGGAGCTGGTCCGCGACGACTCCGTGGCCGAGCACCTTCGCGCCTACTTCAAGCGGCGCGGCCGCGACATGCCCCTCAGCAACCTGCGCCAGGCGGACGTTCCGGCGGGGGCGAGCCGCATCGCCCAGATGCCGGGCACCGCGCCGGGGCTCGTGTGCCCGATCGGCGACCGGGTGGTGTACGCGGTGCCGGGGGTGCCCTACGAGATGCGCATCATGCTCGAGGGCACGGTCATCCCGGATCTGAAGCGCCGGGCCGGCGTGTCGTCCGTCATCCGGAGCCGCACCCTTCGCACTTGGGGCACGTCCGAGGCGCGCCTGGGGGAGCTGGTCGCGGACCGCCTCGACGCCCTCGAGAACACCGGGCGGGCCACCATCGCGTTCCTTGCGAGCGGCATCGAAGGGCTCAAGGTGCGAGTGACGGCCAAGGCGGAAGACGAAGCGGCGGTCGCCCGCGTCCTCGACGAGGAGGAGACGCAACTGCGGAGCATCCTCGGAGACCTCGTCTTCGGGGTGGACGACGAGACGATGGAGAAGGTCGTGCTCGGGCTGCTCGAGGCGGGGGGGGCCGCCCCCCCGCTGGGCGCGGCGCTGCGACGCGCGGTGCGGGGGGGACGACGAGACGATGGAGAAGGTCGTGCTCGGGCTGCTCGAGGCGGGCGGCCTCTCGCTCGCGGTGGCCGAGTCCGTGACCGGCGGGATGGTGGCGATGCGGCTCACCGCCGTGCCGGGGGCGAGCGCCGTCTTTCGCGGGGGCGTGGTCGCGTACGCGAGCGAGGTGAAGCACGAGGTGATCGACGTCCCGCGCGGGCCGGTGGTGTCGCTCGACGCGGCACGGGCCATGGCCGCGGGGGGGGCGCGGCGGCTCGGGGCGGGCATCGGTGTCGCGGCCCCCGGCGGGGCCGGCCGCCGCGGCCGGGGCGGGTGGTGGCGCGCGCCGCGGCAGGGGCCATGGCCGCGGGGGCGGCGCGGCGTCTCGGGGCGGACATCGGTCTCGCGACCACCGGCGTCGCCGGCCCCGACGGCCAGGAGGGGCATGCGCCCGGCACCGTCTTCCTCGGCCTGTATCGGGACGGCGAGAGCGAGGCCCACGAGGTGCGGTTGCCCGGCGACCGCGAGCGGATTCGCCAGTACGCGGTCATCGCCCTGCTGAATCTCCTGCGGCTCCGGCTCGTCGGATCGAGCCTCCCCGTCGTGCCGCGCAACTGACGCGGGTCCGCCCGCCCTCCGCCGCGAGATGGAGCCGCAATCCGCCGCCACGCGAGCGCGGGCCTGCCGGTCGAGCCCGATGGAGCGAACGGGGGGTCCGCACGGCGCCTCGGGCACCGCGGGTCAAGATCCCGAGGGCCTGCTGCGGCGCATGTTCGCCGCCGCGGTGGACTCGGTGCGGGCCGATGCCTGCGTTCCGCCCGCCCTCCCCGAGCCGGCCGGGGGGCGCACGGTGGTGGTGGGCGCGGGCAAGGCGGCGGCCGCCATGGCTCGCGCCGTCGAGCGCACCTGGAGCGCGCGCGGTCACCCGCCCCCGGATGGGGTCGTGGTCACCCGCTACGGGCATGGGGTGGACTGCCGTCACATCGAGGTCATCGAGGCGGCCCATCCGGTCCCCGATGCGGCGGGACGAAAGGCGGCCGAACGCATCCTCGCGCTCGCCGCAGGGCTCGGGGGCGAGGACCTGCTGCTCTGCCTCGTCTCGGGGGGCGGTTCGGCGCTGCTCGCGGCGCCCGCCCCCGGGGTGACGCTCGACGACAAGCAGGCCATCAACCGAGCGCTGCTCGCGAGCGGCGCGAACATCACCGAGATGAACACGGTCCGCAAGCACCTTTCCCGGATCAAGGGCGGTCGGCTCGCCGCGGCGAGCCATCCCGCGAGGTGCCACGCGGTGCTCCTTTCGGACGTTCCCGGCGACGATCCCGCGACCATCGCCTCCGGCCCGACCGTCGCGGACCCGACGACGGTGGCGGACGCCCGCCAGGTGGCCGAGCGCTACGGCGTGCCGATTCCCGACCCCGTCGCGGCGTGGTGGGAGAGGGGGGAGTCGGAGACCCCGAAGGCGGGCGATCCGAGCCTTGCCCGCAGCACCGTGGAGGTCGTCGCGAATGCCCAGCGGGCGCTCGAGGCGGCGGCGCGGGTGGCGCGCGAGGCCGGCTTCGAGGCGCTCATTCTCGGCGACGCGATCGAGGGCGAGGCGCGCGAGGCGGCCCTCGTGCACGCCGGGATTGCCCGCCAGGCGCGCCGCTGGGGGCAGCCGGCGCGCCCGCCCTGCGTGCTCCTGTCGGGCGGCGAGACGACGGTGACCGTGCGGGGGGGCGGCCGCGGGGGGCGCAACGCGGAGTTCCTGCTCGCCCTCGCGGCGGCGCTCGACGACCTGCCGGGGGTCTTCGCGCTCGCCGCCGACACGGACGGGATCGACGGCACGGAATCGAACGCGGGGGCGGTGTACCGGCCCGGCCTCATGGCGCAGGCGCACGCGCGCGGCCTCGATCCGCGCGCCGCGCTCGCCGCCAACGACGGCTACGGGTTCTTCGCGGCGCTCGGGGCGCTCGTCGAGACCGGACCCACCCTGACCAACGTCAACGACTTCCGCGCGGTGCTGGTCGCGGGCGAGGCCGCGTAGGGTGCGCGCGGACCCGCTCGGGCCGGCCGGGCGGAGAGGGGAATCATGATGCGTTCGCGCAAGGCCAAGATCATGGCCACCCTGGGGCCGGCGAGCGATGATCGCGAGGTCATCGCGACCCTGTTCCGGGCCGGAGCGGATCTCTTCCGGCTCAACTTCAGCCACGGCGAGCTCGAGGACCACCGCCGCCGGGTGGAGATCATCCGTTCCGTGGAGGAGGAGGCCGGACGTCCGATCGGGATCCTCCTCGACCTCCAGGGGCCGAAGTTCCGGCTGGGGGCGTTCGGCGGGGACGGTACCGTGGAAGTTCACGCGGGCGAGGCCTTCCGCCTCGATCTGGACGACCGCCCCGGCGATGCGCGGCGAGTGACGTTTCCACATCCCGAGCTCTACCGCACCCTCGCGCCGGGAAGCACCCTGCTCGTGGACGACGGCCGGCTCCGGTTCACCGTGACCGCGCATGGGGAGGACTTCGCGGAGACGGAGGTCGAGGTCGGCGGCGAGCTGTCCGACCGCAAGGGCGTCAACGTGCCCGGGGTGGTCCTGCCGCTCTCGGCGATGACGGAAAAGGACCGGCGCGACGCCGCTCTCGGGCTCGAGCTCGGGGTGGACTGGATCGCGCTCTCGTTCGTGCAGCGGGCGGCCGACGCCGACGAGCTCCGCGGGCTCGTCGGCAACCGCTGCCGGACCATGGCCAAGCTCGAGAAGCCGGCCGCCCTCGATGGCCTCGCCTCCATCGTCGACGCGTTTGACGCGGTGATGGTGGCCCGAGGGGACCTTGGGGTGGAGATGCCGCCGGAGACCATTCCGACCGCCCAGCGGCGCATCGTGCGCGCCTGCCGGAGGACGGGAAAGCCGGTGGTGGTGGCGACCCAGATGCTCGAATCGATGATCACTTCGCCGGTCCCGACCCGGGCGGAGGCGTCCGACGTCGCGACCGCGGTGTACGAGGGCGCGGACGTCGTGATGCTCTCGGCCGAGACGGCGGCCGGGCAGTACCCGGTCGAGTCGGTGCAGATAATGAACCGGATCGTCGAGCAGATCGAAGGTGACGAGTACTACCGCGCGGGGATCGAGGGCGAGCGCATGAACCCCGAGTCGACGGTCGCGGACGCGATCTGCTATTCCCTCCAGAGCACCGCCCACGTGCTCTCCGCCCCGGCGGTGGTCGCGTTCACGGCGTCGGGGTTCTCCGCCCTGCGGGCCGCACGCGAGCGCCCGGCGGCTCCCATCCTCGCGCTGACCCCATCGCGGGAAACCGCCCGTCAGCTCGCCCTCGTGTGGGGAGTCCATCCGGTCCGGGTCGGCGACGTCGCGGACGAGCAGGAGATGGTGGAGGTGGCCTGCGATGTGGCGGTTCGCGAGGAGGCGGCCCGCCCGGGCGATCGGCTCGTCATCGCGGCGGGGGTTCCGTTCGGGACATCCGGCACGACGAACATGATGCGGGTCGCGGAGGTCCCGACCGGCGCCGGTGAGGGGACAAGTTCGTGAATTCCGGTTGCAAGGTCCTATAATTCCTCGCGCGGCAGGGTCGGCGGGCGCGATGTCCCCGCGCCCCGGTCGGGCTGCCAGGGGTACGACGGCCGGGCCGTAGGGGCCAATTTGAACCACCAGGAACGGGAGCAGGCGTGAAAGACAACTCCACTCGCGGGATCGACGACGTGCGCATCGAAGACGAGTTTGCCGTCGCGTCGCCGCGCGAGGTGATGACCGAGCACCCGGTCACGGAGTCGGCGGCCGGGACCACGTTCGGCGCTCGCCGGGACATCCGGCGGGTGCTCGAGGGCGAGGATGACCGGGCCATCGTCGTGGTCGGTCCGTGCTCGATCCACGATCCGGAGGCCGCGCTCGAGTACGCCGGGCGGCTCGCGCCGGTTCGCGAGCGGCTCGCCGGCGACCTCCTCGTGATCATGCGGGTCTACTTCGAGAAGCCGCGCACGACCGTCGGCTGGAAGGGTCTCATCAACGACCCGGACCTCGACGGCACATTCCGGATCAACCATGGCCTTCGCGTCTCCCGGCGCCTGCTGCTCGACCTCAACGAGATGGGAGTGCCGGCCGGGGTCGAGTTCCTCGACGTGTTCACCCCCCAGTACTTCGCCGACCTCGTGGCCTGGGGCGCAATCGGGGCGCGCACGACGGAGAGCCAGCTTCACCGCCAGCTCGCCTCCGGGCTTTCCTGCCCGGTCGGCTTCAAGAACGGCACCAACGGCAACGTCAGGATCGCGGTCGACGCGATCGGCGCTTCGCGCGCCTCCCATCAGTTCCTCGGGGTCACCAAGGAGGGGCGCGCCGGGATCTTCCGCACGAGCGGGAACCTCGATTGCCACGTCATCCTGCGGGGGGGCGACGAGCCCAACTACGGGGCCGCGGACGTCGCGAGCACGGGCGCGCTGCTCGAGAAGGCGGGGCTGCCGGCCCGGATCATGATCGACTTCAGCCACGCCAACAGCTCCAAGCAGCACGAGCGCCAGATACTCGTCGGCGAGGACGTGTCGGCCCAGATCGAGGGCGGCGACCGGCGCATCGTCGGGGTCATGATCGAGAGCAACCTCGTCGCCGGCCGCCAGGACGTGAAGCCCGGCGAGCCCCGGGTCTACGGACAGAGCATCACCGACGCCTGTCTCGGATGGGAGGACACCGAGCCGCTCCTCGATCGCCTCGCCCGCGCGGTCCGCGCCCGGCGCGACACCCCGAGCGCCGCCGCCGCAGCCGACTGACCCTTCTCCTCGACCTTCGCCGGGACGCGGAACCGCTCCGGGTCACCATCGGCGCTCGCGGCGGTTTGCGCGAGGATCCCCAGGTGCTCGTCGAGCAGCCTCGCACCCTCGACCGCGTGCGCCCCGGCGAAGGACCGTTGACCGAGCTCTCGGATGCGGAGATGGGGCGCGTCGAGGAGAGTCTGCTCGCCGTGCTGGGCGTGTTCCTCTGACCTCGTCGAGCCGGTCGGCCGCGGCACGATAGCTGCGAACCTCTTCCGCCGGCCCTGGTGACCCGTCGCGCAGCCCGCGACCGCGGCTCGTTCAATCGGCGATCCGATACAGCGCCTCCCCAGACAACAGAATTTCTGATGGGGCTTCGAAGAAATCGGTATTGGGAATGCTGCCCGCGAGTCGCTAAGTTGCGGCTGCCCGGCACCCGGTCCGAACGTGCGTACGCGAGGCTCGTTTCGGTCGGTAGCGTGCGGGGCAACGGACCGCACATGGGTGGAAGCCAAGAAATGGTCAATTCGCAGGAAGCGGTCGGCCAAGGGAGCGCATACCGCTATTTCACGCCGGTGGGCGGCCTGCCGTCGCAGCATTCGCTGCTGACGGACCGCGCGGTGGTCACCCAGGCGTACACGTTCATCCCGCGCGGCGCTCTGCGCGACATCGTCACCAGCCGCTTCCCGCACTGGCGCGCCACGCGCGCGTGGGTGCTGTCGCGCCCGGTGGCGGGCTTTGCGACGACGTTTTCCCAGGCGATCGTCGAGGTGGATCGGGGTGGCGGCAGCGAGCGCCCCGAGCCGGACCCCCACGTCGAGTGCGTGTTGTTCGTGATGTCCGGTGAATTGCGGCTCACGCTCGACGACGCGGTACACACGCTCTCGCCCGGTGGCTATGCCTACGTGGCGCCGGCCACGCACTGGACGGTCGCCAATGCGGGCGACGCGCCCGTCTGCTTCCACTGGATCCGCAAGGCGTATCACCCTCTGGAAGGTCTCGAAGCGCCCGATTGCTTCGTGTCGTGCGACCAGGACGTCGAGCCGGTGGCTATGCCGGGCACGAACGGCGCCTGGGCGACGACGCGTTTCGTGGACGCGGACGACCTGCGCCACGACATGCACGTCAACATCGTGACCTTCCGGCCGGGTGCGTCGATTCCCTTTGCCGAGACCCACGTCATGGAGCATGGGCTCTACGTGCTGGAGGGCAAGGGGGTGTACCGACTCAACCAGGACTGGGTGGAGGTCGAGGCCGGTGACTACGTCTGGCTGCGCGCCTTCTGTCCGCAGGGCTGCTACGCCGGCGGTCCGGGGCCGTTTCGCTACCTGCTGTACAAGGACGTGAACCGCATTGCGAAGCTCCCCGTCCCCGGTGCTCCCACGCCCGCGTAGCCCCCGGCCCGTTTGCTCGGCCCGTGCTCACGGGGAAGGGGAAGGTTCGAGCGGAGAAGAGCCCACTTGCCGTGCCGGGAGACCTCGGGCGACCTGACCGCCGGCGGGTTGCGCGGGCCTCGAGCTCTCGACCGGCGTCGCCCGACCGGAGTTTCCGGCCGACGACGACCTGATGTTGCATTCTTGAACCCGCTTCACGACGGGGCTCGCGAACCCCATCGGGCGCTCCACGCCATCGGCTGAGTGAGGAGCCACCGCTGGTCCGCCCGCCCAGAGCCGACCTCGCGTTGAATCGACCCGCTCGCATCAGCGGTATCGCTCGCCCTCGTCGCGGCGATAGCCCCAACCGGCGAGCAGGCCGGCGGCAACGGTGTAGCCGGCGATCCAGAGCCACGCGCCGGGAGACCACGGCGCGTCCGCGACCGCTCTCCAGGCGAGCTCCGCGACGTGCCTCGACACGAGGCACTGCGACACGGCTTCGAGCATGTCCGGAAAGAGCCGCGGCGAGAGGAACAGGCCGCCGCCGAACGCGAGACCGAGATAGACGATGTTGGCGACCGGGAGTGCCGCGCGAAACGTCACCCAGTAGCCGATGGCGATCCCCAGCAGAGCGAACGGCACGCTGGCGGCCACGAGCACGAGACCGAGACGCGCCCACGCGCCGGCGCCGAGGGCGACCGGCATGAAGACGTGGGCGACGACGATGACCAGCCCCGCGGCGGCGATCGCGAACAGCACCGCCGGCACCACGGCCCCGGCGAGACGCACGGCGACCGGTGCGGGGAGGATGCGTTCGAACGTCGACCAGGGGGAAGACCGGCCCTCCGCGATGCCCACGCCGAACTGGAAGAAGGCGACTCCCATCACCGCGAACACCGTGAACGAGGCCATGATCGCGTTGGCCTCGGCGGTCGTGTCGGCGAGCCCGACGCCGAGAAAGACCAGGATCACGCTCGGCATGGCGAGCGTCCCCGCGACGTAGGCGGGGGTGCGCAGCAGCGCGATGAGCCTCATGCGGACATGTGCGAGGGCGAGCATCATGCATCTTCCCGCGTCAGGCTGACGAAGGCCTCCTCGAGCCTTGCGGGCAGGACTTCGAGATCGCTGAACGCGACGCGGGTCTCGACGAGGCGCCGCACCAACCGGTCCGCATCGGGGGTGAAGAGGGTCACCACACCCGCCTCGAATGCGCTTCGCGAGACCGGATCGACGTCCGGAACCGCCTCCGCCCGGAACCGCACGCGGCGTAGCGTGATCCGGCTCGTGATCTCCCGGCGAGTTCCGTCCGCAACCAGCCGGCCGCGATGGATCACCGCGATGCGCTCGGCGAGCGCCTCCGCCTCCTCGAGGTAGTGGGTCGTCAGCACGACCGTGCCGCCGTCCTCGTGGAAGGCGCGGACCGTGTCCCAGAGCAGGCGGCGGACCTCCACGTCGAGCCCCGTCGAGGGCTCGTCGAGGAAGACGACCTCCGGATTGCCGACGAGTGCGAGCGCGGCGCCGAGCCGGCGCTGCTCTCCGCCGCTAAGCCCCCCCACCTGCCGGCCCGCGAGCCCACCGAGACCGAAACGCTCGTAGAGCTTCGCCTGGGGCATCGGATCGGGGTAGTGGGCGGCGACGAACGCAACGACCTCCCGCACCTTGAGCCCGGAGGGATACGCCGAGACTTGCGGGGTTGCCCCGATGCGCCGGCGGATGCTCTCGTCAAGGGGAGAGCCGCCGAGGAGCAGCGCCTCCCCGCGGTCGGGCACCCGGAGTCCGAGGAGGAGGCTGAGCGCGGTGGTCTTTCCGGCTCCGTTGGGACCGAGAAGGGCGAGGAACGCCCCCTTGGGGACGACCAGGTCGAGCCCCGCAAGGGCGGGTCGGGCGCCGAAGGCCTTCGCCACCCCGCGAAGCTCCGCGACCGCCCCCTCTCCCGCCCCGGCCTCCGTTCCCACGGCCGTGCGGCGCCGCCTCGTGGCGCCCGTCACGTCGGACCGATCACGTGTCGAAGCTCCCCCGGTTTCGTGAACGGTTGAGGACCGTCGCCTCCAAGCGTTCAGATGCATGCGCGCTCAATCTCATCGAGCGAGACCTCCGCGCTCCGCCCCGTTCGGCCAGGCGGAACCGGGCGGACGCTCACCCGGGGCGCGAAGTATCGGGGGGGCAGAGAGGAACGACGAAGCCCCAATCCCGCCGCCGAGAGGCGTCATCGGAAGGTGTAACCGGCGGAATCGCGATCAGGCGACGAGGGAGCGGGCGAGGGCGTGGATCTCCTCGACGTCCAGCACCTGGTCGTTGCTCTCGAAGAGCCGGGCAATGCAGGCGCGGTGCAGACGGAGCTTGAGCGAGCCGATCGCGAGGCCGCCGTAGGTACGCTTGCCGTGCCGATCATCGCCCCGATCGAAGGGCTCGATGCCGTCGATGCCGGAGGGCGGGGTGGTGCCCGGATCGGCCAGCACCTCGAGATCGGGATGGGTGCGCCATACGTCCTCGGGAAGGAGACGCACCCCGGCGGCCCCGGTCGCGACCGCGATCCGGCATCCGGAAAGCGCCTCCGTCAGCGACGACTGGTCGCCGACCGCGACCGGTTCGCAGGCGACATCGAACCGCTCCGCGACCCGGTCCGCCGCGGCGGTCGCTCGGTCGATCGCTCGCGAGCTCAAGCGGACGCTCGCTCCAGCCCGCCCGAGCAGCCCCGCGATCCGCTGGCCGACGGGGCCTGTTCCCGCGAGGACGATGGCCGACCGGCCGGCGAGGGGGGCGTCGCCCCCGCCTTCGTGCTCGGCCAGCATGAGGGCGACCGCGGCCGCGGCGGTCGTGTTCGCGCCGTTGCTGTCGAGCATGACGGAGACGCGGAAGCCGCCGAAGAACTGGCGCCGGACCGCCGCGAGCAGGGACTCGCCCGCCGCGAGGTCGCTCCCGCCGACGAAGAGCGCGGAGCTCTTCTTGTGCGCGGGGCCGCGCGTGTAGATGACCCCTTCCACGGCGGGCCCGCAGCTCTCCGGGGTGACCCCCGCAAGCGAGATCAGATGGTCCGCGCCGCCGTCGTAGGCGACCACCGCGTCGAAGGTGCTGGGGGTCCGGTCGGTATCGAGCTGAAAGAGGAGCTTCTTCATTTCGGGTGCGTGCTATGGTTGCGGGAATGGGGCTCCGGCGGGCGAGGATCCGCCGCGGGCCGTCGTCGAACATCCGGCAAGGGAAATCAGACGCTCGCCATGATAGTGGATCAGACCATCCGCGGGTTCCTGGACGAGCTCGCGTCGTCCGCCCCTACCCCGGGCGGGGGAAGCGCGGGCGCGCTCGTCGGCGCGGTCGGGGCCGCGCTCCTCGCGATGGTCGGCAACCTCACCGCCGGAAAGAAGGGCTACGAGGCGGTGGACCGCTCGATGCGCGACCTCGTCGTCGAGGCGGACCGGTTACGGGGCGCGCTCGTGCGGCTCGCGGACGAGGACGTGCGCGTCTTCGCGGAGGTGATGGCCGCCTATCGGATGCCGCGTGGCGACGACGCGGAGCGTGCCGCCCGCCGCACCGCCATCCAGGGAGCGCTTCGCGCCGCGACCGAGGCGCCGCTCGCGCTCGCCCGGGTGTGCTCCGAGGGCATCGAGCTCGCGGCGGCGGCCGCCGCGGGAGGCAACACGAACGGGGGGGGCGGGGCGGGGGGGGGGGGGGGGGGGGGGGGCGACGGCCGCCGAGGAAGGCAACACGAACGTGGTGAGCGATGCGGGGGTCGGGGTGGTCGCGGCGCACGCGGCGCTCCGCGCGGCCGCCCTCAACGTATACATCAACGCCGGCTCGATCGCGGACCGCGAGTTCGCGGACCGGTCGGTGTCCGAACTCGAGGGCCTGCTCGCGACGGGCGCGGAGCGGACCGAGGCGGTATTCGCGCGCGTTCGCGAGCGGCTTTGATCACGAGCGGCTCCGCGGGAGGAAGCATGAGCTACATCTTCATCGCCAGCATGGACGTTGATCCGGACAAGGAAGACCTCTTCAACGAGGTCTACGACTCCGAGCACATCCCCCTCATCCTCGAGGTTCCGGGGGTCCACCGCGCCACCCGGTTCACCGCGGAGTCGTTCGAGGTCGAGATCGGGGGCGAGCGCAAGCGCGTCGAGCCCGATGGGCCCCGCTACTCCGCCGTCTACGAGATCGACGGACCCGAGGTCCTCCTCAGCCGGGAGTGGATCGCCGCGGCCGAGAAGGGGCGCTGGCCCACCGAGGTCCGGCCCTTTACCCGCAACCGCCACCACGAGCTCCGCAAGCGGATGTAGACCCGTCCGCCCGGTGCCTCGGCACCGAGGCCACCCTCCAGGGGAACGGGCGGCGGCTACTCGCGCGGAACGGCCGGGGGACGCTGGCGCGGATCGACGCGCGCGGTCTTCACCGCGTGCTCGGTCGTTTGCATGATCTCGATCGGATAGCCCGAGATGAGGACGCTCGTTCCGGGCTCCGGTATCGATTCCAGGTGTTCGAGGATGAGCCCGTTCAGGGTCCTCGGCGCGAGCGGGCCGTCGCCCGAGAGGGAGGAGCCGATGGCCCGGTCGAGGTCGCGTACGCTCGTTCCGCCGTCCACGAGGAAGGTGCCGTCCGCCTGCGGGTGCACGTCGGCGGTCATCGCGGCGGCCCCGGTGGCGAACTCGCCCACCACTTCCTCCACGATGTCGGCCGGAGTCACCAGGCCCTGGACGTCTCCGTACTCGTCCACCACGAGAGCCATCCGCTCCTGCCGGGACTGGAAGGCGCGAAGCTGCACGTCGAGCGGGGTTCCTAGAGGCGTGAAGTAGGGTTCGCGGGCCGCCGCGCGCAGGGCCTCCACGCTGAACTCGCCGCGCCCGATCGGGCCAATCATCCGGCGGATCGGAACCACGCCTTCCACCGCGTTGACATCGCCCCGATAGATTGGAAGCCGGTTGCGGGAACTGGTGAGGATCGTCTCCATCAGGGACCGCTCGCCGTCGTCGAGGTCGAGGCCCGCGATCTCGTTCTGTGGAACCATGACGTGGTCCACGGTCACCTTCTGGAGATCGAGCAGGCCCACCAGCATGGAGCGATAGCGGTCGGACATCCGCAGTCCTGCCTCGCTCACCACCGTGCGGAGCTCCTCGGTGCTCAGCCGCTCCTCTCCGCGCTCGGTGAGCCGCATCCGCAGCAACCGCAGCAGCCCGTTGGAGAGCCAGTTCACGACTCGCACCAGCGGATACGCGACCCGCAGCAGCGGCGCGAGCACGCGCGCCGCCGGGAACGCGAGCCGTTCCGGGTGGAGGGCGGCCGCCGTCTTGGGCGCGACCTCGGCGAAGATGACGATGATGACGGTGAGCGCGACCGTGGCGAGCGCGATGCCGGCCTCCCCGAACAGCTCCAGCGCCGCCCACGTCGCGAGCGACGAGGCGAGGATGTTGACGAAGTTGTTGCCGAGGACGATGAGTCCGATGACCCGGTCCGGTTGCTCGAGCAGGCGCCGCGCCCGCCGCGCGCCCGGGTGGACCCGGGCCAGATGGCGCAGCCGGTAGCGGTTGAGCGCCATGAGCCCGGTCTCCGAACCGGAGAAGAATGCCGACACGACAATCAGCACCACCAGGGCCCCGATCAGTGCGACGAGAGAGAGGTCGGTCATCTTCCTCGAGAGGGGAAACGAGTTAGGATCATCGCATGTTCGAGGCCATCAGCGAACGACTCGCCCGCACCTTCGGAAGGCTGCGCCCCGGCGCTCGTCTCACCGAGGACAACGTCACCGATGCGCTGCGCGAGGTTCGTCGTGCCCTGCTCGAGGCGGACGTGGCCCTGCCCGTCGCGCGCGAGTTCCTGGAGCGGGTACGCGAACGCGCGGTCGGGCAGGAGGTGCTGAGGAGCCTGACTCCCGGCCAGGCGCTCGTCGGCGTCGTGCACGAAGAGCTCGTGCGGCTCATGGCGACGGAGCAGGCGGACATCGCCCTGAACGTTCCGCCCCCCGCGCCGCTCCTCGTCGCCGGGCTCCAGGGATCGGGCAAGACGACCACCTGCGCGAAGCTCGCCCGATGGCTGGACGAGCGGCACGGACGCAAGGTCCTGCTCGCGAGCTGCGACGTGTACCGGCCGGCTGCGATCGAGCAGTTGCGGGTGCTTTCCGGGGAGGTCGATACCCCCTTCTTCGAGACCACCGAGCGCGAGCCCGTGGCAATCGCCCGCGCCGCCGTCGCGGAAGCGCGCCGGCGATTCGTCGACTTCCTGATTCTCGACACCGCCGGCCGGCTGCACGTCGACGAGGAGATGATGCGCGAGGCGAGCGCGATCCACGCGGCCGTCTCGCCGGTGGAAACGCTGTTCGTCGCCGACGCCATGACGGGGCAGGATGCGGTGAACGTGGCGCGCGCGTTCAACGAGGCTCTCGCGCTGACCGGCGTCGTGCTCACCAAGGCGGACGGCGACGCCCGCGGCGGCGCCGCGCTCTCGGTTCGCTGGGTGACCGGAAAGCCCGTCAAGTTCCTGGGCACCGGCGAGAAGCTGGACGGGCTGGAAGCGTTCCATCCCGACCGGATCGCTTCGCGCATCCTCGGCATGGGCGACGTCCTGACCCTGATCGAGGAGGCCGAGCGCAAGGTCGACCGCGACAAGGCGGAGAAGCTGGCCCGCAAGATGGGTGCCGGCAAACGCTTCGATCTCGAAGACCTCCGCGACCAGGTCCGGCAGATGCGCGAGATGGGGGGGATGCGGAGCGTGATGGAGCGGCTTCCGGGCATGGCTCAGCTCCCCTCCGGTGCGATGGAACGGGTGGACGAGCGCGAGTTCGTCCGCACCGAGGCGGTGATCAATTCGATGACCCCTCACGAACGCACCCATCCCCACGTCATTCGCGGTTCGCACAAGCGCCGGATTGCCGCAGGTTCGGGGACCACCATCCAGGACGTGAACCGGGTGCTAAAGCAGGCGGATCAGATGCAGAAGATGATGCGCCGGGCACGGCGCAAGGGCGGCCTCTCGCGCATGATGGGGGCGCTCGATCCGGAGGGGATGCCGGATCTGATGGCGGGCATGCCGGCCGGTGCGGGGCCGGGACGGGCCGCCCGGCGGGGGGGCAAGCGCCGGCGCCTTCGATAGGCGAATTGCGCGCGCCCGGCATTGCGGGACCCGGGCGGTGGGGATACAATTGCCCGCTTTCCTCGCGGCAGGGGCGGATACGCGACCCATGGTAAAGATTCGATTGGCGAGAGCCGGGGCCAAGAAGCGGCCCTTCTACCACCTGGTGGCGGCCGACAGCCGCAGCCCCCGCGATGGGCGCTTCATCGAGCGGCTCGGCTTCTTCAATCCGATCGCGGTCGGCGGCGAAGTTCGCCTCCGGGTCGATACCGGTCGGGTCGACCACTGGGTGTCTCACGGCGCACAGCTCAGCGATCGGGCCTCGAAGCTCGTCGCCGAGGCGCGCGGACAGCTTTCCCTCGTTCCCGAAAGCGACGAATCCGTTTCGGGTGAAGAGGAAACCGTCGCCGCCGACTCGGGCGAGGTTGCCGAAGTCGCTGAAGCGGCCGTGGCCGCAGAAGCGGCAGGTTCGGCCGACGCGGCAGGTTCGGCCGACGCGGCCGGTCCGGCGGAGGCGGACGACACCGCGGGTGCCGGCGAGGCGTCCGGGGAGTCGTCGGAGACTCCACCGGAAGCTTCCGGGGAATCGTCCGGGAGCTCGTAGCGGCCCCGCCGATGGGTCGTCCCGCCGAGGTGCCGGTGGGTACGGTCGGGCGGGCGCACGGCGTCCGAGGCTGGGTACGGGTCCGTTCGGACATGGACCCGGCCGAGGATCTGCTCCGTTACGATACGTGGCTCCTGGAGTGCGCCGGCTCGTGGCGGCCCGTCAGGGTCCGCTCGGCCCGGCCGCATGGAACCGCCCTCGTCGCGCACTTCGACGGGGTCGACGACCGCGACGCCGCCGCGGCGCTTGCCGGAACCCGGGTCGGGTTGCCAAGAGAAGCGCTGCCGGCTCTCGAGGACGGCCAGTATTACTGGGTGGACCTCATCGGGCTCGAGGTGTTGGACGAGGTCGGCAGGTCGCTCGGGACGGTGCGGGAAATGATCGAGACCGGCGCGAACGACGTCATGGTGATTCGCCCGTGCGTTCCCGCCGCATGCGATGGCACCCGGGCCGAGGACCGGATCGTTCCGTTTCTCGTCGGGGACGTGGTTCGTGAAGTGGATCTCGCGGCGGGTCGCATCCGGGTTTCGTGGAGCGGCGTGGATGACGCCTGACGAAGGCGCCGGCACGGTGAGCGGCGGGGGCCCGCTGAACATCGCGGTGGTGACCCTGTTCCCCGCGATGCTCGACGCCCTGCGGGTCGGAGGAGTGGCCGCGAGGGCGTCCGAGCGCGGGCTGTTCACGGTCACTGCGTACAACCCGCGCGACTTCACCTCCGACCGGCATCGCACCGTCGACGACCGTCCTTACGGAGGCGGCCCCGGCATGGTGATGATGTTCGAGCCGACGTTTCGGGCGATCGAGGCGGCCCGCGCCGGGGTGGGCGGCTCCTCCCCGCTGACGGTGCTCCTCAGCCCCCAGGGCCGGGCGCTCGATCAGTGCGCCGTGCGCCGTCTCGCCGATTGCCGGCGCCTGGTCCTCGTGTGCGGCCGCTACGAGGGGGTGGACGAGCGGCTCGTCGAGGCGGCCGCCGACGAGGAGATTTCGCTTGGCGACTTCGTGCTGAGCGGCGGCGAGCCGGCTGCGCTCGCCCTCATCGACGCGATGGTCCGGCTTCTTCCGGGCGCGCTCGGGCATCAGGATTCGGCCGCGGAGGATTCGTTCGCGGAAGGGCTTCTCGACTGGCCGCACTACACCCGGCCGGAGCGGCTCGCGCCGGAGCACGGCGGGCGGGCGGTCCCGCCCGTGCTGCTCGGCGGCAACCATGGCGCGGTGCGCCGCTGGCGGGAGAAGCAGGCGCTCGGGCGGACCTGGTTGCGGCGCCCGGACCTGTTGCGTGGGCTCGACACGGGGCGCGAGGCGCTCCTTGCCGAATTCATCGCCGAACATCGCGCGGACGGGTAGCGCAGGAGGCTTCGGCACGTCAGAATTCGCCGCTTGGCCCGCGCAGTGTCGCGGGGGCACGGCGCGCGAGGCGCGAGAAACGAGTCGCGGACGGCCCGGACGCGGCACAGCAAGGCAGGACGGATCTCGGAAAATGAGCAAAATCATCGACGAAATCGAACGCGAGCAGATGGTCGACGACATTCCGGAGTTCGCGCCGGGCGATACGGTGATCGTTCGGGTCCGGGTTCGGGAAGGCACCCGCGAAAGGGTCCAGGCCTTCGAGGGAGTCGTCATCGCAATCCGCAACCGCGGCCTCAACTCCGCGTTCACGGTCCGCAAGGTCTCCCATGGCGAGGGGGTCGAGCGGGTATTTCAGACCCACAGCCCCGCGCTCGCCGGTGTCGAGGTCAAGCGTCGCGGAGACGTGCGCCGGGCGAAGCTCTACTACCTGCGCGAGCGCTCCGGACAGTCGGCCCGGATCAAGGAGAAGCTGAAGCGCAAGTGACCGATGCGGACACCATCGAGGGTTTCCTCGACTCGCTCTGGATGGAGCAGGGACTGAGCGAGAACACCCTCAAGGCGTACCGGGCCGACCTCACCCACTTCGCACGCTTCGTCAACGCCCGCCGGCTCGGCCTTCTGGACGTCGAGCGCGGCCATGTCCTCGACTACCTCGTGTCGATGCTCGAAGCGTCGCCACGAACCACCGCGCGACGCCTTTCCGCCCTTCGCCGCTTCTATTCCCACCAGTCGCGGGCCGGGCTGATCGGAAGCGATCCGATGGATCGGATCGATGCCCCCCGACTCGGTCGACCGCTCCCCGAAACCCTGACCGAAGCGGAGGTGGAGAGCCTTCTCGGCGCCCCCGACGTCGACACCGCGCTCGGCTTTCGCGACCGCACGATGCTCGAGGTGCTGTACGCGACCGGGTTGCGCGTGTCCGAGCTGGTCGGGCTCGGAATCTCCCAGGTGAGCCTTCGTCAGGGACTCGTGCGGGTGACCGGCAAGGGTGGGCGGGAGCGCCTCGTCCCCCTGGGCGAGGAAGCGCTGGACTGGCTGGAACGGTTCGTTCGCGGCCCGCGCGCGGAGATCCTGAACGGTCGTACCGCGGAGGCGGTGTTTCCGAGCCGCCTGGGCGCGGCGATGACCCGGCAGGGGTTCTGGCTGCTCATCAAGCGCTACGCGGCACGTGCGGGGATCGTCCGGACGGTGACTCCGCATACCCTCCGCCACGCGTTCGCCACCCACCTCCTCAACCACGGGGCGGACCTTCGGGTGATCCAGTTGCTGCTCGGGCACCGTGATATCTCCACCACCCAGATCTACACCCACGTCGCGCGCGAGCGGCTCCGCAGCCTCCACGCCGAGCATCACCCCCGCGGATGAACACCTCGGTTTCGAGCGCGGTCTCCGCTTGAATCGCGCCGGGTCCGAGGGAGGCCGTCCGGTCCGGATTTCGCCCGCGGCGACGCATCCCCGAAGCTCGCGCCGGCCCGCCGCCCCGGTCTCGGGCGGAGGCCCGACCACGCTGCCCGGGAAGTCTTTCGTGGAGGACCCGGGCCGTGGGGGCTCGCGAGGCTTGGAGACCTCGGGAAGCCCGGAACGGCCCGGCCGGCAAGATGCTCACCGGCGCGGCGCGATACTGCAGCGCCCCCGTAAATTTCGATAGACTGACACGGTCGGACCACGGCAAGGACGGCTACCCTCTCCAGAATGCGTCCGCCGGCGCCGAGGCCGCACGGGCCGCCATGCCGCATCGCGGACACCGGCAGGTGCGCTTCCGCACGAGGACGATTCCCGCCGACCGCGCGGGAGACGGTTCTCTGCACCGTTCCGGAACTTACAGGAGATGACATGGAGACGACTCAGCACGAGAAGGAGTCCGGGCCGACCCACATTCTCGTCGTCGACGACGAGCCCGACATCGAGCTTCTCATGCGGCAGAAGATGCGGAGAAAGATCCGTGCGGGGAAGTACAGCCTGGATTTCGCGCTGAACGGACTCGAGGCGCTCGCGAAGCTCGACGAAGAGCGGGACGTCGGCTTCGACATGATCGTGACCGACATCAACATGCCGAAGATGAACGGGCTCGAGCTCCTCGGCGAGCTCGCGAAGCGAGGCGCCGAAGTCAAGTCGATCGTCGTCTCGGCCTACGGCGACATGGACAACATCCGCACCGCGATGAATCTCGGCGCCTTCGATTTCGTGACCAAGCCGGTCGATTTCGTGGACCTCGAAACGACCATCGAACGCACGATCGATCATATCCGGATGTGGCGCGAAGCGATGGAGTCGCAGAATCAGATCCGCGCCCAGGAGGCCAGGCTGGACATCGCTCGGAGCCTCCAGCAGTCGGTCCTTCCGACGGAGATGCCGACCAGCCATCGCTACGAGATCCATGCGGGATTCTTCCCGGCACGAGACGTTGGCGGAGACTTCTTCGACATCGTGAGGCTCGAGAACGAGCGACTGGGGCTCGCGGTGGCGGACACGTCCGGAAAGGGGATCCCCACCGCCCTCTTCATGATGGGGGCGAGGAGCGTCCTCAAGGGGACCGCGATCGGGTCGAGCGAGCCCGGCACCGTGCTCTCGGAGATGAACCATGTCATCGAGCAGGACAACCCGAACAGGATGTCCGTGACGGTTCTGTACATGGTTTACGACCCGAAGTCGGGCGAGATGCACTATGCGAACGCCGGCCACCCGAGTCCGTTCGTCGTGCGTCGTGACGGGAGCTGCGCGGAGTTCGATCCGGTGCAGGGGTTGGCGATCGGACTGGACGGGGACGCCGCCTACGAGGAAGGGACGACGACACTCGAACGCGGCGAGACCCTCGTCATCTACTCCGATGGCGTGCTCGGTGCGCGGAACGAATCCGGGGAGGAGTTCGGGGTCGAGCGCCTCGGGCGGGTGTTCGAGGGCAACGCGCCCGACGGGGCTCGGGAGGCGCACGAACGAATCATGCAAGCCGTGAACGGATTTGCCGTGAAGGGCGAGGACCGCGATGACATGACGGTCCTCGCGGTCCACCGGAGGTAGCCGGCGGGCAGGCGAAGGCGCCGCCCTTCGTCGCAGGCGGGGCGGGGCGTTTTCCGCGGGGGCGCTTACAGCCCCGGTTCTCGCCGGTCGCCGCGAGCGCGCCAGCGGGCGTCGGCGAGTACCACCGAGGTCTCGATCTGGCGTTCCGGGACGGTCCAGTAGCGCCGCAGCAGGCTCGATTTCTCCGGCCCCGGGACCGTCTCGAATCCGTGCCGGAGATAGAAGGCGATCGCCCAGTCGGCGGCGGCCCAGGTGCCGATGAGGACGGGACGATCCGCGCGCCCGAGCAACCCTTCGAGCAGTGCGGATCCGATCCCCGACCGCTGACGGTCGGTCGCCACGTAGGCATGGCGGATCAGGGTCACGTCCTCGACCGCCTGGATGCCCATCACTCCGACGAGACCGTTCCCGGCAATCTCGTATCCGTCGAATGCGATACCGGCCGCGATCTCGGAAGCAAGCTCCCCGACGGGCATGTAGGGGTCTTTCCATCGATCGTCCGGAATGATGCCGCGATAGGCCCGCGCGGCGTCGTTGATGATCGCGAGTATGCGGTCGAAATCGTCCGCGGTGCAGCGCCTGATCATGGGCGGGTAACGAGTGCGCCGACCGGAACCGCCACGTCCCTGGGCCGCCCGGGCGGAATGCGGTAGCCGGCGCGGGCCGCGAGCACCGGCCGTGAGACGCGGATACCGCCGCCGCATGCCTTCGCTGGCCGGACCGCAGTCATGTGCCCGGCGGCGGAACCGTACCGCGAGCTTCCAGCCGCGCAACCGGCCGGGCCCCCACGCCCCGGCGCCCCGTCGACCCGGCGCGAACCAGGGACGTTGCGCCGTGCGTTGCCGGCGAACGCACCAGCAGTGAAAAATGCGGCGGCCTCCACCGGCGGCACCCTCCTGTCCCGGCGCGCCCGGAGGCCCGCCATGCATTCATCGCGATTCTAGCGAGATTGCGCGTCGGACCGACGAGACCTGTTCGAGGTCACCCATCCTGGTTCAAGATCCGGCCGCTGCGTACAGGGAGAAACGCAAGCATTTCTCTTGGTAGCAGCCTCGTACGTCTCGTTCCCGAAACCGATTTGCAAACCTGACTCGTCGTCAAGGATCGGGACCCCTCAAGGAGTCCAGCCGAACGGTCCATTCGGCTTCGCACGGGGCCGCGGCTCGAGTTGCCGCCGGCCGACGAGTGCAACATGCCGCGACCGCAATCGGGTCCGATGATAACCTCGCGTTCCGGCCGACCCTTCGAGCCGCATTTTCCGGAGCCGGGTCAACGGACTCGAGGCCGAACCGGGAGTGGGCTGGGGGAGGGGGCGCGGCCATCGTGTACCGGCGCAGCGGGAGACTTCGATTGCGGACGTGAACTCTCCGGACGACCCTCTTCCGCGGCACAAGAACGACTTCGACCGGGTCTATGATCTGGACGACCCGAGCCCGTACTTCAACGCCTTGCGACCGTCCGACTACCGCATGCCGGGGGTGCTTGCCGGCGCGCTGAGGGCGATTCACGGCGCGGCGTGCTCCGCCCGCGGCGCGGGCGGAGCCCTGCGGGTGCTCGACTTCGCGTGCGGGTACGGTGCGGTCGGGGCGCTGCTGCGCCATTCCGTCGCAATGGCGGACCTCTACGCCCGGTACGCCGGGCGTAGCTGGCAACGGGGCGACGGGCGGAAGTTCTGGCCGGAGGACGCCCGGCACTTCGCCGCCCGGCGCGAGGGGTCCGAGGCGTTCGAGATCGGTGGGACCGACATCGCCCGGACCGCTCTCGACTACGCCGTGGCCATGGGTTTTCTCGATTTCGCCTTCCACGAGAACCTGGTCGACTGCGCCCCGAGCGAGGCGATGGGACGGTTCGTCTCCGGGGCCGACCTGGTCGTCGAGAGCGGTTCCCTGGGCGAGCTGCTCCCGGTCGCGTTCGAGCGCGTCCTCGAGGAAGCCGGCGCCCGCCCGCCCTGGTTTCTCTTCTGCCCCCGTCCCGACTTGGACTGGTTGCCGCTGGACGCGCTGTGGGCGAAGCGGGACTATCGTTCCGAGAGTCTTGGAACCGAACCAGTGCGCTATCGAAGGCCGCTGGGAGCGCCGGAGCGCGCGGACATGCTGCGCGCGACCCGAGCGCTCGGTAAGTCGGACGATTCGGTGATGCGGGACGGGTACCTGTTGGTCGACCTGATGTTGGCGAGGCCCGAGGCCGATGTGGCGAATCCACCGATCGGACAAATGCGCGCAAGCTACGACTGAGCGGAGTGCCCGCCGGGGCCGTCGCAAACGCGTCTTCGCACCTGACGCGTCGAACCGTCCGCCGCTTCCTTTCGGGGCCGGTGTCCGTCCCTCGAAGGGGCCGGTTCAGGCGGGTTCCAGCACCTCCGCGATTCCGATCGCCGCCTCGCCGCCGCCGCAGTAGAGCAGGTATGTCCGGCCCTCCTCCTCGTGGATGCAAGGGTCCCGGAGCTGGCGCACCACTTCGGTGATCTGACCTCGAGCCGACGGTGCGACGCGCAGGGCGGCCCCTTCCCAGTCGCGCTCCGGTTCGAGCACCGCACGGGTGCCCTCTTCGCGCCATTCCGTCCACGCGCCGCCGATCCCGACTCTCGAGTGAAGGATGCGCTCCGGCGCGTCGCCGACTCGTGACCAGAAGACGTCGAGCGCATCCCCGGCGCAGCGCACCGCCGCGTGGCGCATCTCGGGACAGAACAGCACCGGACCCGATTCGAAGCCGGTGAGCCCGTCGCGCGAACGGCGCAGCTCCCCCGGCATCACGAGCGCGTAGTGCCATCCGCGATGCCGGAAGACTCGAAAGTACGAGTTGCCGAGGATTTCCGGGCGAGCCTCGAAGTCGATTCCGTCCGTGGACACCGCGACCCGGGTGCGCTGCTCTCCGTCTTCGAGCATGCCGTGGTAGTACATCCGAATCTCGCGGCGGTCGTGGTCGACGTGCACGTCGGGCGACGCGATGTGGGGATGGAGATAGTCCTGCTCGATCGTCCACGCCGCTTCCCTTCGCTTCCGCTCGCTGACTGCCGCGGGCCCCGGTCTCTCGGTTGTGAAGTACGAATCCTCCAGGGTCAGGGTCCCCGGCGAGTGCATGCGCCACGGTCCGGTGAGCACGTCCGCGACGGCGAGCCTGATGTACGCGCCCTTGTGGTCGGCAAAGTACAGGTAATTGCGACCGAGCGGCCGCTCGATCCAGTCGGGGACGCGAATGAGCGACGGGCCGTTGATGTTCGAGCCCATCCGGTCGTCCATGTAGGGCCGGATGATCGGCTCGTCCAGAAGTCGTGCAACTCTCACCGTGGGCATTTCATCGCCTGTGGGTTCGGGGCCGACACTCGAGGGGGTCCTGCGTGCGGCCGTCCCTGACCCCCCACCCGCCCTGCTAAACTCGCGTGCGGCCGCGCGCGCCACGACCCTCGGGCATGACCCGATCCGGGCGCTGTGTTCCAGCCTTGCGGCATCGGACGGCATCAGGGCAGTACACGCGAATTCTTGCACACCCAAGGAGAACGGGAATGAAGAAGTCGGACATCTCGAATCATGTGTCGGCGGAGACGTCGCTTGCGAAGGTCGACGCGGAGGGCGCGTTGAACGCAGTGCTTTCGGCCATCTCGGATTCCCTCGCACGGGGGGAGTCGGTCACCATCGCGGGGTTCGGCACCTTCTCGGTGAAGAGCCGTCCGGAGCGAATGGGCCGCAATCCCCGCACCGGGGAGAGCATCATCATCGCGGCCTCGAGAGCACCCTCGTTCAAGGCCGGTAAGGCCCTCCGCGACGCGGTCGGCTGACACGACGGCCCCGCCGCCCGCCGGGACGGGCGGAGATCGCTTCCTCCGCGAGATTCCATCGAGCGCGCCGATTCCGGCAATTCCTCGATGGCGGGGTCCGCGATGCGGCCGGGCAACGAGCCGGTGCCGGGGCTCGGCCCGGCCCGGCCCGGCCCGTGGGGGAGGAATCGAGCGTGAACGGCCGGTCGGGGGCCGGAGGTCCTGCCCGGCCGGGCCCGGACCCGGGTCCGCAACGAACCGGGCCTTCGCGAAGGGGAGACAGACCATGCGCGACCAGTACGATGCCGTCATCATTGGCGCCGGAGTAATCGGCGCCGCAACCGCCTACGAGCTTGCGAAACTCGGCTACCGTACCCTGAACGTGGACCGGAACCCGGCTGCCGGTTACGGGCCGACGTCGAACTCGTGCGCGATCGTCCGGGTCTACTACTCGACGTTCGATGGTATCGCGCTCGCCTGGGAGGGGTATCACTACTGGAAGGATTGGGTGAAGTACCTCGAGGCCGAAGACGAGCGTGATCTCGCGCAGTTCATCGACTGTGGCTGCGTCGTGATGAAGACCGATCACAACGGGAACCTCGAAAAGCACCTCCGTCTCTCGAGGGAGCTGGGGATCCCTTGCGAGGAATGGGATCGATCGGCGATCCGCGAGAGGCTGCCCCTCTATGACCTGCGTCGCTTCGGACCGCCGCGGGCGATGCGCGACGAACGCTTCGGCGAACCGAGCGGAGGCGAGATCGAGGGTGCGGTCTTCTGGCCGACCGGCGGTTACGTCTCCGATCCGCAGCTTGCGTCCCGGAACCTCCAGCGTGCGGCGGAATCGAAGGGCGGCGAGTTTATCTTTCGCCGTGAGGTCGTGGACATTCTCACCGCTGGCGGCCGGGTGGGCGGCATCACCCTCGACGGTGGGGTCACCGTGCGTGCGCCCGTCGTCGTCAACGTGTCGGGCCCGCACTCCGCGGTCGTGAACGCCATGGCCGAGGCGCTTGGGGACATGACGATCGAGACGAAGGCGCTTCGCCAGGAGGTCGTTCACGTCCCGGCTCCGCCAGGGTTCGACCTCGCATCGTGCGGCTTCGTCGTATCCGACAGTGACATCGGCTGCTACACCCGCCCCGAGACGGGCAACCACATCCTCATCGGCAGCGAGGATCCGGAGTGCGATCCCCGCGAGTTCGTCGACCCCGATGACTATGTTCGCGACCTCACCGATCAGTCAACCGTCCAGGCCTTCCGGTACGGGCAGCGGGTGCCGACCCTCGGAATTCCGTCGAACCTTCGCGGGGTTGCCGATCTCTACGACGTGACCGACGACTGGATCCCGATCTACGACAAGAGCTGCATGCCGGGCTTCTACATGGCGATCGGATCCTCCGGGAACCAGTTCAAGAACGCCCCGGTCGCGGGCAAGATGATGGCGGCGCTCATCGACTACTGCGAGGGGGGGAACGATCACGACGTGCACCCGCTCACCTTGCGCCTCGACTACATCGGACGCGAAGTGAACGTCGGCTTCTATTCCCGCAAGCGCGAGATCAACGCCGAGAGCAGCTTCACGGTGCTCGGCTGAGCGTCGCCCCGGGCTCGTCCGCGCCAAAGGACCATCGCGATCGGGCGGATGCCGACATCGCCTCCTTCCGGAGCGTGCGTACGAATTCACCGGGCGCTCCGGGGCGCGGACGTCGGAATCGTGTTCGCGTCGCACGATGTGCGAGCCTCGCGAACGGATCTGCGGTCAGGGCGGGATCGAGATGCCCACCCGGGTAACATGACGCATCCAGGTCGGAGCCGGGAGCGAACATGACGATGACGACCCGCGAGCGAGTCCATGTGGAGAGAGCGGGAGTGGTCGTCATGGGCCTGTCGGCCGCGGACGCATTCCCCCTGTTCAATGCGGAGGGAGAACGACGATGGGTGGCGGGATGGGACCCGCGCTTCGTGCACCCTGTCGAGACCGGCGCGGGAGAGGGCTGCGTCTTTCAGACCACCAAGCCGGGGGCGGGAACCGCGACCTGGATCCAGACGCGGCACGAACTCTCCACCCGCTCCGCGTCGTTCGTTTACGTGATTCCGGACCACCACGTTGCCATGGTGGACGTGGACGTGATTGCCGACGGCGAGGGCCGGAGCAAGGCGCGCGTGAGGTATAGGATGACCTCCGTCTCATCCGCCGCGGACAACTTCGTTCGAGAGTTCGGCGAATCCTTCGATGATTTCATGGGCGAGTGGGCGGATGCCGTTCAGCGACACATCGTCGAGGGTGTGCCCTTGCCCGGACGGTGATGGTCGTTCGTTCGAGACGAGGGTCCGTCGGAATTCCGAACGGCGATGCCCGCGGCAGGACGGTTGCCGCCGCTTTCGCCCCTGGCCGGGAAGGGGGAGGCTGAATCGACCGGACGGCGCCATCGGCGCGGTCGCGGAAGAGGGCAGGGCGGTTGCTGCGCGATACCCCGACGTTCTGGTTCGACCTCGAATCCGACGACGTACGCGAGGATCTCCATGCGGGGGGATCGCGTGCTTCCGGGGGGCCTCGCGGACACCTCGCCATTCGGGGATGACGGGGCGAAGCGGCGCTCGCGTACCGCGCCCCGGGCGTTCATGATCGGGGATGCCTCCCCGCGTGACCGGATGAACATGACGCGCAATCGCATCGTTGAAGAGAACAAGCTCCCCGGCGCCCCCTCGACCGAGTGGGACGTGAACGGCTGGGGCGACCCGAGCATCCAGGGCTTCGGCCACGACATCAGCATCGACCCCGGCGAGACCATCTTCTTCAAGGTGAAGACCGACTCCCCGGACTATCGGATCGACATCTACCGCATGGGGTGGTATGCAGGACTCGGCGCGCGCCTCGTGGACACCGTCGTCCCGTCGGTGCCGCTTCCCCAGCTCCAGCCCGAAGGTGTCCGCGATCCCGCGACGCGCCTTTACGACTGCGGGAACTGGGCCGTGTCCGCGGCCTGGACGGCGCCGGACGACGCGGTCTCCGGGATCTATTTCGCGCGCCTCGTTCGCAAGGATCCGGAGCCGGAGCCCGCCCCCTGGCGGGCCGACCACTCGCTCACCCCGCCTGCCGTCCGCCCCGAGGCGGTCGCGCACGCCTACGGATCCCTCGGTCACGGGCGGCTTCGCATTGCGCTCCGCGAGCCGCGCGCGAGCCACATCTACTTCGTCGTGCGCGACGACGCGAGCCGCTCCGACATCCTGTTCCAGACCGCCGACACCACCTGGCAGGCGTACAACCGCTACGGCGGCCATTGCACCTACGGCCGTCTCGATCCCGAGCACCCCCGCCAGCACGGGGGACCGCCCCGCGCCTACAAGGTGAGCTACAACCGTCCCCTCGAGACCCGCCACTACCGGGCCGTGAACACCGTGTTCAACGCGGAGTACCCCTTCGTGCGGTTCCTGGAGGCCAACGGCTTCGACGTGAGCTACACCACCGGCGTCGACAGCGACCGGCGGGGCGAGCTCATCCGCAACCACCGGCTCTTTCTCTCCGTCGGGCACGACGAGTACTGGTCGGGGCGCCAGCGGCGCAATGTCGAGGCGGCGCGCGACGCCGGCGTTCATCTCGCCTTCTTCAGCGGCAACGAGGTCTTCTGGAAGACGCGTTTCGAGCCCGGAATCGCCGGAGACGAGGCGCCGTACCGGACCCTCGTCACCTACAAGGAGACTCACGCCAACGCGAAGATCGATCCGGTGCCCGACGTGTGGACCGGCACCTGGCGGGACTCGCGCCCCTTCAACCCCGAGGGGCCGCAGCCGGAGAACGCGCTGACGGGCACCATCTTCACCGTGAATGCCTGGCGCAACGATCCGATCATCGTCCCGGCCGAGTACGCGCGGCTGCGCTTCTGGCGCAACACCGACGTCGCACGCCTCGAGCCGGGCGAGCGAGCGGTGCTCCTCAAGGGGCTGCTCGGACACGAATGGGACGAGGACCTCGACAACGGGTTCCGTCCGCCCGGGCTCTTTCGCCTCTCCGAGACCACCATCGACAACGTGCCGTACGTCCAGGACTGCGGCTCGGTGTACGACTCCGGCACCGCCACCCACCACCTCACGCTTCACCGCCACGCGAGCGGCGCTCTTGTCTTCGGCGCCGGCACCGTGCAGTGGGCGTGGGGGCTCGACGCCCACCACGATACCGAGACCGGAGTGCCGCCGGAGCGGGTGAACGAGAACACGACGCGGGTCGGGGTCGACCCGAACGGTCCGGACCGGAACGTCCGCCAGGCCACGGTCAACCTCTTTGCCGACATGGGGGTCCAGCCCGCGACGCTGGTACCGGACCTCGTCCGTGCGGAAGCCTCGGAGGATCGCGAGCCGCCGGTCTCTCGCATCGACGAGCCGCGGGCCGCATCTTCCCTGCCGCCGGGACCGGTGCGGATCTCGGGCGCGGCGCACGATCGCGGGGGCGGGTGCGTCGCCGCGGTCGAAGTGTCGGTAGACGGTGGCGCGACCTGGCACCCGGCGACGGGGCGCGAGACCTGGCGCTACGAATGGACGCCCGAAGGGCCGGGCCCCGGGACGATTCGGTGCCGGGCGGTCGACGACAGCGGCAACCTCGAAGCGCCGGGCGCGGGTATCACCGTCACCATCGTGGAGAAAGCGTGAGGGACGTGGCGCGGCGCGTTCAGCATGCGCTCCGGCATGGCACGGCCGGCAGGACCGCCGGAGTTGCTGCCGAAGCCACGAACCGGGGCATCCCGGGAGGGGGCGTTCGCAAGCGTCGGTCGAATCGCTTCGCCGGTGCTCGCGAACCGCTACGATCGGGCGGCATCGAGCCGCCGGCGTACCGCCGGAAGCGGCGACGGGAGAGGAACACGCAATGGCACGGGACTCGCAAGTTACGCAAGCGCTCCGCACGCAGGTTCGCGAAGAGCTTCGAGAGGTCGAGGAGATCCGGGATCCCGATCTGCGGGAGAAGGTGGTCGAGGCATGGGCGCTCGCAATCGCGCGCAGCAGCTTCACGGCGATCGGCGACATCGCTCCATCGGGCAATCCCGGGGTGATGACGCTACGGCGCGGCACCCAGGTGGACCACCTGCGAGGCGTCACCCGTCTGGCCATGGGGATGGCAGATGAGCTCATGGCGAATTTCCCGGAGCTCGAGATAGACCGCGACATCGTCATCGCAGGGGCGCTTTGCCACGACGTCGGCAAGCCGTGGGAGTTCGACCCCGAGAACCGGAAGCGGTGGGAGTCCAGGCCACGCGCGGCCGGCCTTCCGTCGGTGCGGCACCCCGCCTATGGAGCGCACCTTTGCTTCACGGTCGGTCTGCCGGAGGAGGTGGCGCACTGCGCCACCGGCCACTCCGGAGAAGGCGAGCTCCTCGTGCGCAGCCTCGAGAACACGATCGTCCACCATGCCGACCACGCATTCTGGAACATCATGCATGCTGGCGACATGATCGTGCCGGAGAGCGTGCCGGGGCGAAAGCACGTGGACTAGTTGGCGCCTACCGCCTGCCTCCCGCGTCACCTCCTGTGGCGTGGATGCCGGCCGGCTGCTTCCGGATCCGTGCCGGGGTTGGCGACTCGTTCGGGTCCGACCGGGCTACCGGCCGGCCTGCGCGAACTCACATCTTCGAGATGATCCCGCAGCCGATCCGCCCGCCCGCGCCGCCGATCGGCTGCGTCATGTGGTCGTCGGGGTTCTCGTGAATGATGACCGCCGAGCCGTCCTCGTCGAGAAGCGAAGGGGCGCCGCCGCCAGCGACCGAGACGCGCGTCGTGAAGAACTCCGCCTGCGCGGTACCGTCGGCCGCCGCGTAGAGATTCGGAAGGTCGCCGTTGTCGGGTCCCTCCGGGTTGCGAAGCCCGTGCGCGACCTTCTCGGGATTGATGTGGCCCGTCGCGGACTTGAAGCTCGGCGAGCACGAGCCGGTGGCGTGCAGGTGTATGCCGTGGGCACCGGGCGGCAGGTCCCGAACTTCGACGTGCATGAGCACGCCGGTCGGGGTCTGTTCGAAGGTCGCGGCTCCGATGACCGCGCCAACCGGATTGACGATCTCCGCCCGGGCCGAATCGGCGCCAATCGACGGGCCGGGAGCGATTGCGATCGCGAGAGCGCTGGCTGCGATTGCCACGAATGACATGGTCCTCATCGTACTTCCCCATCTCTTGCGTTGCGTTCGTGCGTGTGCCGACGGGCCCGTTCCAACGAGACGGGCGATGCCACCGGACGGGCCGGGGCCTTCCGGACGGCAGCGACATAACCTATCGACGCGTAATGTTCGGAGGCTTCGTTCTCTGAGTAAAGTTTCCATACAGCATCAAGAGGATAGTCGCCGGGCGCAAGATCTTGGATGTCGGTCGCCGTCAACGCCCTGGTCCGGCCACCCCAGACGTCAAAGGTGATGAACCGTACCTCGATTGCCACAACCGGTTCGCTAACCCTCACCGCATACGTGGCCTTGTACCTGTAATTCCCACTGGAGTACCGTGACCCGCCTTCCTCGTAAATCGTGGTAACTCCGGGGGTGCCGACGAGATCCACTGGCATGGTGTCGTCATGGACGGCAACCCATTCTCGACGCAGAGCGGACTCTTTATTGAGAACTATGTTCGCGATCAGCTTGGTTTGGATGGAACCGCCGTCGGCGGTGGTGATCGTCGTTGCGCCGAAGGAGGAAGTGGCGACGAGAGCAGCGGAAACCAGAGTCAAGACAATGGCTGAGCGGCGGCGGTAAGTCATAGTGTTGGTCCTTGTTGTCGACATCGACCGCCCTTTCGGCGGCGTAAGTAGCAATTGGCACCAAATCCTCTCGCGATGCGAGCGCAATCAAGATCGACCGCATTATGGTGGTGACACACCGGCGGCATCCGCAAGATTCGCTGGGCGAAGCCCGGACGCGGAAAGCGCAGCGGGACGCGGCGCCCTTACTCCAGGCTGTGCCACGGCAGCGAGTCTTGTTGCCCGCGGTATTTCTTCGAGTTTGAGCCCGTCGTACTGATCTGCTCAGATGTGGATGCGCTCGACCTCGTCGAGCGAGATTTCTTCGCGCAGGCGATTGTAGAGCTGGGTGGTGCGGGTCGATTCGTGCCCGGCGATTCGGGCGGCGATCTCAAGGTCGCCGCCGTTTCGAAGGTATTCCGTGATCCCGGTCCCGCGGAAGCTGTGGGCGCAGACCTCGGCCGGCAGGCCTGCCTTCCGGGCCCGGCGCTTGATCATCTTGAACGCCCCCACCCGCGACATCCCCCTCTCCTGGAGCGCATCGCGCCGCCCGGGCTCGCAGCTCCGGAAGAGGGGCCCGCGCCGGTGCTCGCCGATCCGGGCGGCCTCGAGGTAGGCGTCGACGTAGCCTTGCGCCACGTGGTGGGCGGGGACGACGTTGTACCGCCCGCCCTTCTCGTGGAGCCGGAAGAACGACCGCGGTCCCTGGGTGTAGTAGTCGGCGATCCGCAACGCGACCGCGGCGCTCACCCGCGCGAAGCTGTAGACGAGGACGCCGAGGAACGCGCGGTCGCGGAGGCCCACGAGGTTCGTGACGTCGATGCCGTCGAGGAGGGCCCGGGTCTCACTGGCGGAGAGGACCGGGGTCTTGCCGGCCTTGACGACGTGCTTCGGTCCCCGGACCGAGCTCGCGGGGTTGAAGGGAATGACCTGGCCGACGACGAGCCAGTCGAAGAGCATCCGCAGCGCCGCGAGGTGCTGCTTGACGGTCGCCGGCGAGAGCGCGGCCGTAAGCTCCTCGACGTAGGCTGCGACCACCACCGGCTCGACCTGGCCGAGAGCGAGGCCCCGGCGTTCGCACCACTCCGCGAACCGCCGGACCGCCGCGAGGTACGCGTGACGGGTGTTCCGGTTCCGGATGTGGGCGGTGAAGAACTCCCAGAAGCGCCGCTCGGCGCGCTCGGAGGGGGAGAAGAGCGCCGGCGTTGATGCGCGTCGGGCCAGTGGGGGAGGGCGCGAGGCGCCTGCGGCGGGGATGAGGTCGGGGAACATGGGAGCGGAGTGTACGCCGATTCAGGTGCTGCATAAAGGACGTTATGTTACATATTAGGGCTGCACCATTTCTCCGAAGCGGTACATGTGGATCATCCGTAGATCTGCTGGAGCCATCAGGTGATGTGCGGACCGTCCGGAAGCTTGGTCGTGGGATTGGGGTAGGGGGAGGAACGCCCATCGCGCATCGCGGCGGCGCGTTCGTAGGTGATTTGCCTGCCTAGGGCGTAGTCTGGCAGAATTAGCGCAGAAACATAACAGTAGCGCCACATGAGGGTGCTACATAAGGGGCCTTAAATGACTGAATTTGCGAAAATTATCACCAGACGAATTGCGATTTCTTCAGCGACTGCACTAATTGCGACAGTTCTTTCCGCTTGCGGCGGAGGCGGAGGCGGAGACGGCGCCGGGATAGCACCCCCGCCCGCCCCCGAGCCAACAGCGTTGGCTAACGCGGTAGACTTGGTTGCCAACGACAGCAGGCAGGTCGACGGTGACTATGTGGGCGGCTGGTGGAACCACCGTGAAGACGGTTCTGATTCCGCAACCACCATTACACTGTCCCATAGTCAAGGAGTGAGTAGTGCGAGGCCGACCGTTTCCTATGACACGGATGGCAATCTTCACCACAATGTGTCTTTGAGCGACCGAGTTCCGCTGCAAGAAGCCGGTCCGTGGACCCGAGCGGGACGATACATCGATACGCGGGAGGGCCCACAGGAGCGGGTCGGAGTGACCAGCTCCGCACGTTCGGTTTCTGATCATAGTCTTGGGTCAGACTGGCAGGTCACCGAACTGACCAGCGCCTATGATGGCGGTGGAAACCTGACGATTCTTGTTGCGACGGACGTGCAGCAGGGCGACATGTCGATGGACCCGTTTAACATTACGGACAGAGCCGACTACAGCATCGAGCTCCCCACAGCGCCGGCTCGTCCGGTTAATAGGGATACACTTATTGCATATATTCCCGACGGTGAAAGCATTGAAGGGTCGCTGGACGCTGTCGCGGGTACTTTTTCATGCGCCAATGCCGATAATGGATGTGTATTCGTTTCGAATTACAGGCAGATGGACTTCTATAGCATTTACCCGGACGTGACATTTACATCAAGGGCCGGGGTGACGCAAGATGTCGAACCACGTGTATTCCCCAAGGTACCTCCGGCCGATTATCTGGCATTTGGTTACTGGCTCCATGTGCCAGAGGACATCATGGACAGCGACGCCTACGATTTCGGTGTATATGCGAGCGGCGGCGATGCGTTCAACGTTGCCAATCTCCGGGCCCTTACGGGTACGGCAATCTATAATGGCGACGCTGTCGGCATGTACTATTTGAACAGCTTATCAAGTAACCCGTCAGTCGGATCCTTTGACGCCGATGTACAGCTGACGGCCGACTTTGGCTCGGCGTCCGAGACCGGGTTCATCAGCGGAATGATTGACAACTTCCAATACGAGGGCGATGTAGCCTCGTCGCTCCCAGCAATGGTAAATTTGACATCACGTCCCTACAGCAGTTACTTCGGTCGATTTGATGTTCCGCAGGACTCTACCAATATTTTTGACACGGTGTATAGGAACAGGTCGACCTTCCCGGGAGGGAAAACTTCTGGTGTTACCGAGGCAAGTGTTGATGGAGTAGACTGGAACGGCGTCTGGCACGGTGCATTCTATGGCAACGGCGGTTCGCCAACAGACCACCCGACATCCGTCGCCGGCGTGTTCAGCACCACCATATTCAACGATAACAGCCAGAGCGACAGTGGTCTTACCGGATCTTTTGGAGCTCATAGACAATAACAGAGTTGGTAAAGATACTCTGGGTGGGGAAGGGCAGCTGGCCAGCTGCCTTTCCCTTCCACAACTTCAGGATGGACCACCCAAGCTGGACAACCGGAGACGGATCCGCATTGCGGCCATCTCTTCATCTACCGCGGTCGTCGGTGGGTCGTGTTGTGCTGAGCGCAGCTGATCATTACCGTTCCGCGACCAGGGTCAGGATGGTGAGACCCGTGCACGCCCTCCGGGAGGGGGGCACGTTAACCAAGTTCAGCATCGGGAAGGGAGCCAAGAGGAATGAAGAACAGCGACTGCGCGACGCTAAGGTGCCTGCGAACGAGTTTGGCGCTTCTGGGAATCGGGGTGTTGATTGCGGCTTGCGGAGGCGGTGGCGATTCGATGCCAAGCGCCGACCAGATGCCCGGTGGAGGCCAAGGGCCGACGATGACGCAACTCGGGACATGGAATGTGATGCCGAGTGGTCTCGATGTGAGCGACTCCAACGGTGTGCTGAGGGCCTATTACGATTCGGCCGACGTCGGGCACGTGGTAGCCGGCACGCCGGGACAACCTGAAGGTATGGGAACGGCGACCTGGACCGGCAGGTGGTCGGGCAACATCGAGGTCGATTCTGCCCTTGCTCCGAGCCTGCCTCTCGTCGGCCTGACCGTCAGCGACCTCCAGGGGCTGGGCGGGGGCGCGGTCGTCACCGTATACCTTGGAGGCAGCGTCGAAGCGGACGTGACCTACCAGAACCTTGGACTGGACCGCCTGGGCTTTTCTTCGTTGACCTCTGACCGCGTTTCCGTGACCAACGGCGAGTTTCAGCCCACCAAGACGCAATCGATCGATATTCCGTTGGGTACGACGACAGTGACGGGTACCGGAACCTTCTCTGGAAGGGGCGCGTTCGGCGGAGCGAACGCCGAAGGGGTTACCGGATACATAGGCGGCGGCATCAACATCAGCGGGCTGGGAGACCTCGGTACTTTCAACTCCGTATTCTACGGTACCAGGGACACGAACTAGTTCCCGGCCTGTCGCGGCCGCCGGGGAGGCTCGCACGGGACCGCCGGTCCCGTGCCCCAGGCCCGAACGTGCACACATGGACATCTTGAGGCACGTAACGCGAACGCTCCTGCGGTGCCCCACCCCTCGAAATGGATGACAACGTTCCGTGGCACGAACCCGAACCTGCCCGGCCGCGTCACGCGCTGTCCGTCATGTCCGCCCGGGCCTTGTAGACGGTGCCGCGTGAGACCCCGAGCTCGCGGGCGATGGCCGTCGGCGACAGGCCCGTCGCCAGCCGCTGCTTGATGGCGTCCATGTCGATTCTGGGCGGGCGTCCACGATAGGCGCCGCGTTGCCTGGCCGCGGCGATCCCCTCGCCCTGGCGCTCGCGGCGCAGGTTGGTCTCGAACTCGGCGAACACGCCGAGCATGTCGAAGAACGCCTTGCCGGCCGCGGTCGAGGTGTCGACGGGCTGTTCGGTGGCCGCGAGATGGGCGCCCTTGTCCTTGAGGGTCGCGACGATGACCTGCAGATCACGCATCGAGCGCGCGAGGCGGTCGATGCGCGTGACGACCAGCGTCTCGCCGGGGTGGATGAAGTCGAGGATGGTCTTGAGCTCGGGCCGTCCCTCGAGGGTGGCGCCGTCGCCGGTCTCGGTGCGGACCATGGCGCAGCGCGCGGCTTCAAGCGCCGCGAGCTGCGCATCGAGGTTCTGGTCCGCGGTCGAGACCCTGGCGTAGCCGATGCGCGCGGCTGAGCTGTTCATTTTGGGTGTGCCCACGGCATGGTCTGTACATTAACCCCGAACCCACCCCAAATGCACATCCCCGGGCGCCCCCGGGGTGTTCACTCGCCGCGTCCTTGTGGGTATACCCATACTGACGCTCATGCCGCCCTTCTCTCGACGTCAACGCGCCGGTCGTGATTGAGTTGAAGCTGACCGCAGCACGTCAGACGTCCATCCATGCACGTTCGGGCTGTTTGGGCCTTGAAGTGTGACAGCCGGCGCACGATGCGGACCGGTTCAGCCCGGCAGCGACCGGAACGGGTCGTGCGCCGGGATGTCGAGCGGCGCGAAACGGCGCAGGTTCCGGGTGAGAACCGTAAGATCGTGGACGCCCGCCGTCGCCGCGATGGCGAGGTCGGCAAAGCCGGGCGCGTGGCCGGTGGCGCGCGCCCGGTCCATCAGCAGTCCTGCGCGGCGCGCCGCGGGCGTGTCGAACGGCATCACCCGGTCGCCGTAGAGATGGAGAACGGTCTCGAGCCAGGCTGAGGCGGTCGGCCCGCGCGAGGCCGCCCGACCGCCTCAGCCTGGCGATTCCGTCGCTGACCTCGGCCACGGTGATCGTCGACAGGAACAGTTCGCCGGAACGCGCGTCCAGCCAGTCCGCCAGGGCCCCGGCGCCGTCCCGGCGGTCGGGAGATTCCATCGAAAGGAGGTTCGTGTCCACCAGATACATGGTGGACCCCGGACCCTACAGCTCCGCGTCGCGCGACGGGATCGCGTCGCGAGGCGGCAGGTCGCCCTCTTCGAGCCCCGAGGCGGCAAGGAGGCGGCCGAACGACGGGACCGCGCGCAGGCGGTTCCATTCGTCGAGGCCGACAAGGACGGCCCGGGGCTGTCCGCGGCGGATGACGACGGCCGTCTCGCCTTTCGCCGCGTTATCGACCAGGGCCGACAGGGTGGCCTTGGCCTCGCGCAACTGCACCGTTCGCATGATTCCCTCCCGGACCAATGTAGTCACATTGGCTCACCGCGCCGGATCGGACAATCGGCTCGGGCGGCGGCGAGTGGAGGATGGCGCAACCCGGCTTGCGGAACGCATGGCAGAAAGGCAGCCGGTCTGCGATCGCTGCGCGTACGTTCGGGTCCATGACTTCGACTCCGTCAGCTAGCTCACAATCGGCTTTCCACTGTATGCGAACGGACCGGAACGGGTCCCTCGCGTCAGGGTGGCGAACGGTGCACGAATGCACGGATGGGCGGGGCGCTTGGTCGCGACGAAGGCGCGACCGGATCAGGGTACGAGCAAGATTCGTGCGCAAATGCACGGTAAGGGATAGTCCGTTGATGGCCACTGACCATCCCACCTGGGGTCAGTTGCGGAAAAGGGCGAACGGTACCTTGACAGGGTAAATCCATATCACGGTGTCATTTCGCCCTTTTCCGCAATGGACACCTGTCGCGTCGCAGTCCTGGCGCACGATCACGCCGGCTTCCGTTCTCATACCCAGCCGCCGTCGGCGACGTAGTTCTGGTTGGTGCAGATGCCGCTGTCGTCCGCAGCGAAGAACAGTACCACCCGGGCCAGCTCCGCGGGGGTCAGCTTGCGCTTCAGGCACTGGCGTGCCATCAGCTCCTGCTCGCTCTCGGGCGTCAGCCATCTGTCGATCTGCCGTCGGGTGAGTATCCACCCGGGCAGCACCGAGTTCACCCGGATGTTGTCCGGCCCCAGGTCGCGAGCCAGGGAGCGGGTCAGCCCGACCACCGCGGCCTTGGCCGCGGAGTAGCAGGGCATCCCGCCCTGGCCGATCATCCAGGTAACGGAGCCAAGGTTGACGATCGATCCTCCACCCGCGTCCGCCATGGCTCGGTGCACGGCCTGGACGGCGAAGAACTGGTGACGAAGATTGATGGCGATGCGATCGTCGAAGTATTCCGGAGTCACCTGGTCCATCGCGTGCCGGTCATCGTTGGCGGCGTTGTTGATCAGCACCGTAATCGGCCCGTCGGCGGCAATCACGCGGTCGATGCCGGCCTTCAGGGCCGCGATGTTCCTGAGGTCGCAATGCTGGTACGTCGGAAGCGCCAGGCCGCGGGCGCCGATTCCGGAAATGAGCTCCCGGGCACTGGCATCGTCGATGTCGACGAAGTTGACCCTTGCCCCCTGCTCGCAGAATTTCTCGGTGATGGCAGCGCCGATGCCCGAGGCGCCACCGGTAATGAACACCACTCGACCCTCCAGGCTCGGATAGGTGGCCTCCTGACTCTCGTTCACCGCGCTTCTCCCCTTGGGTGGACCTGATTGCGTACGGCTCTCGTGTTCTCATCCGCGCGCTGGCGCGAGCTTGGTATCCGTGCGGCCGCCACGGCATCTCGCCAAAGTGTTCGGACCGGTGCAGCCACCGATTCATGCTCCGGGGGAACGCCTGCGGGGACGGCAAGGCAAGATGCGGGTCGTGCCCCGCGAGCAGCGGGCGAGGGCGACCGGCGTCAGCCGCCGTAGGCGACGAACTTCATGGCCGGGAAGACGCTGCGCCGGACCGGCCGGCGCTTGACGCGTGCGTGCATGTATCGTTTGAGCCCGGCCGCGAGCAGATCGGCCACGTCGGCCGGGGGTTGTGCGCGTCGCTCCTCGCGCGCCGCCGGCACCGTCTTCAGCAGCTGCACCGACACGATGAACTCGCCGCCATCCCGCGCATTTTGAGACAATCTGCAACTACCCGGCTCGGTACGCCCCGACTCCGGGGAGTATCGTTCATCGCGTTCGGCGTAGCTGAATTACCTGCTTGACGATATCGGCGAACGCTTCCTTCAGCTTTTCGGGAGTGGGGTTGTTGAGGAAGACGTAGGTGCCGCCGGGATCCTCGGTCACGCTCGAGCAGTTCCTGAGCTCATTGGCGAGCGATGACCCCACTCTGCTGGGATGCATGGCGGCGATGGTGAAGACGATGATTCCCGCGTTCTTGGCTGCGGTGCAGCCGTCCTGTCGGTGTTCGAACGCGTCGCCGCGGGCATTGTCCTGACCGTCGGTGAGAAGAACCAGGACCTTCTGCACCCCGGTGGTCTTGTCCATGGGGTGCACCGCATCGTTCCATGCGTCGCGCCAGGAGGCGTCGAGAAGACGAATTCCCCACGCGACTCCGGCGCTCGAGTAGGTGGAGGATCCACCTGCGCTCAGATTCCGGATGGCCGTGCGTACGGTGGTCAGATTCGAGTCGAGGGGCGCGATCGTCGACGAGTTGTGGCAGTCGTCCTGCGGGTGGACTCGCCACGGTCCATCCGGCTGAATGTCTCCGCCTCTGCAAAGATTCTGGCCGGAAGGGGCACGGTCGAGGTCGTAGCACAGGGGCTCTTCGCCTCCGCGGTCCTTGGACTCGGCCCGGGTATAGTCCTGACACTGGTAGGACGCGTACTGCCTGTCGGGAGAGGACGTACGGTCGGTGTAATAGTTCATGATGAACGGCTCCGCCGACGGGAGCGTGGTCGAGAACGAGGGCTTTCCATTCTCGAGGCGCATGTCAGGGCAACCCAGCCACGCTCTGCACGCGCTGGGAAGTCGGTTCCGGTCGGGCAGGGACTGCCTCTCGGGCAGGTACCGGCTGCTGTCCGGAGGACCTCGCGTTGGATGGGGATACTCCCGCTCGTTGGGGTAGACGGCCCATCCCTTGGTCTCCCAGCGCGTGCGGGTGGCCTGGTCCAGCCTGACTCGCCAGGTCCAGGGGACGATTCCGACGGCGAGCGCGCTGTTCGGAAACGACTCGAGAACATCGATGAGGTTGATGGCCGCCTGCTTGACGATCTTCATGCGGGTGTTGGGGCCGCCCTGTGTCGAGCCGTCGAGGGTGCTGCCCATCGAGCCGGTAGTGTCGATCACGAGCACGATTTCGGTGGCTCCGAGCGAACCTTCCGCACCCGAGTCGGCCTTCAGGGTGCCGGAACCTGAATCCAGGGAGAGCAGCTTCGCGAGGAGCGTTCCGCCCATGTCGGCTTCGGCGGAAACGCCGAAGGAGGCCGCATTTCGGTCCACGGCGACTACGACTTCGAGAGTGTCGAGAGCGGTCTCTCGCAACCCGTCCGGGAAGTTGGCGCCGACAATGAACCGCACGAAGCGGTCTGCTACCGGTTGCAACAGGATTCCGGCGTCCTCGTCGGAAACCGAGCTGGGAAGGTTCTGAAGCTCGAGGGTCGCCGCAATCGACGCCGAATCCGTGGCGGTCTTGAGCAGGTCGCGCTGATGCACCAGCCAGACATGGTCGACGATAAGGGCGGTCCCGCCGACGGTCATCAGGGTCACGCAGGCCGCGGCAATGGCTGTCGCGCCGGCGCGAGTCTCGCGAAAAAAGCGGTGCACGATCACCGATTCGCTCCCCGCCGCCTCTTCGGCGCTGGACGTTCGGGCGTGTGCTTGATGCTCCGATTCACGTCCACTTTCTCTGATTGCGTTCTTCTCGATGCTCCCTGCGCCGCCTTTTCGTGCAGGTGGCCCGGAAAGCGGTCCCGATTGCGGGAGGGGCCCGGGCTCGACCCACCCTCCTGGCGGATCCGACGTGACGGCGTTGCCGCCCCAGTTTAGGGTGGGACTCTATTGCAACCGTGAATTTAAAGCAAGAATATTGGTTGAACTATGGTGTTAATTCGGAATACTTATATTCAATGATCAATATGCCATCATAAAGATGTCCGCTTTTCATATGACCGCCGAATCTGCCGCCTGCATCGCCTGCGGACGACCGCGGCGATCGGTGTCCGCGTTCCGGATCTGTCGCCCCGCCACGTCGAAGAAACGGAATGTCTCGAGCGGCGGTCGGCGCTGGCTGGCCTGCCCACTCTGCCAACCTCGGTCCGCGTTTCATCCCTGGTCCCGGCTCCGCCCGGGCCGCGTGACTCGCAGGAAACGGTCTTTGGAATACCGGGGGGGCGGTTCGGCCGGGGGTGGTTCATCCGCTTGGGTGTGCCGTAACGTTGACTTGAGGGTCGATCATCCGCAATCTGCTTGCGAACGCGTTTCGCCGGGGGAGCTGAGGTTGCCAATCCTTGCGCCGCGGTCCCGGAGTCGATGAGCAGAGACGCCTTCGTGTCCCGCCTGCGCCTGATGGGCGTGGCCTTGCCCGCGATCTTCGTGGTCAGCGTGCTGTTCGGCGCGACCCTGAATGCCGGCTTTTCCTGGTACGTCACCTATGCCTCGATAGGCACCGCCACCGTGATCGGTCTGCCGATCTTCGCCTTCGAGGTGTTCTACGTGAACAGCCCGCTCGGGGTCGGCTTCCGGCGCTGGCCCTTTACCCGTTTCGTCGCCGTCCGGTTCGCGCTCTGGTGCGCCTGGTATTTCGTCGCGACGCAGCTCGCGAGCCACTGGTTCGGAGGCGCCGAGGGCGAGCTGCTGATGGACTCCGACTTCTGGTGGACGATTCTGTTCTCCTTCGCGGTCGGGTTCTCCGTCGTCTTTGGCCTGACCCTGAATCGCCTCATCGGACCGGGAGTGTTCCGCAATTTCCTCCTGGGGCGCTACCACACGCCCCGCGAAGAGGAGCGCGCCCTCCTGTTCATCGACTTGGCTGGCTCGACCGCAATCGCCGAGCGGATTGGGGCGACTCGATTCCTCGAGCTGATGAACGAGTTCGTCCATGATGTCGGCGTGGCCCTGGAGGGCAGCGGTGGCGTGATCTACCAGTATGTCGGCGACGAGGCGATCATCACCTGGCGCCTCGACGGTACCGGGGACATCTCCGGCGCGGTGGAGGTCGTCGTGCGCCTTCGCGACCGGGTCGCAACCCGCGGCGACGACTACCGGAGCCGCTTCGGCGTGGTGCCGTCCTTCCGGGCCGCCTTGCATGCCGGTCCGGTCGCGGTCGGAGAGATGGGCGACAGCAAGCTCGAGATCGTGCTGTTGGGGGACACCGTCAACACCACCTCGCGGATCGAGCAGTCGTGTCGCGAGCTCGGCCGGGATTTTCTCGCCTCCGCCGAAGCGCTGGCCCTCATCACCTTGCCCCCCGGGGTCGAGAGCGAAGAGATGCCACCGGTGCCGCTGAAGGGCAAGTCGCGGCCGGTCAGGCTGTTCGCCATCGGAGGCCCGCCTGCGCAACCCTCCGGCCGCGGCGGGCTTCAACCGGCGCGCAGCACCGGGAGTTCGTAGCCGTGGAAATCCGAGCCGGCATGCCAGATGTCAGTGTCGCTCCGGCCCTGGTCCGCCGGCTCCCGTGCATCCGGCTCGTCGCGACGACGCATGCGGAATACGGTACACGTGGTACTGAAGGGGCCGATAGCAGCCGTCCCACCACGCCGACGCGGGGCGCGGAATGTGCCCCTCGGTCACCAGTCGAGCGACACGGGGCGCAGCGTTCTGGTGCATGTGGGTTCCTCCTGGATCCGAGCGCCGGCAGAAGCGCTCCTCCTTGAAGTCGTCGCGCGTCGTTGACCTGCCTTACGCGCTAGCCCTCGAGACCGAGAGCGTCCCGGATGTCGACAGACATCCGGGCCTTCGTTTCCTCAAGCGGAATACCGGTCGCATCGGCGATTCGGACCACGGCGTTGAAGATGGCAAGAACCGCCGCGGCATCGACCGACGCTTCTTTGCCGACTTCGCGCTCAAGTCGTTCGCGCGCGGCTGCGAAACCGCTTCCGTCCAGGAAGAACGCGTCGGCGTAGGCGGCGAGTGCCGCTCCCGCGGCCACGCCGCCATCGGCGACGCCCTCCGCGACGATGGCGGTCAGGTCGTAGTCGTCGCCGGTATGCTCGCCGCTCCCACGGAGCAGCACCGCGTGGCTGGTGGTTCAGTAGAAGCACTGGTTGATGGCGGAGACTCTTCCTGCGAGGAATTCGATCTGCGCATGCGTGAGCGACCGATACTCGGTGCCGAAGTCCCGAAGGACCGCATCGGGGAGGTACTGGACAGCGTCGAGATCGAAGAACCCCTCGACTTCCGCCGGCACGAGGGAAAGGGCGCGGTGGATGTTGACGGCGGCGAGGCCGTCGTACATCCCGGCCTCGGCTTCGGTCACGTCCTCCGGAGCCACCGTCGGCACCCAGGCGAGGCCGTCCTTCGCGCCGGCCGGGCGTCGGCGGCGGGGGTCGCCGGGAGCGGGCGCCGGGAGCTCGTGGCGCGCTATCCCCATGGCGTCGCAAAACGTGTCGATGGCAATGACCGTCGCCATCACGCCGATGGCCTCGACATACTCGGAGTCGCTCAGGCCACCGGCGAGCGCGTCGTCGTACACCTGCCGGGTCAGGCGTCCCGAATCGGTCCGAGTCCGGTGGAGGAGCTCGATGAGGACCTCCGGGAGATCGGTCGCCGCAGTATGTGTCCCCGTGACGGCGCAGGGGGACAGCGCCGCCTTTCGGGCCTCGCAAAGCGCGCAGTCAGGTGCCGCGCGCGTTTCCTTCGCGATGGCCACCCGCATCGTCCCCGTCCACCACTCGCCGGGCCCGCGGAGCCGCTCCCAGGCGCGCTGGTGGGCGGCGACGAGCTCGTCGCGGACCGGCAGGGGAGCGCGGTGGTACTCGAGGGTCTCCCCCGTCCCTGCAGTCACGGGCATCGGTTGCCTCCGGCTTGCTGCAATCGTCACCGTACCGCCTTCTCCTGATTCCCACGATGTCCGTTGCGCCGCCGTGGTTGCGGGATCCGCAGACCTTGCCGAGCCCGTCATCTCGGGTTTGGTTTCCCGGCAGGTCCCTATCGGGCGGCAGAATACCAACCGGCAGACCGCCAACTCGATGCGACCTGCGGGCTTGTGACAACGACCCAGGGAGAAGGCGATGGCGCGATACCCCGGAACGGAACGTGAGCGACGAATCGAACCGGATCGCCTGAAGCGCCAGGTTGTGTCCATCTTTACCGGTACCCGCATACCGATCGCTCGAAGACATCGACATCATCACTTCACCAATCGGGGATGCAGTCGGGCAGGGCCTCTTCGAGCAGGACGGGGCGGATGCCGAGATTGCCCAGCCCGAGCGCCTCTCTCCCCACCACATTGTCCTCCTTCATGAGCGTCACCTGGTCGCGGGTGAGGGGCGGATTGGGGAGCAGCGCCAAAGCGCAGGCGAGGACGTCCCACACGAGGAAGGGGACCGGGACGAGGGCGGTTCGCGCGCCGGCCCGGTCGAGCACCAGCCGCACGAGGTCCCGGTAAGCGTAGACCTGCGGCCCTCCGAGCTCGTATACGCGCCCTTGCGTGCCGGGATCGGCGAGGATCCTCGCGCACGCGTCCGCGACGTCGCCCACGAACACGGGTTGAAGCCTCGTCCCGCCCATCCCGAAGATCGGCAAAACCGGCGCCTTCCGTCCCATCGCGGCGAGCTTGTTCACGAAGGCATCGCCCGGCCCGAAGATGACGCTCGGGCGGAGGATCGTGACCCCGTCGAACGCTTCCCGGACGAGGTTCTCGCCGATCCCCCGGGCGCGGACATACGGCGAGCCCGACCCGGGGTCGGCGCCGAGACCCGAGATGTGGATGAGCCGCGCGGCCCCCGCTTCCTTCGCCTGCCGGGCGACGTGCTGGGCCCCCTGCCCGTGGATCGCGTCGAACGTCGCGCCGCGCTTCTCGACGTAGTGGCCGACGGTGTTGATGACCGAAGTCGCGCCTTCCACCGCCCGGGCGACCGTCGGCTCGTCCCAGACATCGGCGCGCACGACCTCGATCCGTCCGTTCCCCGCGTCGTGGCTGTTTCCATCCTCGCGGCGGTCCCCGCCGTCCCGGCCGATTCCTCCCGCCCGGAAGGATGCGCGCTCGGGGTGGCGCACGCCCACCCGGACGTCGCACCCCGTGGCGGCCAGGCACTTCACGATCCGGCGGCCGAGGAATCCCGTTCCCCCGAATACGGTTACCGGCCCGGACGTCATCGTCCCCACACCGCTACTCCGCCGCCTTCCGGCAGATGAGCTCGATGGGAAGCGTGCGGCGCTCGCGGAGTGCACGGCCGGTATTGGCGACCGCCTTCTCCGCGAGCCCACCGAGGATGAGCGAGACGGCGCGGTGGGGCGACTTTCCGCCCGCATCGACCACGGCCCGCGCGCGGGCGGAGTAGGCGAGGGCGTCCTCGGTCGTGTCGCGCTCACTCTCGATCGTGAACCCGGCCGCAGCGAGGTTTGCGCGCGTTTCTTCCGCGGTCGCGAGAAAGCTCGTTGCGGCGGTCCGCGCCCACGGCTCCGGGTAGTCCGGCTCGCCGCCCGGCCCCTGCACCACTTCCGACAGGACGAGCCACCCGCCCGCCGCGAGCACGCGGTGGACCTCGCGGTAGAGCGCGCGTTTGTCCGCGATGTTCATCGAGACGTTCATCGAGTAGGCGCCGTCGAACGCCGCGTCGTCGAACGGCATCGAGAGCGCGTCGCCCTGCTCGAAGGAGACGCGCCCGCCGAGCCCGAGCCGCGACGTGAGGTGCCGCGCGACCTCGCAGAACTCGGCCGTGAGATCGATTCCACTTACCCGGCAGCCGAAGCGCCGGGCGAAGTAGCGGGCCGGCCCGCCGAGGCCGCTTCCGACATCGAGCACGTGGTCCGTCGCGTCGACCTCGAGGCGGTTCGCCATGTCCTCGGTCGCCTCCACCCCGCGGCCGTGGAAGTGGTCGTAGGGGGCAAGCGCCTCGAAGGTCGGACGCGCGGGGTCGAATCCGTCCTCCCGCAGCCTCGCCTCGAGCCGCGCGAGGAGGGCGCCGCTCGTGTAGTGGCGGGAAATCTCCGATGCTGTGGTCACGGGAAGCTCCGGGGGCGCCTGCTGGTCGTGGCGGCAGGGATCGGCAATCCGCTGGGCGTCTTGGGTTGCCGTGCCTTGGAAACGAACCCGGGCGACCGGTAGAGCAGGGCGATCAAGATGCGGAATTTCTCATTTTGTGGGAGCTTCTTCTGTTCGAGAGTGCGGACTCGCTTGCACGGACCCAATTCCGACACTAAGAATCCGGGTCGGAGTGAAGTTTCGGTTTCGCCGCGCGGTGAGCTTCGAGCGTACATTGTCGCGGGGTGGCGGGGAAGATCGCCGGGGCGGGTGCGATCGGCACGCGCCGCGAGGTGCCCCGCGCGCCGCATCCGCACCACGCGTGCGGGCTACCTCGCCTTGCTCAGCAGGAAGCTGAAGTTGGCGTTCTGTCCCGCCGCGGTAACCGCCTTCGCGTGGCAGCCCATGCAAGTTCCGCCGTGACTGAATTGATCGTAGGTTTCCAGCGTCACGTTGGTCAGGAATCGGGGCACCTCGCCGTTCGGGAACAGCCGGCTGCCCGGTGACCCCCGCCACTGGGTGCTGATGAGCCGGTAGTTGCTCCACACCGTGTCTCGAAGCCTGGCATGCCAGACCTCGTTCACCCGAGCGGTGCTCTCGAAGATCTTCCAGCACCGCACCACCTGGGTCCCGAACTCGCCGCGCGTGGCATGGCCGCGGGCGTGCGGCGCATCCTCGAACCACTTCCACTCGGCCGGGGAGATCGCGTTGGTCGCGCAATCCTTGCAGTCCGGATTGAACAGGACGTAGCGCTGGCTCTCCACCGATTCGGCGCGGCAGCCGCCGGTGAACAGCTCTCCCAGTATGTTGTTGGGATCGAGCGAGTTGTCGGCGATCGGGGCCACGTCCACGTGCTCGAAGGTCGACCAGATCCAGTCGCCGCCGTTGCCGCTCTCGGTCCGGTGCATGATGTGCATGCCGAGGAGGGCGAGGCGGGTCTTCACGCAAAGCGCCTCGCCGGTCTCGCTCCGGGCCGCCGGCACCGCGATTCGTCCGTCAACCGTGTAGTAGCGCACGGCCTCTCCGCTCGCGTCGGCGTCCATGATCTTCCACGAGGTCTTGATCGCGATCGAGCCGAGCGCGCCGCCCGTCCGCGCCAGCTTCTCCTCATAGTGGCCGCGCGGAAAGTCGACCGCTTTCCCGGCCTCCCGGAAGCGTCGCTGACCTTCCGCCGAGTCGAGACCGTTCGCGACGACGTATCGCTCGATATGGCCGTTCAGGCGGGTGTCGAAGACGATGTAGTTGAGATCCCGGTCGATGAGCGGCTTGCCGTTGAACTGGAGAATCTGGCCCGTTGCGACCTCTTCGGCCGCCCCCGACCGGCACGGCTCGTCCTCGGGCGCGAAGCCGAACAGCTCGCCCGGCTGCCCGTAGGACTGCCAGACGCGCGGCCGGTTCGGGTGGGTGCCGATCGGCTCGCCCAACGGAGCGCCGGCTTCGTTCGCCGGCCAGTTGAGGGCCACGAAGGTCTGCCAGGAGAAGATGTCGAACGGGTCCTGCGCGTTCTTCTCGAGATTGAGGTAGATGAAGGAGGCGTCGAAGTCGGTGTTGTCCTTCGGCGCCACCGGGCACACCTCCTCGTGGGGCGGCGTATCGCAGAGGCTGCGCGCAACCGTGTCGTTGGCGGGCGCGACCGGAGACGCAAGCAGTGACAGCAGCAGGAAGAGGAAGGAGAGCCGCGGTCGGGTGGCAAGCAATGAAGAGCGGTCACGCCCACCGTCCGGGCTCCGGCGGTGCCGGTCGTCGCGCTCGCAGGCGCCGGGAATGCGTCGAACCATGGCCTGACCCGCTCCAGCGAATGCGGCATATTCGAGCATGGAATGGCAGCCGTGGCACATTGGGCCGGATGAAGGTGGTCGGCTGTCAATATACCCCGTTCCGCGGCCGGTCAATGCGCCCCGCCGCGGTTCATGAACCGCCGGAGCGGCACCGATGAGACAACTCGAAACGGATCTCTGGCAGAGCACCGTTCACCGCTCGGGGATCCTGAGCACCCACGCGTGCTTCCTCGAGCGGCGGGAGGGCAACGTGCTCTTCTACAACTCGGCGACGACCGCGATCTCGATTGGATCGCCGATTTCGGCGGGATCCGGTACCAGCTCCTGTCCCACCGCGACGAATCGGGGCCCTCGCTCGACCGCATTCGGACCCGATTCGGCTCGAAGCTCGGCTGCAGCGCGCTGGAGGCTCCCGCCGTCGCCGGCGACGCGGCCCCGATCGACCTCATCTTCGAGGAAGGCGAGCGCTCGCTCGAAGACATCGAGATCATCCATACCCCCGGCCGTACGGACGGGAGCATCTGCATCTTCTGCAGGGCGCCGGCCGGCAAGTCGTACCTGTTCTGCGGGGACACGATCTTTCGGTGGAACGCGCGGTGGGCGACTCTCGTCCTTCGCAAGGCGGGTGGAAGCGAGGAGGCGCTCCTCGAGAGCCTGCTCCGGCTGCGCGAACTCGAACCGGACGTCGTCCTTTGGAGCGGGTTTGTCGGCGACGTCTCGTTCGCCGTCGTCACGCGCGAAGAGTGGACGAAGGCCATCGACGACACGGCGGCGCGATTGCGCCGGCGTGGCTGACCGCGCGTATCGGCATGCCGGGCTGACCGACACCCGACACCCGACACCCGGACCGCGGCAGGCGGGTGCGTTGCGTTCGGAGACTGCCGCCGGTGAGGCTGCAGCTGGACGGCTCGGGCCATCGGGAGGGGGTCACGCCGATGCGGTCGGGCAGGACCTCTTCGAGCAGGACGGGAGGATGCCGAGATTGCACGAGCTCAGCGCGTCCCTCCCGACGACGTTGTCCCGCTTCATGCGCTTCACCTGGTCGAGGGTGAGGGGCGGATTGGGAAGGGGCGCCAAACCGCAGGCGAGGACGTCCCACACGAGGAAGGGGAGCGGGACGAGGGGGCGGTTCGCGCACCGGTCCGGTCGAGCGCCGGTCGCACGAGGTCCCGGTATGCGAAGTCATGCGGCGAGCGCCTTGACGACCTCGGCCGGGGTGTGGCCCGGATCACCGACCGCGTGGTCGACCGGCCAGATCTCGTACCGCCCCCGAGCCGGGGTTTGCGCGATCGCGAGCACCTCGTCCAGGGGTGAGTCCGCGTCGAGACAGGCTTCGACGCCGTCCTGATCGAGGACCACGGGCTGGCGGTGGTGCAGGTGCGCGATCGCCGGAGCTGCGTTCGTCGTGAGGATCGCGAAGCTCTCGATGTATCCCTTCTTCCCCGTGCGGGTCGCCGGCTGCGCAATCCGCCGCAGATCGTATATGCGTGCACCGATTGCCCGAGCTGGGCGTTGGCAGGACGGCAGACTACTCGCGAGAGCAAGCGACACCGACGCGGACGTTTCGGACAGGAACGATCACAAGATTGAGTCGGTTTGCCAGCACGTTTGGAGTGAAGTAGTTTAATGTCACTCACTCCTGCCCATGCTGGAACGGCCATGCCCCAACAGGTGACAGCGCGATTGCCGGATCCGATGGTCGATGCACTGGATACGGCCGCGCAACAGCTCCGGCGCAGCCGAGCGGATGTCATCCGTCTCGCCGTCGAGCACTACCTCGAAGACTTCGACGATCTCTCCGTCACCATCGATCGGCTCCGCGATCCCACAGGTCCGGTGCTGGACTGGAACCAGGTCCGGCGTGAGCTTCTCGATACGGATTAGGGAGAGCGCGGCAAAGGAGCTGAGGCGTATCGCCAAGCCGAACCGGGCGCGCATCGTCGCCGCCATCGATCGCCTGGGCGAGACCCCCCATCTCGGTACGCCGCTGAAGGGCGACCTTCGGGGACTGCGGCGGCTCCGCGTGGGAGACTACCGCGTCGTGTACGAAATCGGGGACGATGAGCTCGTCGTTCTGGTGGTTCGCGTCGCGCGCCGGCGAGGCGCCTATCGGCGGATGGAATCGTGAGACTGGCCGCGACGACCGCCCCGGACTCCATCGGCACGAAATGGCGGAGCGACTGAAGCCGCTCTGACCCATCCTCAGGCCGCGTTGCCCGGGAATCGCAGTCTTGGTGCACGCCTGCCCGATTCCGATGCCGTCGCGCAACCGGTCAGGTACTTGCGGGCCCCCATTTTGTTGCGACCCTCCCGTGCGCCGGAAACTGGGTGACACGAAGCCCGTAACGCCCCAAGGCACTCGCCCGTGAGTTCACGGCCCGGTACCGTCGATACCGACGCCCGGCTCATCGTCAACCGCGCGAGCAGCAGCGACGCCGAGCCCGCCTTCGACGGGCCTCTCACCTCGTCCCCCCCCCACCCGATTGCGCATACCCCGGCACCAGCAACTCGAACAGGCGACGCGCGGACGTGCTCAGCGCTTTGCCCCGCCGGGCGTAGACGCCGAAGCTCCGCGGCTTGAAGCGCTTCTTCAGCGGAATCACTGACAATTGGTCGGTGGGGTGGATGCACAAGCTCGGCACAACGCACACGCCGATCCCCCGCTCCACGTAGCGCTTGATCACACCCCAGTCCCCGACTTCGACCACCGCCTTCGCGTCGACCCCGAACTCGCGCGCTGCCGTCTCGTCCGACTGCCGACTGTACGAGCCCGCCGGGGGCACGATCGCTGGCCACTGCGCCGCCTCCTCGCGCGTCACCGTTGCGCGCCCGGCGAGCGGATGATCGCGTGCGGTGATGAGCACGATGTCGTAGGAAAGCATCTCGCGGTACTCGAGTGAGAGGCCTTCGAGCGGTTCGCGCGCCCCGAGCACGAACTCCACCTCGCCCGCGCGAAGGAGCTTGAGCCCCTCGCGGAGCACCCGGTTCCTCACCCGAATCCGCACCCCGGGGTAGCAGTCGCGGAAGCGCTTCACGTACGGCGGCAGCACGACCGCCGCCGCCACACTCGCCGCGATGTCCACACGTTCCATCACGGCGGCCTCGAACTCCCCGGCGACGGCCTCGAGCAACCCCTCCGCGCCCTCGACGAGCGGCGAGGCGAGCGCGTGGAACGCCTCGCCCGCCGCAGTCAGCCGCACCCCCCGGCTGCTACGTTCGAACAGCCTCGCCTCGAGCTCGTTCTCGAGCTCGCGCACCTGAAGCGCCACCGCCCCCTGGCTCAGCGCCAGGTGCTCGGCCGCCTGCGCGAAGCTCCCGAGGCGCGCTGCGTGGCAGAACGCCCCCAGCTGCTCGAGCCGGTGAGGCTTGCTGTAGATGCGTCCGCGATCGACCGCCATCGTCAGGGCGCTCCCGGCGCAGGCCCCGCCATCGTTTCCAGGAACCGGCGCGCGTTGAGCCCCAGCATCCCGTCGCGGCGCGTAATCGCCCCGTAGCGTCGGGGCCGAAGCACGTCCGCGAACGGAATGCGCCACAGCCCGTCGTGCTCGGTCAGGCACAGCTCGGGGACGACAGCGACCCCCACCCCCGCCGCCACGCAGTTCGTGATGTCGCCCCAGCCGTCGACCTCGACCACAACCTCGGGCGCCACACCGTGATGCCGAAGCATGATCTCCACCACCTGCCCCACGTAGCGCGCCGCACCGTGTCCGACCAAGGGGTAGGCCGCGGCCTCCTCGATGCCGACCGACGCGCGCCCCGCGAGCGCGTGGTCCGACGCCGTGATAAGCACGAACTCGGAGGCGAGCATCGGGTGGAACTCGAGATCGCCCGGCGCGACGTCCATGGCGCCGACGACCAGGTCGAGTTCGTAGCCGCGCAGCCACGCGAGCCGCTGCTCGCCCGACCCGGTGCGGATCTCGATTCGGACCCCGGGCCAGCGCAGGCGAAAGCGCTCGACGTAGCGCGGCAGCAGGTACGAGGCCGAGGTCTGCCCGGCCCCGACGGTGAGCGCGACGTCCGCAACGCCGTGGTGGCGCTTCGCAAATGCGTCGGGAAGGCGGTCGATCCCCTCGACCAGCGGCATTGCGTGCGCATACAGTGCACCGCCCGCGCGCGTGAGCGAGATGCGCGGTCCGCGCCGAACGAACAGCTACACCCCGAGCGCCTCCTAGCCCGGAAATCCCGTGAAGAGGAGGCCGTCTGGCCCCGTAACCGGTTATAATTCAGTTGCTTGAGCTGGATCTAACCAGGAGCCAGACGGTGACAGA
>MKWU01000505.1_pt1 | contig 73855 bp, 67 predicted proteins | sample 809101 | NCBI WGS metagenome assembly MKWU01 (sample SAMN05860141, study PRJNA318959) | sponge metagenome | host: Aplysina aerophoba | place: Slovenia: Piran, Adriatic Sea, Gulf of Piran | collected 2013-05-07 | reverse complement strand
GGACGCCCGGGAAACGCGAGAAGAACCTGCCGCTGGTGGTCGACAATCCGAGGTTCCTCATCCTGCCGTGGATCAAAATCCCCAACCTCGGCTCGCACATCCTCGCCCTCGTGCGCCGCCGCCTGCCACGGGACTGGACCGAGCGCTACAACATCACCCCCGTACTCATCGAGACGTTCGTCGAGACCCCTCGCTACACCGGCGCCGTCTACTACGCCTCCGGCTGGACACAGGTCGGAACCACCCAGGGAAGAGGACGCTATGACAGGCATACGAAACGAGCCCAGCCGAAAAAGGACATCTGGTTGCGACCCCTGCGAAAGGACTGGAAGCGAACGCTCAATCGTTGAATCCTCCATGCTCATCACCGCGTGACCGAACGCTTTCCCCCATGGAAAGGCTGCGCTGGTCATTGAATTGGCCGAAAGGGGCCGCTGGAAGGTCTACACCAGCACGTTTGCGCTGGTAGAGGCGGGGCGCAACCTGCAACGCAAGTTTTCCGAGGCCTTGCCGGCGCTGGAGTCCATGAAGACTGCGCTGGAGTTGAGTTCGCATCATGAGGGAGTGCCGCAGTTGGCGGGACTTTCCGAAAAGGACCAGCCGATTTTTCGGGCCGCGCTCGCCTGTGGCGCCACACACCTGCTGACGGGCGACATTCGAGATTTTGGGCGCTTCATGAACCGGCCCCGGGAAACCCACGGCGTCCGTATTCAGACGACTGCCGAGTTTCTGGCGGAATACATCGCCTGACCGGGGCGTATCATCGGGACAGGGCAGGCACCGGGAGACGAATAATGAGAGTGAATCGACGCACGGCGCTTGGCGGACTCGCCGCCTCGGCCCTGGCTGCGCCCGCACTGGCGAAAGCGTCGGACAGGCCGAAGGGCCACGTCCCGCCCAGGCCGGAGATCGACGGCGGGGCGCTCGTCAACAAGGACCGCGCCTATGCCGTGATGGAGGAATACGGGCTTGACGGGCTCATCGCGCTCGACCCCATCAACGTCTATTACATGACCAACGTCAGAACCATCGGCGTGCGTTTCATTACCGAGTATCCCGGCTTCGCCACCATGGCGTCGGATTCGGACATGCCGATTTACCTGGTTTCCGGGTCGTCCGCGGCCTGGGACATCGCCAACCGGGACCGCGAGACGGCCGAACTCATGCCCTACGGGTACGGTGGATGGAACGCGGCGGCACTCAACACCGACGGCCTGCCGGAGGAACCCACGGGCGGGGCGACCCGCCACTACCACTTTCGCGACGATGTCGAACTGACGGCGCGCGAGCAGCGCTGGAAGGCGGCCTCGGACAGTTTCCGCGACGACATCGCCGCGAGCGCCGCCTGGGGCCTGGCCCGCGCCCTGAAAGCCCAGGGGATCACCCGTGGCCGTGTCGCCGTGGACGACATGCGGATCGCCCACTTTCTGTCGCAGACCGACCTTCCGGACGTGGAATGCGTCGACGGCTACGGCATCTTCCAGCTCGTCCGCATGGTCAAGACCCCGCAGGAACTGGCCTTCCAGAAGCTCGGCAGCTGGAACAACGGCGAAGCCTGCATGGCCACGATCAATGCCCTGGAGCCCGGCATGCGCCATTCGGACGTGGAGCAGATCTTTCTATACGAATGCTCGAGGCGCGGCAACAAGGTGAACAACGTCATCGCCGGCATGCCCGGCGGCAACTTTCCCGATGACGGCGTGCTGGTGGCCGGCAAGCCGTATCTCATCGACTGCGTCAGCAATTACAAGGGCTACATGGGCGACATTGCGCGCACCTTTTTCTTCGGCGATCCGCCGAAGGAAGTGGAGATGCGCCGGCGCGCCAACCAGCTCGCCCGCGAAGCGGTGTTCGACGCCATCCGGCCGGGGGTCAAGTACTCCGCGCTGCGCCGGATCGGCCTGGACACCATGATCAAGGCGGGCATGCCGGCGCACGCGGTGTTCGTCACGCCGCACTCGGTTGGCTTGCAGCACGACGACAATCCCATGCGCATGCCCAGGTGGTTCGGCGTCGAGGCGTTCGACCACGTGCTGGAAGAAGACATGACGCTAACCGTCGATCTGCCCTACCTGGAGGTGGGTTGGGGCTCCGGTCACAACGAGGACCTCTTCCGGGTCACGAAGTCCGGTTACGAGCCGTTCAATACCGAACGCGATCCGTTCGTCGTTCTCTGACTCCAGCGATGCACCGCCAGGACTGAGTGCGCCCGGTCGCCTGGCGCCGGGGTTCTTACAGCAGGTCCCACACCTCGAAGGCGACCCGTTCGCCGGACTCCATGGCGCCTTCCATGCCGCGATTGGCGGTGGCCGTGTGTTCGCCGCAGAAATGTACGCGCCCGGCGGGCTCGATCAATGCCCGCAGGCACTCGATTACCTGCCCGGGCGCCCAGATCGCCCAGTCGCCGCCGGCGTAGGGATCGGTCTGCCAGGATTTCATGCCCGCGAGTTCGAGCTTGCCTTTGGCGGCGGGACGCAATTGCTCGTAGGCGTCCCGCACCCGGGCCATCCCGGCCTCGTGCCCCAGAGTGTCCAGGCGGTCCGCCAGGTGCCCGCGGGCCCAGGCCATCAGGCAGGTGACGGAATTCGAGTCCTCGCCTTCGCGTAACGCGCGGATTTCGCCGGCGTCCGTGTCGGTCCACATCGCGGGATTGAGTCCGTCCTCTTCCCAGAACGGGCTTGTGGGCACCATGATGACCTTGGTGATCTTCTGCACCTGCACGGTGCGAACGGCCTTGGCCTTGGCCGGCGGCAGCAGCGGGTCGAATTTCACCCAGCGCATGGTGGGAATGGGCAGCGAGCAGATCACGCGCGACGCCCGGTACACGCTGCCGTCGTGGCAATGCACTTCCACGTCCGATTCGTTGTTGCGAATGCCGATGACCCGCTTGCCGTAGTGTATTTCGCCGTTGAGCGTGCGGGCCATGACGTCGGTGAAGCGCTGATTGCCGCCTTCGACCTTGTAGGCGACACGCGCCACGTCGCTTTGCAGCTTGAACCAGGCCTGGACGAAGTACCACATCAGCATGGACACGTCGTGGGCCGAAGTTCCGTATTGCACGTTGGTGTTGTAGTTCAGCTCGATGGCCGCGTCGCTCCAGCCGAGCTCCTTGAAGAACTCGTAGGCCGAGCCGTCGAACCGGGCGCTTTCCGGCTCCGCCCAGTCGGCGAACGAGGCCAGCGGGTTGTGCTCGGCGATCACGCTCTGGAAGTAACCACGCCCGGGAAAGCGGTCGCGGGCGCCGGCGGGCATCACATTGAGCGGATGCGTGGGCCATTGGTCACGCGGAATGACCTCCCCGTTCAGCGCGAGCTCCACCCGGGCCGGGTCGCGGTGCGCCTCCGGCGACATGTCCCGGCGCGCATGATGATCGATCAGCGGAATGCCCAGGCGGCGGGCCGTGTCCTGCATCCGGGCGTAGGCGCCGAGAATGGAATCGCCGCCCCATTCGGGGTTGCCCGCCACGCTCTCGTGGCTGAGCAATCGCCCCCCGGGCCGCTCCCGGCCTTCAATGCAGATCGCCCGCACGCCCAGTTCTTCGAGCATGAGCATCGCGTTGAGGCCGGACAGTCCCGCGCCGATAACGATCACGTCGGGGTCCGCCCCGGCGGTGGCTGCGCCGGCAACGCGCGCGCTCAGCCCCGCCGCCACGCCCGCCTTTACGAAATCCCGCCGGCTGATTGCTATGCTCATTGCGCCTGTGCCTCCTGAAGTGCCGGTCATGTTATATCCGCGAGCACTGCGGAGAGCAGGGCGTTGAAGGTTTCCGGATCTTCCAGCATCAGGAAGTGCCCGACGCCGGACATTTCGAGGAACTCGAATTGCTTCGCGTTCGCTTCGAGTTGCGTGATATCCGTCGGCAGGAAGTCCGAGTTGATCAGCACCAGCGGAGCGTCCAGCGACGCGACCACCGCGGTGGCGTCGTAGCTGCCGCTGGCCCGCCGGGCGCCAACCGCCGACGCATAGGGCGCCGCGGCCATGTCCGCCTTCACCCATTCCCTGATGGCGGGGTCGCTCTGCTCGACGAAAGTGCGGTCCACGAAGTTCGCGATAAAACCCGCGTAGTCTTCGGCGAGCTGTCCGAACACTTCCTCCTGCCTTTCCCGAGGCGTTTCGCGGCCGCCGCCGTGAAAGGTGTCCACGCCCACCATGCCGACAACTCGTTCGCCGAGCTGCCTGGCGGCCTCCACGATGACCTTGCCCCCCATGGAATGGCCGACCAGCACGACGTCTTGCAGGTCGAGCGCCGTTACGACCGCGGACACGTCCTCGCCGAAGGCCTGCATGGTCCAGCCGCTGCGGTCCAGCCCCGATTCGCCGTGGCCGGCCAGGTCCACGTTCACCACGCGATGGGACTGGGCGAAGTGATCAATCTGTCCCCACCAGTAGCTGCGGTCGCAATTCCAGCCGTGTACGAAAACCAGCGCGGGTTCGCCCGCCCCCAGGTCGTCGTACACGATGCGCACGCCGTCGGCCGAAAGCACGGTGTGCGCGCCGCCGTCGGTCGCCGCATCGGCCGCCGCCGGCGGGGCATCGACGGGCGCATCGCCCGGCGCGCAGCCCGCGAGCAGGCCCAGCGCAAGCAGCAGGACCGCGCACCTGTTCATGCCCACCAGGCCATCCGGAATCCGGAATCCGAGCTGCGGACCCTCCCCGCCGTGGGCGTCGGAAAATGCGCGGGCAGCAGCCAGGCGTCGTCTTCGGCGACGGTGTTGAGCGTTTTCAGGCGGGTCTCCGCGGACATTGCCGGGTCCCAGCAGAAGCAGCTCGACCACTCCGGCCGCTCGACCTGTATGGGATGATGGATCACGTCGCCCGTCAGGTAGGCGCGCTCGCCGCGGTCTTCAAGCCTGACGATCACGTTTCCGGGGGTATGGCCCGGCGCCCCGATCAGGTCGATCCCGTCGGCGACTTCATGGTCCGTCCCCACCACCACGGCCTGTCCCGCCTCAAAGACCGGCGCGACGCTGTCGGCCCACGATCCGTGGTTGACTTCGTCTGAGGGGCTGGTCTCCAGGACCTTTTGCCAGTGCTCCACTTCCGGTTTCGCGAACAGGTAGCGCGCATTGGGAAAGGTGGGCACCCATTCGCCGTTCTCCAGCCGCGTGTTCCACCCGACGTGATCGACGTGCAGGTGGGTGCACATCACGATGTCGATGTCTTCCGGGGCCACGCCCGCGGCGGCCAGGTCTTGTAGAAAGGTGCCCCGGCGCTGGTGAAAATTCGCGTTGCGCGGCCGCGGCTTGTCGTTGCCGATGCAGCAGTCGACCAGAATCGTCAGGCCCGGGGTGCGTACCACGATGCTGTGATAGGACAGGACCAGGAAATCGCGGTCCCGGTCGAAAAGTCTCGGGTCCCTCGCCGCGGCGGTGGCCCGCAATTCTTCGCGGGTTGCGCTCGGAAAAAGGGATTCCGCCGCGTGCAGCGCTCCCTGCATCTCGACAATGCGATGCGCCCGGAACGGGCCCGGAAGCGAGAAAACGTTTTCCGACACTCGGCGCTTAGCCAAGGCGCCAGGGAATCTGCTGCGGCCCGTGATACTGCTCCACCGTGCCGTCCTTCCGGTAGAAGATGTTCTGCACGAAGGTGCCGCTCTTCCGGCTGCGCACGATCACGGCCGTGGCCCGCTCGTGGTCGTCGTTGTACTCGGCGTGTATTTCCCAGGGGCCGATGCAGTCCACGTGGCCCGCGCCCACCTGCATGGTCTCGGTGGCTTCGACCTCGGCGCGGTTCGGAAGGTCGCCGGGCTTGCCGCCGTCGGTACGGCGGAAGCGCAGCACCGATTCGCCGCCGTCCAGCACGCCGTAAAGCGTCCACGAGGAACCGTGGTCGTGCACGGTGGTCTTCGCCGCCGGCTTCTTGATCAGCCCGTTGATGACGAAGCCGTAGTCCGGGTCCTCGTAAAACAGCAGGTTGGCGTGCTTGCCCTCCAGGCCCAGCCTGGCGGGGCTCGTCGGCCAGCTCTCGGCATGGGTCTTGAGATCGGGATCGGCCAGAAGCTCCTTCAGCAGGTCGGCCGCCTTGCTCCAGCGCGCCGCCTCGTCGGGCTCGTTCTCGTGCAGGCCCCGCAGCCCCGCGATAAAACCCGCCACGGCCGGCAGCATGGGCGTACTGCGGTTGCTCATAATCTCGCTGATTCCTGTTCGTTATCCCGCGACCCGAAAAGGCCTGATCGCGGCTCAATCTACCACAGCGGGTCAATCCCGTTGGTCCGATAGCGTAGTTTGCTCCGTCAGCGTCTAACATTGCCGGATCGTGAATGCCGCCACCAAGCCGCCCGGCATGTTGACGCCCCTGAGCAACCCGGGATTTTCCATGCTCTGGTCGGCCAACACCCTTTCGCTGACGGCGTTCTGGATGACGGAGGTGGCCTGCGCCTGGCAGATGCGCGTCATGACCGATGCCGATCCCCTGCTTGTCGCGTCCGTCTATACGGTCCTGCAGCTTCCGATCATGTTCCTGGTCATTCCCGCCGGAGTCATTGCCGACCTCTCGGACCGGCGGCGCGGAATGATGTGGACCCATGCCTGGCTGTCCTTCAGCCTTGGCATACTGTTCTGGCTGACATGGACCGGGCGGATAACGCCGTTGCTCCTGCTGGTCTGCCTGCCGCTGATTTCCATCGGGCTGTCGATGCGCATGCCCGCGATCGCCGCGCTCATACCGGACATGGTGCGCACCGACCAGATTCCCGCGGCGGTGAGTCTCAACAACGTGGCCCAGAACGGTTCCCGCCTGGTCGGCCCGGCGCTTGCGGGAGCGATCATCGCCGGCCTGGGCGTGGCCGCTGTCCTGGCGCTCAACACGGCCATCATGGCGCTCATCGTTCTGATGTTTCTGCGAATGCGCTATCGCCCGGAGAAAAGTGATCGCGTGGCGAAACCGCAACGGTTCCGTGACGCCGTCAAGGAAGGCGCGCTGTTCGCCGCGCGCACGACCTGGAAACGCAACATACTCATCCGCCTGTCCATCTTCTTCGGCTGCGCCGCGGCCATTCCCGCGCTGATGGCCGTGCGCTTCGACAACAGCGAGACCTACGGGATCATGTACGGCTGCTTCGGCGCCGGCTCGCTGCTGGGCGTGTTCGTTATCGGCAAGCTGGGCTACAAGCGGCTCAACAACAGGCTCAACGGCGGACTTCTGGTAAGCGCGGTCTGCATCATGCTGTTCGGCGTGGTTGACGAGCCGCTGCAGGCGGGGCCGCTGCTGGCCTGCATCGGGGCGAGCTGGCTGTTCTGCATGAACAGCATCATGGTCGCCGCCCAGATGCAGCTTGAGCCGGGTATGCGCGGGCGCGGTCTGTCCTTCATCTACACCCTGGGAACCGCCAGCCTGGCCGGCGGCGGACTGTTGTGGGGAGCGGTGGCGCGCGGCACCAGTCCCGCCGTGGCGCTGATTGCATCCGGCGCCTGCCTGCTGCTGGCCCTGGTCGCTACCTACCGGCTGAGCATCGCCGGCCCCGAAAGCGCGCTCGCGCCGTCCGGCTAGAGGGTCTTCAGGTAGGCGATGATGGCCGCGCGGTTTGCCTCCTGGGGCAGGCCCACAAAGGCCATGGAGGTGCCGGGGACCAGGGTCGCGGGACGCAGCAGCCAGGTGTCGAGTTTTTCTTCGTCCCAGACAAAATCCTGCTGCCTGAGCGCATCGGAATACAGCGAATCCTCAAGGCTCGCCGCCGGCCGATTGAGGATGCCGGCCAGGTTCGGCCCGATCTTGCTGCCCTTGACCTCCTCGGTCGCATGGCAGGCCTGGCAGAAGACGTAGAGCCGCTTGCCGCGCGCCACCAGCCGGGGGTCCGGAGCCTCGGCTGCCGCGGCGGCGTTTTCCGGCGCCGCATCATCGGCCGCAATCGCAGAAGGAAGGACTGCGATTCCGAGGAACATGGCCGAGCACAGGAGGCCGGCGCCGAATGTGTTCTTGATTCCCATGACCTTCATGCCCGTTGAAGGATTTCAAAGGCCGCCCGCTCGCCGCTTTCCATGGCCGATTCCATCCCGAATTCCATACGCCGGGTGTGCTCTCCCGCGAAGTGCAGGCGGTGGTGCGGAACGATCATTTCCCGGGCGAAGCGGGCGATCTGGCCGGGCGCGAACATGTGGCGGCAGCCCTGGATCAGCGGGTTCTTGCGCCAGCCGTACAGCGCCATGAAGCGGAACTTGCCGGCGGCGGCCGGGCGAATGCGGGCGATCTCCGATTCGATCAGGGCAAGCGCCTGGTCGTCCGGCAACTGGTCGATGCGCGCCGAGGTCATTCCGGTGAAGGTCAGGATGAATCGGTGCTTGTCCTCGCCCGGCCGCTTCTCCATCACCCACATCGTCTGAACGGTCCCGTCCGTCCAGAACGACGGTTCCAGCCCGTCCTCCTCCCAGTACGGCTCCTCCACAAGGCCATACGCGCGGGTCGTGCCGCGATAGCCCAGCGTGAGGACCGCTTCGGCCTGGCGCCCGGCGAATCCCGGCGAGACGGAAATATTGCGCAGGGTAGAAAACGGCACCGCGGCCACCACGAAGTCCGCGCGGTAGCGGCTGCCGTCGAGGCAGCGGATTTCCGCGTCCGGTCCGGACATGTCGATCGCCGCGGCCACCTTGCCCAGGCGGACCCGGTCGCCGAGCGCCGCGGCCATGGCTTCCGGCAGTCTCGACGTGCCGCCGGCGATGTTGCGGATTGCGGGAATCTCCTCGTCTTCCTCGTTTGTCCCTCCCAGGCCGAACGCCGTGTCCGTGTCTTCCGACTTCGTCCTGCCGAAATTCGCGTCGAACACGGTTCGCGTGCGCTCCTGCATGATGGCGAGGCTGGAAGTCGTGCGCAGGTCCAGGTAGTAGTTGGCGAACCGCAGAGCTTCGGGCGAAGCGCCGCTTTTCCGCAGCAGTTCGAGCATCGAGACGTCGTAGGAGAAGAACTCGGGCGAGAGCCAGTCATCCAGTTCCTTAAGCGGGTTCAGCCGGCCGAGCAGGGTCATGCCCACCAGCGACGGCGGTATGTCGCGCTCGTTGTCCGCCAGCTTGTTGACCGGCGAATCCGCCCAATCCCCGGACCGCACCCAGGTCCCGTGCACATGGTTGGACATCGGCATGATGAAGCGGTGCTGGGGGATGAGTTCGAGGTCCAGGCGGGAGCACATGTCGAGCACCCGCGCATACGAACGGCCGATCTGGCTGGCGCCGTATTCGGGACGCGTCTCCACTTCGTCGCCGGTGCGGGCCCGGCCGCCGACGCGTTGCGAACCCTCCAGCACGATCACATCGAGGCCGAAGTCGGACAGCAGCAGCGCGCTGTTCAGGCCCGAGAGACCGCCGCCGATTACCACCACCGTGGCCTTCTCCGCTGCAAAACCCCTTGCGGGCCGCACAAGAGGGTAGGAGAGCGACAACGCGGAAAGCGATAGCGCTCCCTTCAGTACCTGTCTGCGCTTCATGATCAACCCCGACCTCCGCGGCTAGACCTGGATCGACTCTGCCTTGCGGCGGTCCGTCTCCGCCAGCCGCCTGGCCTCCTTCGGCTTCAGCGCGGGGCCGTAGACGCGGCTGGAAGTGACCGGCGCGTTGGGATCGACGCCGCTCGGCCGGACGAAAACGCCCCGCGCGTAGTAGCTGTCGAGACGTTCCTTCAGGGGATAGAAGCCGATGTACGGGTTCTCCAGCGGATCCGGTCCCCAGAGATTGTTGGGCAATCCAACTTCGCCGGCGTAGATGTGCGCATAGACCTCCGGGTCGTCCCACAGCGGCAGGTTCGTCATGGGGTTGGCGCGGGCCCTTTGCAGCGCCTTCAGGTCGATGGTGCCGGTGAGAATGCACCCTCCCGGTCCGTCCGCCACGCCCTGGATCGTGCCGTCGAAGTTGACGACCTTCGAATGCCCGCGCATCTGGCTGGTCGGGAATTCGCCGTTGCCGTGATGAAAAAACTCCGCGCCGGGCATGGCGGAAAGCACGTAGGCGGTGTTCTCGAATCCGCGCGTGGCGCGCGCGGCGTCCCAGCCCGACCGTTGGCTGCCATGTCCTTCGGATGTGGGATGAATGATCACTTCCGCTCCGTACTTCGTCATCATGCGCGCGATTTCCGGGTGGGCCTGGTCGAAGCACACCATGGTCGCCAGCCTGCCGATCGGCGTGTCGGCCACCGGGAACAGGAAGTCGTAGCCGAAGATGTCCAGGTAGCGGTCATACACGCTGCTCGGCGTGGTGTCCGGCAGCGAACCCCACACGTCGGCGCACTGGATCTTGCGGTAGCGATGAATGAGATTGCCGGTGTCATCCAGAATGAAGGCGGAATTGAACACATGCCCGGGCAGCCGGTCGTCGATCTCGAAGGTGGATCCGGCCACGTAGACCTTGTGCTGAAGGGCGAAATCCTGCAGCAGCTCCATCTCCGGGCCGGGGTAGCGTATGGCCAGGCGCTGCAGCGTGATGGGCGAGCGATAGCCGTGTCCCCCCTGGCCATGCATGAAGAACTCGGGCATCACCACCAGCTTGATGCCGGGGTTGGACGCCAGCCGTCCCGCCAGCCGCAGCGCCCTTTGCGTGTTCCTGCGGCGCAGATCGTCCGCGTCGTGTTCCCGCTTGATGATCTTTCCGACAGTCTGGGTCAGGATCACGTCGTATTGCTCGATGCGGTCGGGCTGCGCCGGGGCGGGGTTCTGCGCCAGGCGGCGCTCGCATTCGGCGATCCACGCCTCACGGCCCCTGGGCGGGCGCGAAAGCGGTTCGGGCCGCCGCTCGATGAGCCGCTGGTAGCCGTCGGCGTAGAGGTTTGCCCTGAGATGCAGCGGCTGCACGGCGAAGATTTCGTTGCGGCGGCGCCTCAGCCGCTCGATGTCGAGGTCGGGAAGCAGCAGGTCCGCCTCGCCGGCGGCGTGGGTGGTCGCGCCGTTGAAATCGATCAGGCTGGAGCAGCTTGGCCCCTGGGGCGTGCCGCCCAGCGCGCCGGCGACAGCCACGAAGGAGGTGTTTTCCCAGGCGCGTGCCCGGCGGGCGTTGCGGCGCGACTGGAACAGGTGATCGCTGACCTCGGCCACCGGGTTGAGGATGATCTCGGCGCCGGCCCAGGTGAGTGCGCGCGCGTAGTGCGAGAACAGCACGTCCTCGCCCGGCAGTATGCCCACCTGGCCGATGGGGGTGCTGGCGATGCTGAAATCCGCGGGGCGGCCCACGGGCGCCGTCGAGTCCTCACCGAAACCCGTTACAAGGTCCGGTGAGATTTTCGGCACGGTGAGCAGCGGTTCGCCTTCCGCCGAAAGCAGAAAGCCGATGGTGGTGACCCCGTCATCGCTTGTCACGCCGGCCGCCCCGGCGAGCATGACGCGCTCGGTGGAGGCGATGTCGCCGAGCGCCGCCAGCAGCGTGTCCTGTTCCGGGGCGTCGTCCGCGGGGGCCGCCCGCGGTATCAGCAGAAGAGGTTCCGCCTTCGGATCGAGCTGGCGCCGGCGCACCAGTTTCATTGCGTTTTCCACATGCGCCGCGAGTGCCTCCGTGTCCGTAGCGCTCCAGGCCCGTTGCGAAATGATCAGCATGTTTGCACTCCCGATTGATTCACGCCGGCTTGCCGGTTCAAGCCGTACTTGTGCCTTCGGCTTTCAGCATGGCTTGCAGCCGCCGGTTGATTTCCCGCTGCTTGTCCAGCGATACGTCGAATTTTGATACCACCCACAGCACCAGGAAGCACCCCAGAACGCAGAATCCGGCGGAGAAATACGCCAGTGCCTCCACTTTTTCCCAGGGGACCGAGCCCACCGGCGCGCCCGCCGGAAAGCTGATGATATCGAGGTAGATTCCGGTCAAAAGCACCATGACCGCGCCTGCGGTCTTGATGGCGAAACTCCCGAACCCGCTGATCAGCGCCTGCTGCCGCATGCCGGTGTTGACTTCGTGCTCGTCGGCCACATCGGAGCCCAGCGATGCGATGGCCACCAGGTATATGCCCAGCAAAACTCCCGCCACCATGAACATGCCGATGAGCGCCCAGGCCAGTTCCCGGGACGCCGGCGGCGGCAACACTCCGAATACCGGCAGCAGCACCGCCAGCGCCGTCAGGGCGGTGAATCCGGACATGCCCACCGCAATGCAACGCTTGCGGTCCAGCGTCTTGACCGCGAACGGCAGGACGATCGCCCCGGTGGCGGCGCCGATGGCCTGGGCCGAGGCCAGCCAGCCGGTCAGGTCGGCCGGCGTTTGCCACAGATAGGTGATCAGGTGCACCCGCAGCACCGAGATGGAACTGATGGCGAAGAACACCACGATGGCCAGCATCAGCGAACGGCGGACATTCGGCGTTACGGTCATGGCCGAGACGACGGCCTTGAGGACCGCGACCGGCCCGATGCGCGGCTTCGGCCTCGGCGGCTCCAGCCGTTCGATCCCGACGACGGGTTTGAGCGTTCCGGCGATGTTGATCATCATGGCAAGGACTGCGACCGTGGCGAAGGCGGCGGCAAAGGGCGGGTAGTTGGCCGGGTCCAGTTGTCCCCGCGAATAAGAAGCGCTTTCCAGAAAGAAGTAGCCGAAGGCCAGCAGCGGCAGGCCGATGCGGGCTCCCTGCATCCCGACGGTGCCGAAAGCCTTGATTCTCGGGCGCACGCTGATATCGCGGCTGAGCTCGGCGCCGACGGCCTTGTAGGGCACATGGAACAAGGTAATGAACAGCCGGTTGAGAACGGCGAAGAGCAGCAGCCAGGCAAACAGTCCGCCCTGACCGAGCCCTTCCGGCGGCACGAACAGGGCATAGAAGCAAAACCCGAAAGGCACGACGGCAAACATCATCAGGGTGTGCCGGCGTCCGTACTTCCAGCCCTGGGCGCGGTCGGACAGAAAGCCAACGTAAGGATCGGATACGGCATCGACGATGAGCGCAATCAGAATTGCGACGCCCGTCAAGGTGCCCGACAGGCCATGCACCTGGGCATAGAGAAACAGGACGAAGGCATTCCAGGACCAGTTCTTGATGCTGTCGGGAATGTTGCCGACCCCAAAGGCCGCCATGGTGTGCAGCGGCGTCTTTAACTCAAGCTGGTTGGCCCCGGAAGGGCCGGGATTGCCGGGCGCGCTCACGCCTTGCCGTCCTCGCCGATCCACTCCTTCATTTCAGGACGGTAATGATGCATTTGCTCCAGGTACTCCGCCGGCAGGCTCTCGACATCCCGCGCCTTGTGGCCGGAGGCGTGCCAGACGGCGATGCCCGCATCGGCCGGCATGTTCATCCAGCGCTGAAACGGCGCGACGAAGGTGGAGTTGAACCGGGTCTCCAGGCGCGGCGCGGCGAAATCGGCCGCCGCCGCCCGGCCCAGAAAACCCGTCGCGAACTCCTTCATCGGAATCGGCCGCCCTTCGGGGCGGTCCTTGTAGCCGTTGTGCATCGCGTAGTCGCCCTGCGCGGTCCACATGAGATGGATGACCGCCTCGAAGCCCGAGTTCTCGTCTCTTTCCACGATGCCGCGCTCATCCAGGAAGACGATCCGCTGGGCGCCGGAGATATTGGGCTCGACGGTAAGCTCCTCCCCGGTAATGGGGTTGCACCAGGGTTGGCCGCTCAGGGTTTCATTGGTTTCGGGATCCTTGAGCAGGGTGAAGATCCGGTACTGGAACTGGTATTCGCCGTCGCCGAGATCGACTATGCGTTTCATCTCGCAGCCTTCCAGGCGGAACAGCATTTCGGGATGGCGGTCCGCGTATATGCCCAGGTAGGCGCCGCGCCACCATTGCGGCGAGATCCGGCCCGACAGGTCGCCCATGGAACGCAGGAAATTGTGAAATGCCTTCTGCGGATCCAGCATCCAGTCGTCCTTGAGGTCCGGTGAGTCCTCGAAGTCCGCCGCGAAACCCGCCGAGGGCAGGAACCCCGCGATTCCCGGCAGCAGGCCCAGCCCGGCCGCGCCCAGCAGCCCGCGCCGATCAAGCAAGACATTGTCGCTCTTATTCATAAAACCTCACACTCAGAATCACGGCAGGCGCCCCATGGCCTTGAGCCGGCGCGCGAACCTCGACGGCTCGCTGTCGAATTCCGGCGACCGTTCGAATCGGTCGCCCAGGTCGGCGCGTGCGGCGGCAAGATAGTCCTCGTCCAGTTCGTCCAGCGAGGTGATCTTATAGCCTTGCACGTGCCACAGGAGGTGGCCGGGACGGTCCGCCATCTCCATCCACGGAAAAAACGGCATCAGGACGTGGCCGGCGAAGTTGGCCGGCACGCGGGTGAGGTCCGGGTCGGCGAGGTCGGCGCTGCGGGCAAACATCGTGAGCTTCGATCCGGCCGGAGGGCGGATGAACTCGTCCGGCCACCTGTTCTCGCCCGTGAACGGGTTGTCGAATTCGCGCATCACGAGATCGCTCTCGAAATCGCAGTAGTAGCTGACCAGGCTGTCGAAGCTCAGGAACTCCGTGTCGGAAAGCGGCCTGATCCACTGCTGCTCGCACCCCTTCACCCGCACGGCCGGCATTGGGGCGCCCCAACCGGCGGCAAGCACCGCGCTGCCGCCCAGCATGCCGAGGAGCTGCCTGCGGTGCATCGCCCGATCAGCATTCATTAGACACTTGTCCCCGAATCCCTCCACCGCGCATCGCGGTTCCCAGGGGGCAACAGTGTACGAGACGTCGCGCCGGCGGGCAGGTTCGGCGCCCGGGCGCACCGCCGGGTCGGCACGCATCTCCGGCGCCAGCGCGTAAACTCTTTCCGCGGACGGATTACGGAAATCGAATTCATGACACGACGCATCAGCCGGCGGGACGCGCTCAAGGGCTTGAGCTTCGCCGCGGTATCGCCCGCGCTCGGCTGGCCCAACGCGGTGCGCGCCACGACGCGGTCGGACGTCATCGTGATCGGCGCCGGGCTCTCGGGACTCTACGCCGCCTCGCTGCTCGCCGAGGAGGGCGCCAGGGTGACGGTGCTGGAGGCCCAGGACCGTTTGGGCGGGCGCCTGGAAAGCTTCTACGACCTGCCCGGAGCGCCGGAAGCGGGCGGCGACAGCATTCTCGGCGGGTACGCGCGCGTGCAGGCCACCGCCCGGCAGCTGGGCCTGCGCCTCATCGACCATTCGCCCAAGCGCGGACTGTCAAAGCCGGAAATCGCGCTGAACGGCGAGATCATTCCGCGCGTGGCCTGGCCCGAGCATCCGCTCAACCTGCTGCCGGACGGTTCGAAGAGCGAGTTTCCCGGCCGGCGGTTCTTCGAGAAAGTCGTGGAAGCGAACAGTCCTCTCGCCAGCCACGACGACTGGCTGCTGCCGGAAAGCCGCGCCCTGGACGAGTCGGTTTACGAGTTCCTGAAAACGGTGGGCTGGAGCGACGGCACGATCGCGCAGAACTACGAGACCAACATCGGCCGCGGCACCTCGGCCCACGACTGCTCCGTGCTGACCTGGTATTTCCGCGTGGCCTGGAACCAGGTGCAGCGCCAGTTGGGCACGCTTTTCGCGAAGGTCGAAGGCGGCAACCAGCGGCTGCCCGAAGCCATGGCCGCGGCCTTGCCGGGCGACGTGCTGCTTGGGCAGCGCGTTGCCGGTATTTCGCAGGACGGGCGAGGCGTCGAAGTCCTTGCCGACGACGGCGAGCGGCACCTGGCCCGGCAGGTCATTTGTGCGCTGCCCGTAAGCCCGCTGCGCTGGATAGGCTTTGACCCCGTCCTGCCGCCCGTGCTCGCCCGGGCCACGAAAGTGCTGCCCTCGATGATGATCACCAAGACTGTCCTGCACGCCGAGCGCAACTTCTGGGAGGACGACGGCCTTGACCCCGCCATGTGGACGGATTTGCCGCTTGGAGACGTGCGCGCCTTGCGCCAGTTGGCGGACAGCCCCGAGATCACCGGCCTGATCGCCCGCGCGCGGGGCTTCACCGCTCAACGGCTGGACCAGCTCGGCGAAGCTGCGGCGCGCGAACTCGTCGTAAGCGAGTACGAGCGTCTGCGGCCTGCGGCGCGGGGCAGGCTCAAGGCCGTGGGCTACAAGAGCTGGACCATGGACCCGTACGCCGGGGGCGCATGGACCGAATGGCTGCCCGGCCAAATCCACGAGTTTCTGCCCGCGTTCTCCGAACCATTCGGGCGCGTTCACTTTTGCGGCGAGCACACCGCCGTTTCCAACCGCGGCATGGAAGCCGCCATGGAATCCGCCGAACGCGCCGCCATCGGCGCGCTATTGGAGCTTTGACGTCGGCAGGACCGCAGCGTCTGCCCGAAATCAGGCGGTACTGGAGCGGGATTCGCGGCCCGGTTGCGGGCTGCTTCCGCCCTCGGCCCATCGCATGGCGCCGAAGGCCGCTGCTCCGAACAGCGCGTACGCGGCCGTCAGCGAATTGAGGGTTCCGTCGAAACGGTAGGCCACGAACGCGCCGAGCGGCACCGAAATGAGCGTGGGCAATGAGGAGACAACGGTCGCTCCAATGCCCGCGATGTGGCCGAGCGGCTCCATGGCGAGTGCGCTGAGATTGCCGAACAGCAGGCCTGTCCACACGAAAACGAACAGCAGGTAGGTCATGAACAGCCAGAACGGCGGCACGCCGCCCAGGGCAAAGGTAAGTGCCCACGCCACCACGGACGCTATCGTGAAGGCGACGATGGCTATTCCGGACAGCCGCCGCATCCCGTACTTCAGCACCAGGCGCCCGTTCACGAACGAAGTGCCGGCGATAACGAGCGCCAGCGACCCGAAGTAGAAGGGAAACATCGCACCGGTCTCATAGACATCCTGGAAGATCTGCTGCGCGGAGCTTATGTAGGCCAGAAACGGCGTGAACAACATGCCGGCGGCCAGCGTGTAGCCAAAAGTGGTCCTGATTCTCAGAACCTCCACTACGGTGCCGCCGATGGCCCGCGGCGACAGTGGCAGCCGGCGCCGGGCCGGCAGGGTTTCCGGCTGCCGGATCGCCAGCCACACGAACGCCACAGCGGCGATGCCGAAAAAGGACGCAAAAATAGCCCGCCAGCCGGCCAGCCACTGGATCCCCTGTCCCAGGGCGGGTGCGATCGTGGGCACGAGGATGAAAAGCGACATGGCGAAAGACATCAGCCGCGCCATCTGCCGCCCTTCGTACTGATCGCGCACCAGCGCCATGGTCACGACGCGCGGCGCGGAGACGCCGATGCCCTGCAGGACACGACCCACGATCATCACCTCGAAGGTGCGCGCGAAAACGCTCATCAGGCATCCGGCCATGAAAAGAACCAGGCCTGCGTGTATGGCCGGCTTGCGCCCGATACGGTCCGACAGCGGGCCGAACGCGAACTGACCCACACTCAGGCCCAGGAACACGGCCGTTACGACGAACTGCACGTCATTGCCATGCGCCACCCCGAGGTCCCGGCCGATTGCCGGAAGCGCCGGCAGCATTCCGTCAATCGCGAACGCGACGATCGAAATCAGAAGCGCGATGAGCGGAACGAATTCGCCGGTGCGAAGGGCAGGGGTGGCTACAGCCTGGTTCATTCCACGTCCCTGGCGACCCTCAGCCCAAGGTTGAAGTTGCGGAATTCGCCGAGCGCCTCTTTGGCGCTCTCGTCCAGGAACTCCAGTGCGCCGAAAAAGCGAACGGCCGACCGGCTGAGATAGGCGGGAGCGCTCAGGCTTCCCCCTCGGACCACGCGGACCTCGCACTCACTCGAAAGCCACGGCGAGCCGTCGGTCGGGGCCCCGACAAAGCTGTCGCGATAACAGTCCTGCGTCCATTCCCAGACGTTCCCGTGCACGTCATACAGCCCGAATGCGTTCGGCGCATACGAACCCACCGGGGCGGTCTGGACGCCATATCCGTCATCGCAGCTCACGTACTGCCAGTTGGAGCCCCTGGAATCCGGTTCGGCGGACACGTCCGGAACGTTCGCATAGCGGCAGATCTCTTCTTCGCTGTCGCCGAAGAAATATCGCGTCGTGGTTCCGGCGCGAGCCATGTATTCCCATTCGGATTCGGAAAGGAACCGGTACGGCTTGCCGGTCGTGCGGCCCAGCCAGTCGATATAGGCTCTTGCGTCGTTCCACGAAATACAGACCACGGGTTGATCCTCGGCCTGGAAAAAATTGGGATCCAGCCAGTTCTTGCCCGTGACGACTTCTCCTCCCTCGACGCCGGTCCAGACCACGCAGGCATTTCCGGAGTCGTGCCCCGTCTCCCGGACAAATCTTGCGTACTGGCCAACCGTGACCTCGAATCGGGATACGGCTATGGGTTTGGAAATCGTGACGAGCCTTTGCGGGCCTTCGTGGTCCATCCTGCCGGCTTCGGAGTCGGGCGAACCCATGAGAAAGGCGCCGGGCGGAACGACGGTCATCTCCGGACATTCGTCGCAGTCGGTGAAGATGGAACTCGGCTCGCCCGGGTCCGGCTGTCCGGAACCTGCCGCCGGCGCCAATGCAACAGCGACCAGGGAAAAGAGCAAAAGAACCTTCATGACCGCCTGCACCTTTACAACGCAAAGCTCGGCACCTTAGCATTTTCCCGGGATCAAGGACTAATGCAGCAGGAGGAGTACGCCATGCCCGATCCGTCCACGATGAACCGCCGTCACGTGCTGGGGGGGCTTGCCGCCACGGGAGCGGCCGGTCTCGTTTCGCCCGCTGGCGCGGCCGCCGAGTCGGCGCGCCTGCGCATGGGCGTGTCCGTGCCCCCGCCGATCCCGGGGCCGCGCATGAACTTCGAGCAGGCCGACAAGGTCATGGCGGAGCTGGGGCTCGACGCCATCGTCCTGGGAGGCGGCAGGAACGTCTATCACGCTACCGGGCTCGATCTGACCGCCACGAAGATGGGCCATACGCCCGGGGTCTACGCGCTGATCACCCGCAACCGGGACCAGCGCCTTTCGTTGATCGCGCCGACCTTCCTCTACTACTACACCATCGCCATGGACCATCGGCATTCGGATTTCCCGGCCTACCTGTATGCCGCGCCGGGTGCGGAAGACACGGAGGACGCGGAACTGGGCCTGGACGAACTGCCGCTTTATCCCGATATCGAGCACGAACCGCTGGACTTCATCGAAACCACGCGACTGAGCATCGTCGAGCGCGCCGTGCGCTCGGAGGCGGCCCGGCCCCGTCTCAGACACGCGCTGGCCAAGGCCCTGAAGGACACCGGCGCGGCCCGCGGGCGCATTGCCGCCGACGTGCAGCCCGTGACCCGCAGCGTGACCGAAGCGGCCGAAAACGCCACAGTGGTCAGTGCCGACGACGCGCTAAGGCGCATCCGGCCGGTGAAGTCCGACGTGGAAATCCAGCTCATGCGCCATGCCGCCCAGGCCAACGCCGAAGCCGCGCTGCAGGCGGCCTCCACCGTGCGCGCCGGCGCCGACGTGCGGGAACTGCGCGCCGTCTTCTTCGCGGCCGCCGCGGCGCGGGGCATGCGCGGCGTGTTCATGGTGATCGACCGGGTCAGTTCGCCCACCTATTCCGCCACGCTGCGCGAGGGCCAGTGCTTCTCCATCGACTGCGTGAGCGAATACATGGGCTATCACGGCGACTTCGCCCGCGCGATCCACATCGGCGAGCCTTCGAAGCACATGCAGAAGGTGTCCGAACTCACCGCCAGGTCGTGGGACCACGTGCGCGAGAACCTGAAGCCGGGCGTGAAGTTCTCGGAAGTCCGCAGCATGGGCCAGGAGGCGCTGCGCAAGATGGGAGCGGACTTTTCCATTTCGTTCAGTCCGCATTCCGTGGGCCTTTATCACACCGACCACGTGGGAACCATGGGCTCGCCGCCGCGCGAGGACATCGTGCTCGAGCCGCGCATGATCCTGAGCGTGGACTGTCCCATGGGCGCCACCGGTATGGGCGGCTCGTCGCACCTCGAAGACCTGATGCTGATCACCGAAGACGGGGCCGAACCCATCAACACCATCGGCACCAACGTGGTGCGGGTATAGTGCGGATTGGCTTGGAAAACCTTGAGTTATGAATAAATTAGTCCGATATGGCGCCATTGCGATCGGGGCCGCGATGATGTCTTCGCATAGCGTGCCGGCCCAGGAGGCCGGTGACGTTGCCGACGACAGCAACGCCTCCGGAGAGCTTTCTCTTGTAGAAGCGCTGGTTGCCGCCGAGACTGCACTTGGGGCGGTTGCGCCTGAAGAAACGCTCAACGTTGCCGCCGCCGTTGCAATCAGGGCCACCGTTCCGGCCGGGAGCAGCGGCACGGCAAGCGGCGTGGACATGGAATCCGCGATGGCGGCCCTGTCCGAGACGGCGCCGGAGGAACTGGCTGCCCTCCTTGCGGTAGCGGAAAGTCTGAGGGCCGTTGCTCCGAGCGAAATCGAGGCGACCGCGGCAGCCGAGCAGAGTCTCGCTGCCGAGGCGCCGGCCGAATTCATTGCCTATACGCGAAACCTGATTGCGCTGTCCGCCGCGGCGCCTGAGGAGGCGGCGCAAGCCAACATGGCCGAGGTATCGCTTGCCGCGGTGGCGCCGGAAGAATTCGCGGGCTACGCTGCCGCATACGCCGCTGCAGCCGCCTCGAAAGTGAAGGAGCCCGGGGACGCCCTTGGTGCTGCGACCTCTTCACTCGCGGCTGCCGCGCCGCTCAAGCACGCTGCGCTATCCGACGCAAACACAAGACTAGCGAACGCAGCGCCGGAAGAGTTCAAAGCCCGCGACGCCGCGGAAATCGCCATGGCAGCTACCGCTCCGGACGAGTACGCCGCTCTCCACGCAGCCCTGGCCCGACTGGCGGCGGCATCCCTGCAGGCGCCCAGGCCCTAGTCAGCCTCGACGGAGGGATCGATCACGCGAACGCCCGTTGGCCGAAAGTGACGTACGTTTCGGGTAACCACCGACAGCCCATGTTCAAGGGCGGTGGCAGCGACGAGCAGATCCGCGCTGTCGTTGCCGATCCCGGCGGAAAGCTGGCCCCATCTCCGGGCGACGGCCAGATTCACGCCCAGAATCTGTTCTCCGTACAGCTTGATGACACTGTCCAGCCACAGGGCCAGCGTGCGCGCGAATTCCGGATTGGAGCGCTGCCGGCGAATGATTCCCCGTTCGATCTCGCCGATGGACACAACGCTCAGATACAAGTCTCCCTCTCTTTGTCGCGACATCCAGCGGGCGATTTGCGGGGAGCGCTCTCGCCTGCGCAATGCGGACAGGACATCCGTGTCGATCAGAAACATCAGAAATCGAGCGATCTGTCGGGCAATCGAAGACGATCAAATTCCTCGCCGTCCCGGGGTATTGCCAGCAGCAGGTCGGCAAAGCTGGGCGCCGCAGCCTTCTCCACGTGGCAAAGGCGCTCATACTCGGCCACGGAAAGCACCACGACGGCCGGTTTGCCGCGCCGGGTCACCTGCTGCGGATGGCCGGCAAGCGCGGCGTCAACAACGGCGCTGAATCGATTCTTCGCGTCCTGAAGCGGCCACTGGACCATGAGGGTTTTCCCGTTCTTCCAAACAGGCTAGATTATTCATCTAGCCTGTTTTCTTGTCAAGCGACGCGCGGATCCAGTCAAGGATGTTGTCGTACGAGCAGTCGCCCGCTTCGAGCATGCCCACGATGAAGCTGTGGGCGGACACCGCATTCACCGAGAGTCTCCAGCCGTTCAGACGCAGGAACGTGTCGGTCATGAAGAATGCGGCCCGCTTGTTCCCGTCGACAAATGCGTGGTTCATCAGCAATGACTGGAACAGGGCGGCAGCCAGCGCCGGCAGGTCTTCGTAGTATCCCGTCTGGGGCCGGTACAGTGCGCTTTCGAGCATGCCCCTGTCGCGAATCCCGGGCGATCCCCCAAACCTGTCGATGAGCCGCTGGTGAATCTCGATGGCTTCGTCCACCGAGAGGAACAGAATGCGATCACTCGGCAAGGCGCCGGCCCAATTCCTCGTTCGCGGCCATCGATTCTTCCAGGTGGTCCAGCACCACCGGGCGCAGACGGCGCTTGCGCACGTAGTCGCTGATCGCCTCGGTCAACAATCCGGAGATCGTCTGGTGTGACTCCCGGGCAAGTTCCTGCAGCGCGCGCCATTGGGCCTGCTCGACCTTGGAACTGATCTTGATTGTGGCCATCGCTCAAGTGTAGATGGACATGTCAAGACATGTCAAGACACCGATTGTTCGACCAGCCGGTAGTGACCGCGGGCGTCAAATGGTTTAGGGTTGCGCAGGGCCTTCCCATTGCCATCGATACTCCATGAATGATCTTTCCGCCCGCGCCGGGCAAGAACACGCGAAATTGGCCGCCAGGCTGTCGAAATACTGCCGGGCACGACTGGGCCGCGCTCTGTGGGAACTCTGCGTCTCCGGGGTCCTGTTCATGGGCTGCTGGCTGGGGGCTTTGTTGGGCGCCGCGTACGTGCATTGGCTGTTCGCGCTGCTCGCCCTGCCGTCGGGATTGTTCCTGGTGCGCCTTTTCATAATCCAGCACGATTGCGGTCACGGCTCCTTCTTCCGCAGCCGCGCCTGGAACAACCGGGTCGGCCGCGTCATCGGGGTTCTCTGCTGGACGCCGTACGCCTATTGGCGCCGCCTGCACGACGGCCACCATGCAACCTCGGGCAACCTGGACAGGCGCGGCACGGGCGATATCGCCACGCTCACGGTCAGCGAATACCGGAGCCTGACGCCGTGGGGCCGGTTCCGGTATCGGCTCTACAGGCACCCGATCGTGCTATTCGGGCTTGGACCCACCTATACCTTCGTCCTGAAACACCGCATGCCGCTGGAACTGATCCGCGACCTCAGGGATGGCTGGATGAGCGTCATGAGCACGAATGCCGCCATCATCGGCCTCGCCGTTGCCGCGTCGCTGGTCGTGGGTCCCGTCACCTTTGCCATCGTCCATCTCGCGACGGTCCTGTTCGCCGGCACCATCGGAATCTGGCTGTTCTACGTGCAGCACCAATTCCAGGAAACGCAGTGGGACGACCAGGAAGAGTGGGATTTTCGCCGGCAGGCCATCGAAGCCAGTTCGTTCTACGACCTGCCCGCACCGCTGCGCTGGCTCACGGGCAACATCGGCATCCATCACATTCACCACCTGAGAAGCCGCATCCCCAGCTATCGGCTCTACGAATGCCTCAGGGACATCCCCGAACTGCGCAAGGTCAATCGCCTGACCATGTGGAAGAGCTTCAAGTGCGTGTCCCTGGCCTTGTGGGACGACAGGCAGAGAAAGCTGGTTTCGTTCCGCAGCCTCCGGGCGATGGCGGCGACGCAATAGCAGGAAGCTTCCGCCACCGGAACAACGGGGCACTCTAACAGTTCGGCGCGGGCTCAAGCATTGTCGCGCAATCCGCTGATGCCGCGCACGGGGCTGCTTGTTTCTCCGCCGGGCAGCAGCAGCTCAAACTCCAGGCCGCGCAGGGCGGCGGGCCGATAGCCCGGCACGCTGTCGAAGCGCTCTCTTACGCTGTGGTGGACTAAAGGCACTGCGTCGCGACAGGGCCGGTCGTTGTCATTCACGCACACGCGCCGCGGCGCCTGGTCTCCGGCCTTCGCCACGAGCCCGCCGTGCTCATGAAGAGTGCCGGTGGCCATGGGGTTGATGACGAAGTCGTCCACGTCCATTTCCGGCAGGCCCTTGCCCTGGTCCTCGGCCAGGCCCTGCTTTTCCAGCAGGCCGCGAATCGTGTCGCGGTCCCCGTCGTGGATTCGGATGCCGCCGCCCAGCGTCTTGCGGCACTCGCCGATCATGAACTCCAGCGCCAGGTCCGACAGGCCGTCGTGCCAGTAGCCGCCGCCGATGTCGCTGTGCACTCCCGGGAACCACACTTCCAGAATCCGGTCGGGGCGCGAGTCGTCCCTGTTGATCAGCGTCGGCGTGAAGGTAACGCGGTCTTCGTCCAGCGAGACGATGTGAACCGCATGCTTTACGCCGTCATGCAGCGTGCCGTTCTCGAAAACGACGTCGGTGCTGATCTTCTCGCCCTTGCGATGGATGCCGTCCATCGCCGCAACCGTGTCGAAAGCGCCGAGAAACGCGACTTCGCGGTCGGGGCCTTCGCGCAGGATCATGGCCACGAACTTGCGGGCCAGCGCGGCGCCGCGGCTGAAGCCGAACACCGCCACGCGGTCGCCGTCTTCATACGCCTCGGCGAAATCCTCTTTCGCCTCGCGCAGAATCCGGGCGGCATCGCCCCAGCGCGGCGCAAAGGCCATGTTCACCACGCTGCGGCCTACGGAATACAGGCGGCCCACGAGCGGGATCCGCAACTTGCCCTCGCGCGTACCGATGCCGTTGTAGTAGAACGCGCGTTGCTCGTCGCCGTCGGGCGTTTCCACGCCGGTCTCGCCCGACTCCAGTCCGCCGCCCATCAGAACGTGCAGCTTGAGCACGTTGCTGATGCTCTCGTCCTGGGCGAATTCGCCCGCGTCGCTCGGCTCGTTGCCGGTGCCGTCAAAGTTGAATACAAGTGTCCTGGCCATTGCGTATGCCCTTCGCTTGCGGTCTTTGATGAGTTTGAATAAGCCAGCTATGACTGGCTCTTTTATACCGATTTTAATACCTCTTACGAGTTTCTTGCAGCTCCAACAAGCGAACCGGGGCGAGAAATGTACGATATACGGCTTCTGATGCCCTTCGGCGTGCTGGATGCCGCGGGTGACAATGTCCGGGCTCTCGCAAGGGCCATTGCAGAAAAATGACTTCAGAAAACACCAAACCGATGCGATTCAACTCGGCACGCCTGCTGGTTTGCGAGCCGGGCGCAATTGGCCGGCTCGGCGAGATTTGCGCCGACTTGTCCGCGAGCAGGGTGTTCCTGGTGACGGACCCCGGAATCATTGCGGCGGGACTGCATGAGGCGGCGCTGAGCAGCCTGTCCGACGCGGGCCTGGCGTGTTCGGTTTTCCGGGACGTTCAGGCAGACCCGCCGGAAGACATCGTGCTGAATGCGCTTGACCGCGCGCGCGCGGAGAAGATCGACACCGTGATCGGCCTGGGCGGGGGCAGTTCGATGGACGTGGCCAAGCTGATCGCCGCCTTGTGCAATTCGTCGCAGGCGCTCTCGGACGCCTACGGAATCGGCAACCTCACCGGCGAAAGGCTGCCGCTGGTTCAGATTCCCACTACCGCCGGGACCGGCGCCGAGGTCACGCCCATTTCCATCATCACGACCGGGGCCACGACCAAGTCCGCGGTCGTCGCGCCGCAACTGCTGCCCGACGTTGCATTGCTGGATCCCGAACTCACCCTTGGCCTGCCGCCGCAGGTAACCGCCGCGACCGGAATCGACGCAATGGTTCATGCGATCGAGGCTTTCACCAGCGCGACTCACAAGAACCCGTACTCGGACATGCTGGCGTTGCAGGCGCTGAAAATGATGTCGGCCAATATCGAAACCGCCGTGCATGACGGAAAGGACCTGAAAGCGCGCACGGACATGCTGCTGGGTTCGCTTCTGGCCGGACAGGCGTTTGCGAACGCGCCTGTCGCCGCGGTGAATGCGCTCGCCTATCCGCTGGGCGGCCACTTCCACATTCCGCACGGCTTGAGCAACTCGCTGGTGCTGCCGCACGTATTGCGGTTCAACTACGAGACGTCGGCGGATTCGTACGAGACGCTTGCCCGGGCCATCATGCTTGGGACGGGGCAGGGGAGCGCTTCCGACGACGCGGTTACGGTGTCGCTGCCCGATTACTTCGAGGAACTGATGGACCGGCTGAATATGCCGTCAAGGCTGCGCGAGCTGAACGTGCCCGAAGACAGCCTGCCGATGCTGGCGCGCGACGCCATGCAGCAGCAGCGCCTGCTGGTCAACAATCCGCGAGAGGTGAGCGAGCAGGACGCCTTGCGGATCTACGAGGCCGCCTACTGAGGCTCTTTTGTTCTTGAATATGCGAAGCGCAATCTTCACGACGCTCAACGCCGGGCCTGAGCAGATGCGCACCCTGGGGATCTACGAAGTCACCGGCGTGCCGATGGAAGCACAGGACGGGATTCGCCGGAGCAGCGTGGTGATCAATGCCAACGGCCGGCTGGACGCCATCCGGGCCGCCCTGCCCGGAATGGGCCTGAGCATGCTGCGTGAGAAAAGGCTCGTGACCGTCGATCAGCAGGTCGGGATCGAAACCGGCTTCTACGACTGGGACGGCAACCTGATCGTCCTCTACGAACTGCCGGGCGCGCTCTCGCAATAGCCGCGCCGCCGCTGCGATCGGGAACCGGGTCAGTGCAGGGTCAGTTGTTGCCTTGAGACGACGACGTCGCAGCTTTCTTCCCCGCACTGCAGCCCGCCGTTCTGATTGCGCCTGGTTGAGCCGATCGTGCGGAAGTTCTGATCGAGCACCTTCGACCTGAGGTTCCAACCCTGGTTGATCTCTCCGAGATTGACGACGGTTACCGGTCCCAGGTCGCGGTCGTCGACCCGCATCCGGCCGACAATGCGGTGACGCCAGTACCTGTAATTCCCGCGATAGAAGGCGCTGCTGATGAGGTCGTCGTTGTCCTCGGCGAAATCGCGCGTGAATTGGATCGACACCGTCCCGAATCGCGTGTCCGTCGAGAAGTCGCCGCGATGGTCCTTCGGAATCGTCGCGACCTTCACCAGCACCGCGGGATCAACCCGCTCGAAAGCCGCTGACCACTCGTCCGAAGAGGCCGGCACAACCCCGTTCACGATCCTGGCCACGTGTATCCGGTCCGCCCGCGCGGCGAGCTCATCGTGCACCGACCCGAGCAGTGCGGTCGAGTTGGTCACGACCAAAGGGTAGTACTCGAGTCTGCAGATCCTGTCCCTTCGATGCGTCCTGCCACCCACGGTTACGGCGTTTTCGACCATGAACACCGTTCTCAGGTACTTGCCGTCGTATTCGCCGTCGCACCAGACGTCGCACTGGCTGAATCGCGAGCTGTAAAGCCGCAGTCCGGTGTCCTCACCGAGACGCCAATTTCGGGATTGCCGTGTAGCGATGAACTCGGCGCCGGCGTCCGTGGTCGTCAGCACACTGAAGTCACCCCGTCTGGCGGCGTCCGCCAGGTAGGCCTTTTCATCGGTGGCCGTTCTCGGGTACAGGAAGAAAGCGAAGTCGCCGGCGGCATCGATCTCCACCGGAACGCCACTTACATCGGCTACGCCCCGAATGTCGTGGAACAGGGAGAAGTTTTCCTCGGCGCCGACGCCCTCGCGGCCTTGAACGAAGCTCCAGTAATTGCGGTTTGGCACCATGGCGCCGGGCCTGGTTCCCGGAGTCCAGATACCGATAAAGACGCCTTCCACGACCCTGTAGTACGGGTACGTGTCAACGTGCTGGAAGACGTAGCGAAATCGGTTGTTTTCCAGCCCTTCGCTCGAATGCCCATAGTCAATCGAGGCGAGCTCGCGAAAACAGTCCCCGTTGCCCAACTCCGGGACGTCCGCCGCCAGAGGGCCGCTGAGACCTGCCGCGACAATTGCCGCCGTGAGAAGCGAACGTGCGCCCATACTCAACATGTTCGTCATTTTGCCTCAACCGGCGGTCCTGACTCTTGCCAAATCCGAGCCGTCAGTCGACGTCGCGCGCCACGCGAAAACCGAAACCCGAACCCGCCGATGCCGCGCGTATGGGCAGGCGCGTCGCCACCCTCAACAACCCGGGAAAACCGGCCCAGGACCCGCCCTTGGCCACCCATGCCCCGCAGGGACGCATGTCATAGGGAGTGCCATCCCTCGGCGCGTCCGCGTGACCCGTGGCATAACAATCGGCCGTCCATTCCGAGACATTGCCCGCAACGTCGTAGAGACCGAAGGCGTTCGGCTCGAAGCTGGCGACGGGTGCCGTGAACGCATACCCATCGTCGCAATCCGCGAACTGATCGTAGGGAATGTCCGGGGCCACTTTGACGAACGATCGGTCGGCGCCGTTTTGAAACGCACAGGCCTGCGTCCAGTCTTCACCCCAGAACGCAGGGAACTTCGAATTGGCCCGCGCGGCATATTCCCATTCCGCCTCGCTGGGCAGGCGGTATATCTGTCCCGACCTGACGCTCAACCAGTCCAGGTAGGCCAGCATCTCGGCTCGCCGCAGGCACGGCACCGGATGGTCATCGGAACCTCCGATGCTGTCAGCGCGCCAGGAGAGCTCCGGCTGCGTGGGCCAGCCCTCAGCGGTGAGGTGAGAACAGCCTTCCAGCGTCTCAAAGCCCGTCTCTTCCACAAACTCCGCAAACTGGCCCCGCGTGACTTCCGTACGGCCGATGGCATAAGAGCGGGCAATAGTGACCGCGGCGACCGGCGCCTCCTGCGATGCCATGAGTTCGGGCATGCCCCAGGCCAGCCCCTCGGCCTTTTCCGCACCCATGATGAAAGTGCCGCCCGCCGGAATCACGACCAGCTCGGGACACGTTTCGCAGTCCCTGACGATGACGGGCTCCGCCCAAGCGCACACGGCGTTCAGCAACATACAGACAAAGACCGCAAACCCCAGGCTCATGGGGTGGGGAGCGATGGAGCTGCCGCTCCTGCGCGGCCGGTTCACCTGCTCTGCGGCGATGCTTGCGGCGCTGCGGTATGGGGCAATTGCAAGGCGTCCGCATCGAAGGTATAGACGGTATGCAGTCCATCGTCGACCGGCGCCATCTTCAGCGCCTTGTGCAGGATCAGGGCATCGGCGAAGTCCGCTTCGGTTTCACGATAGGCCTGCAAGGCGCTGAAGATCACTTCATCGTCCTCGAAGCGCACGTTGGGTTCCTGCAGCAGACTCCCCACGAAAGCGATGACGTCGGTCCTGGCTGCCCGGTAGCGCCGCCCAAGCAGAGTCCACACGGCTTCCGCCAACACGACGTCCGTAATGAGAACGCGCTCGCCGCTTTCGAACAGCTGACGCGCCTCTTGCGCCTGCGTGGCGTCGTCGCGCAGGAGGTACCGCAGCAGAACGTTTGTATCGACCGCGATCACGACGGGCGCGCGCGTTTCGCTTCAACTGCGTCCTGACGCGACTGCTCTTCGGACACCGTCTCGTCCGGCTCAAGATGCTCAAGACATCCCCACGCGCTGCCGGGCGCCTGGCGAACGATCGTTATACGCCGGTCGGAAACGAAGCTGCGGTACTCGTCTCCGGGCCTAATGCCGGCCAGGCGGCATTGATGGGCGGGAAGAGTGATCTGGCGCTTGGCGCTGACCTTGGGCATGATCGGTTTCCACGAATCCGGCTAGTTAGGCAAGAGATTATAGATATGTCTTTACCTTACATCAATATGTAAAGAATAATCCGAAATAGCAAGCGCTATGTCACTGTTACGGAGTCTTGCTGCTGGTATTCTTTAGAGCCATGAAGAAGTATCTGCCTGCGCTCGCCGCCCTGGCCCTGGCCGGCTGCGCGCACTCGCAATACCGGACCACATACCTTGAAGAATACGCCGGGTATGACTGCATCGAACTGCGAGCGGAGCGCCTGGCCGTCGAAGAGGAACTCGATCCCAGGTGGCGGCAAGGCTATTCCAGCCGAAATGGGGAACCTGCTGTGCTGTATTTTGCCTCTGCTGGTGCCGGTCCCGGGTTTGGAATGCCAGACCTTTCGTGGCCGCCTCAAGATGACTATGATCCCACCCGTCCAAGGCCTCACAAGAAGAGAATGCGCAACCACGCCAAGTGGCAGGCCCTGGTGCAACTGGAGCAGAAAAACGGTTGCGACATGCAGTGAATGGCCCAGGCTGAAGGGTCAGGCTGCCGCCGTTCATGAACTGATCCTCTACCAGGCAGGCGAACATCGCGCGCAGCGCATGGACGCCAGCCCCTGATTTAACAGCATTGGAACGAACGCGGTGCACGGGTTTAGCATGGGGCAATAGCATCCCGGGAGGATCGACATGGGATATATCGACGGTTTCGTGATGGCGGTTCCGACCGCCAACAAGGAGGCGTTCATCGACTACGCGCGCGGCATCGATGGCCTTTTGATCGAGCTCGGCGCCACCCGCGTGGTCGAATGCTGGGGCGATGACGTGCCCGACGGCAAGCACACCGACCTCCGCAAGGCGGTCAAGGCCAGGGATGAGGAAACGGTTGCCTTTTCCTGGATCGAGTGGCCCGACAAGGAGACGCGCGACAAGGCGATGGCGCGCATGCACGAGCTGGCGAAGACCGACAGCCGGTTCGATCCGGAAAAGAACCCGATTCCGTTGGACGGCAAGCGGATGATCTTCGGCGGATTCGAGTCGGTCTATGAAATTTGAGCTGGCATGTGCGGACGATTCACCCAGCGCTCTTTCCAGTCAGGGAACCTTTGTTCTGCGGTCCTTGTCAAATGCCATGGCGAGTCGAACAACGAGATAGAATCCAACCGCCCATCCGACACCATACGCGAGTAGCTCGCCAACAAATGCTGCCACGTCGACCAACGGTGCGCTCTTGAAATAGTGCATACATGCCCACCCGATGTACATCGCGAACCCGAATGCCCAATAGACGTGTTTGCCGGCCAATCGATGGTGCTTGCGACTATTTCCCTTCGAATTGTCAGCACTCTCCCGCCATATATTGAATCGGACCATGAGCCCGACAGCGCCGCCGAGTAGAAGCCCAGCAAGCATCACGAAAAGCCATATCTGCCCGTAGAACAACCACATCTGTTCCGGATTGTCTATCTGGCTTGCCCCCAACCAGACGAGTAGTGCCGAAACCACCATGGCGCCCAACCCCACACGAAGCGCAGAAGAAGGCGTGATTTTGATTTCGATTCGCATGTCGCCAGGTCAGTTTAGCAGCGTGATCTTTTTGCCGAAATGGGTCCACCTGGACTGAGGGGAAAATCCAGTCCGCCTTGCCGATCCAATTCCGCTTAGTAGCTCGTCGGCAGGGCGACCCGGAAACCGTAGTAGTTCACGGACCGGGTTTCTCTTCGAATCTCGGCGCGCGCCTCGAACGGGGCACCCGCTATCGGGGTAAATTCACCCGTGCGCACGACGTGTTCACGGCAACGCTCTTTCGTCCAGGGTGTTCCATCGGAAGGGGCGCCGCGAAAGTGGGGGCTCCAACAGTCTTCAACGAATTCTCCGGCGTTTCCGGCCATGTCATACAAGCCAAACGCATTCGGGCCTTGACGGCCGACGGGTGCCGTACCCGGATAGGCAATGACACATGCCTTTATTTCCTCCGGGGATGGCCCCCGCCGCGAACCACGCAAATTGGCGCAATACAGAAGTTTCCGCACTGCTTCTTCGTCCAACTCCTCACCGGAAGTGCCCGCACGCGCCGCATACTCCCATTCCGCCTCGCTCGGCAGCCGGTACGGCTTGCCGGTCTCCGCGGCAAGCCACCGGACATAGGCCTGAGCATCCGCCCAGCTCACGCACACGACGGGATGCTGGTCCGTCTGCGGAAGATTGGGGTTCTCCCAGGTGAAGTCCTGCAAGGGCAGTTCCCAAATCTGCTTGAGGGCCATACAACCACGGACCCATCTGCGCGTTACAAGATCGAAACGGGACGGGAACTTCGGGGCGCGATCCGCATCGGTGACATAGCCCGTTGTCTCGACGAATCGCCGGAATTCGCCGCGCGTAACCTCGTAGACCGAGAGCGCAAACGGAGTGAGGCTGACTTCGCGCACCGGCTCGTTGTTTGCGCATGCCACACCCGAAACGCAGCCCATGCGGAAGCGCCCGCCGTTCACGCCGATCATGAGCGGCCCCGATCCTCCGGACTTGAGCGGATCGCTGAACGTTGCCCAGTGCGGCTGCGCTGCCTCGTCACCGCGGGCAAGCGCAGCCAGAAGCAGGCAGATCGCGGCTGCTGCTGCGCGACTTTTTCTAGGCAATTGACGCACGAGTCCTCCTGCAAGCGAATATTCTAGACTTCGCACCGGGCCCCGAGGCATGTGCGGGCGATTTACCCAGCGTCTTTCCTGGCAGCAGGCCCATGACTACATGAATTTTCTCGGCGAACCCGTGGAACTGACCCCGCGGTGCATCGACCCGCAAACAGCGCTGGAGGAATTGCAGGCCAGGCTGCCGGAGTGCAAGAAAAGTCGGACACGCCGGACTCTCGGTGAACTCTCGCCAATCAGCCTTTACGAGCTGCCGGCGACTGAACTTGCGCTTGGGCTTAGCCAAACTCCGGTGTGCTGCCTGGTGCCTCGTCCCGCACTTCCCAAGAACCGCCATCCCTGATTCTGGTGAGATTGCCTTGCGGGTGCAGGAGGCTCAGGCGCCCAAGAATCTCGTCCTCGGGCAGAAATACGGTGGCGTCAAGCCGCCACGCGGTGAGAGCGCTTGCCAGAAGTGCGTCGTCACAGGTATTTCTCTCCTTCAACTGGTCAATTACCCAAAGAACACCATGCACGCGCAAACCGTTTTTCCTGGCGGTTCTTGCGAGTCGGGCGTCCCCTGTCAGAAGAATCGCGTCGTTGATCTGAGCCGTTACCAGGCAAAAGCAGTCATTTGCTGAAAGCGCGGGGTTTCTTGTCTTGGCTGCAAAAGCCGCTGTCACTTCTTCGGCGGTCAGATCGTAAGTGACCATCCCGCTGGAATCCAGCTCTCGCCAATGCTCATCTTTGAAGTCAAGCAATTCGGAATTGCGGACGGGCAGTGGAATGACGAGTCGGTATGGAAGCCTGCAGAGCGCAGGCAATAGCCCGCCCTTGTGCAGGTCGATCAGGCACGATGCATCGTTCACCACCATTTGCTTCATTGCACCTGCGGCCCCCTGATCCTGCTCTCGATTTCCTCCAGGGATTGCTGCAATAGTTGCGCGGCTCGAATCGGCGAAATCAACTCCTCGCCGACAGCTCTCCAGACAAGGTTCTGGTATCGCGAAGGATTCTCGAACGCACCGAATCCTTCGTCGTCACGAATCGGCTCCGGCTCGTCTTTCCGCCAGGCGCGGGCGAAAGTGGCAAAAGCGCGCTGAATCGTGGAACGAGGCAGAATCCCCACCTGTCCAAGGCGATAGAGCAGGGCAGCCGCGGACACGCCATAAATCCGCTTGAGCCGAATGATCTCGTGGTACGTAATCCCGTGGCGATGAGCCCCGGCCTCGTTGATCAAATGCTCACCCGGTACGAGGAAGGCCCCCGCAAATCGGTTCATTGCCGTTTCCAGCCTGATAGCCGGATTCCCCGTCGATTGGATAATCCGGTGCGCCAATTCGTGAGCGAGCGTAAAGCGTTTGCGCTCTACATTGGTGCAGCTGGACACCACAATGACTTCAGTGTCGGGCAAATCCGAACGCGTGCGAAGTGCGTGGCATGCCAGGCCGTTGATGTTCTCGGGCAGATCAGCCTCAATGACAAGAAGTCCCTTTTCCTCCAGTAGCGCACACATGCTGGGGATTGGATCCATTCCAAGGCGCCATGACCTGCGTAACTCCTCGGCTTTGCCTTCGATTTCCTCCTCTGAGGCGATGTAATCACAGTGCATGCCCCTGAAGGCGTCTCTCGGCTGCTCGATTCCCAGGATTTCCTCGACCGCGAAATAGTTCTCAAGGCTGTCAATCACAATTGCTTCCGCCCTGGCCCGATCGCGCGCCAACGTGCCGGACTTCTTGCGGAACTCCAATCGCTCAAGCTTGCCCACTTGACCACCCATAAGAAAGTCCAGCGAGACATCAAGGGCCTTGCCAAGGCCAACCAGAAGCGCCGATGAGGGCATCATCTTGCCGGCTTCATATTTGCTGATGGCCTGGGCAGTAACTTTCGGGTCCATCAGCTCGGCCAATCGGCGCATCGATAGCCCGGCACGCTTACGAGCCAGCCTTAGTCTTTGTCCGAACATGCTTACCTCCTGCCGTATCGTCACGGTGGTTGATACTCTATTGATTATGCAACTAACTGTCAACTTGATATTGACAATAATCAGGATAGGTCTGTTACATTTCAACAGGCGCTCTGAGGAGGGTACCGGTCGATGTTGGCACTTGGCCGAGCATTCCGAAACCGATGTAGCGCCACCTTAAACACAAGAACAAAGTCAGTCCAAAAGGAGGCTGTCATGTCAATTGAAGACAAGAAAGACGTGGTTTGGCAGAAGGCCAGGCCAGTGAGGGGTAAGGACCCTGAAAAGGTTCGTCAGGATCCTTACGGTAACGAAATGCTGTACGACAGGTACGGCAAGAATTCGCCAAAGGGATGGGAACTCGATCACATCAAACCGAAGTCTCGTGGGGGAAGCGACGCAACTGTGAATCTGCAGGCGCTCAACACAAAGACTAATCGTGAAAAAGGCGATTCGCTCAAGAAAAGAAGCCGGCATTCGAAACGATAGATAGCTCGGAAGACGTACCGGGCCGATCCACTGTGCCGGATGATGCGTTAAACCGGTGGTAGGTTACCCGGGTCGGGGACCTGGAATTGGCACGCGTTTTCAAATCTCCGATATACCGTATTGTCAATTCAGCGGACGCTGTTCCACGGCTACCATTTGGTTACGGGTATTTGCGGAATAAGTGATTAACTTCTTCCGTGGCCCATGCCAGGCTCGATTACCATGGCTGAACACGCACGCTTTGTGACACTTGCTTGGAATGGGCAGTATTACTTCCGCATTGACACCCGGTATCCGGCGGGCGCGCGCCACGGCGCTGTATCGTGACCAGAGCCTGTCTCTTGGCCACGCCGCACGATTCGCCGGTCTCGCGATTGGCGATTTCGTCAGCCATTTGTCCCGAAAAGGCATTCCCGTAGTAAAAGGAACCGCAGCCAGCGTGCATGAGGACACGGAGGTAATCACCGCATGGCGGAAAGGCTCGTCGCAGCAGACGCCAGGTCCCTGATCGGACTGGCTGCGGCCGGGGCGTTCCATCTGCTCCGAACACTGTTTGATCAAATCACCGTAACGGCAGCGGTTCGCGACGAGGTGTTGGCCGGCAGTCAACTGCCAGACGCCGACGAGCTCGCGGAGGCCATTCGCGACGCAACGTTACCCCATGTAGCGGCGCTGCGGCGCACGGGTTTAGCATGGGAGCAATAGCACCCTGGGAGGTTCGACATGGGTTATATCGACGGTTTCGTGATGGCGGTTCCGACCGCCAACAGGCAGGCTTTCATCGACCACGCGCGCGGCTTCGATGGCCTTTTGATCGAGCTCGGCGCCACCCGCGTGGTCGAATGCTGGGGCGACGACGTGCCCGACGGCAAGCACACCGATTTCCGCAAGGCGGTCAAGGCGAAAGATGACGAAGCGGTTGCCTTTTCCTGGATCGAGTGGCCCGACAAGGCGACCCGCGACCAGGCGATGGCGCGGATGGACGAGCTGGCGAAGACCGACAGCCGGTTCGATCCGGACAAGAACCCGATTCCGTTCGACGGCAAGCGGATGATCTTCGGCGGATTCGAGACGGTCTATGAGATTTGAGGTGGAATTTAGCGCTTGTGCAATGAATGGGTAAATTATTAGTGGCACTTTATATTTGCCCAACTATATTTCAGCACTTTCTCCGGCTGGCTGCGGGGCGTGCTGCATGCATCCTGAACCTGAACTCCCTCGGTGACGATTGCGGTATATCAAACGTAACGGCGGGGAAATGGCTTGATTTACTGGAGACCGGTTTCGTCGTATTTCGCTTGCCGCCGTTCTTTCGCAACGTGAAAAAGCGGCTGACCAGGAGGCCCAAGCTGTACTTCCACGACACCGGTCTGGTTTGCTGGCTATTGGGCATTCAATCGCCCGGGCAACTCCGCTCGCACCCGTTGCGCGGACAGATTTTCGAGAATTGGGTGGTGTCCGAAATCGTAAAGCTGCGGTACTGCGTGGGCCAGATTCATGGACTGTTTTTCTACAATGAGAGAAACCGTGTTGAAACGGACCTGGTTATCGAATCCCCGGGTAATTTTCTCCTGCTGGAGTGCAAGTCTTCCGCCACGCCGGCTGCGAGAATGTTCAACGGTGTGCGTCGCGTACAAAGTCACTTCCATGAAATGGGGTTACAGGCCGATATTGCGGTAGCCTACGGCGGCGATGAACTGCAGCAATGGTCGCAAGGAACTTTGATTCCCTGGCATTCGATGGAAGCTCATGCTTCGCCAAGCAAGAAACAGTAGCGTCGCGGCGCCCATGTAGCCTGCGGCATACGAGCAGAAACCGTGGCCGGCAAGCGGATGATCTTCGGCGGATTCGAGACGGTCTATGAGGTGTGAACCGACATGTGCGGACGATTCACCCAGCGTTTTTCCTGGCAGCAGGTCCATGACTACATGAACCTGCTCGGCGAACCCGTGGAACTGGCCCCGCGCTACAACGTCGCTCCCGGCCAGCAGGTAGCGGCGGTCCGGACGTCCGACAATGGCCGTCGCCTGTCCATGCTGCGCTGGGGCCTGCTGCCGGCCTGGGCGAAGGACCCGAACATGGGTTACCGAATGATCAACGCCCGCTCCGAAACCGTGGCCAGCAAGCCCGCGTTCCGGTCCGCTTACCGCTCAAGAAGGTGCCTGATTCCCGCCGACGGGTTCTACGAATGGGTTCGGGAGGGATCCGTACGCCAGCCCTGGCTCGTCGATTTGACGGACGGCGAGCTGATGGTCTTTGCCGGCTTGTGGGAACGCTGGCGCGTGCCCGAAAACACTCCCTTGCCACGCTCGCTCCAGAACGCGGCGCCGGGCGACGCCATCGAAACCTGCACCGTGCTGACCACGCAGGCCAACGAGGCGATGAAGCCCATCCACCACCGCATGCCCGTCATCCTGCCCGAAGACGCATTCGCGCCCTGGCTGGCCGGCGAGGACATCGCGCTGGACCCTTACCCGTCCGAGGCCATCAGCGTCCGGCCCGTCAGCCGCTGGGTCAACAACGCCGCGCACGAAGGCCCGCGCTGCATCGAACCGATTCCTGCGAACTAAGCCCCCGTTCCGGTCGTTGCCGCTGGTATTCTTAAGAGCAATGAAGAAGTACCTGCCTGCGCTCGCCGTCCTGGCTCTGGCCGGATGCGCGCACTCGCAATATCGGACCACATACCTTGAAGAATATGCCGGGCATGACTGTATCGAATTGCAAGCGGAGCGCCTGACCGTCGAAGCCGAACTCGATCCCAGGTGGCGGCAAGGCTATTCCAGCCGAAACGCGCCCGATAGCGTTCAGTCTTTTGCCGTGACCCACACTGAACCTCCGCACACCATTTACGACGTTTACCCGGCATCCATAGACGTGAATCCTGCCCGGGTCATGCGTCAGAAAGACAGATTGCGCAACCACGCCAAGTGGCAGGCCCTGGTGCGGCTGGAACAGAACAAGAGCTGCGTCCCTGAAGCGGTTGGCGGCGGTGCTGTCGCCGGAGTGCCGTCAGGCTATTGAGAGGCGTTCGCCCCCCCGCCCCCGCCACCCAGGAAGAAGTACATGTCACGCCTGGAGGGGGTTGAAATCTGAAAAATAAATTTGTCTGGGTTGCTGTTCCGCTGGTTGCGGTGCTGTGCGCCGTTGCTTACGTTTTCTTCGCCGGCGACCCGCAGGGTCCGGCCGTGAGCGCCGAATCCGAGTTGGCATTTCCCGCGACTTCCGAAACTCTTGCTGACGGGCAACCGGCTGCAGTCGAGCAAGAGCAAGAGCAAAAGAGCGAAACCGGTCCAGCGCTCGCGCCGGATGAGCGCCCATTGGAAAGAAAGAGCAAGACGAAAGGAGACCGGACGCACTTCTCCATTGGTCACGGAGACATTGGTTACGTGGACGTCTATTCGATCATGCAAGGACGCAATCCTTACAGCATCGTTCACCTTTTGCAGGCTCACCAGGAGCTGACCGGCGCCGACGATTCGCTTGAAATCACAATCGAAGATATATCCGAAAATGCAATCTGGGGGCAGGGGGTGCGTTATCGGCAGACCATAGACGGGCGACCTTTAAGACAAGGGGGAACAGTATTCTTCCAACCGGACGGCACTGTGACCCGGATGGATGGGAACCTGGTCAGTTCCCAATCGCTTAACGCCGGAGACGTGTTGATCCTGTCGCCTGAAGCCGAAGCCATTGCGCTGAATGTTGCGGCTCGCTACGCCGAAAATATGGAACCGGAAAATCCCGAGTGGAGCGACGTGCCCGTAACACTCACGGCCCGCTCCGCCGAAATGCGCTACGACCTCGACTCTGACCACAACCTGGTGCGACATTGGAACGTTGCAGTACGCATTGCCGGCCCCGCCGTGGATGTCCTGATAGTATCAATATCTCCTGATACCGGCGAGGTGGTCCGCGTGGATAGCGGGATAGTTCAATGAACTACTACCGGGTCAACCGTTCTAAATGAATGTGGCCACCAGCAATGGGGAATACTACTTTCGCAGTCTCAGCATTAGCCTTTTCTTTCCAAAAACCACCCTTTTAGGCGATTGACGTTAGCGTGTAATTTATCTAGTATTCGAGCATTCGCCCCTTGGCAGTACGCCATGCTCCCAGCCTGTTTACGGTTGGTGATCTTGAGCAAGGCCGATCCCTCGGGGCTTTTCATTTAGGGAAAGGGCACATAGGGAAATGATCAAGGCTGCGATTCTCATCGACGGCGGCTACTTTCTAAAACGACTTCCCGTGGTACGTCCGGACATTTGCGCAATCGAAGCTGTCGACGTTGCCAAAGCTGTAGGCCAGTTGATACGAGGACACCTGAGCCAACTTAATGAAGTGTACAAGGCAAAGAACCCGCTTCAGCTTCTGTATCGAGCTTTCTACTACGACGCGTGGCCCTATGAAAGAAAGGGGCACACACCTATAGACAAGCACCCAATAGATTTTTCAAGCACTCCGGAAGCACTGTTCCGGAATGAGTTGTTCGAAGCCTTGCGAGGGTCACCGAATCTCGCCGTACGACTGGGCGAGGTACGTAAGGACCCTAGTCAATCATGGACTCTTAAGGCTGAACCGCAGAAAGAGCTACTGAGGGGTAGTCTTGCCGTCCAACAACTTGCGGACAATGACTTTGCACCTACCTTGCGGCAGAAAGGGGTTGATATGCGTATTGGTTTGGATATCGCGTCAATCACCTTGAAGCGACAAGCACAAGTCATCATTCTTGTCTCCGGCGACGCTGATTTCGTTCCCGCGGCCAAACTGGCCCGGCGGGAAGGCATGCAATTTGTGCTAGATCCACTCTGGCACAGCATTTCTCCTGACCTGTTCGAGCATGTTGACGGCTTAAGGAGCGGTTTCTACAAGCCACCTTCTCAGAAACCCGACCCTGCGCGGCACGATTCCATATGAAGAGCGGTACCGTTCTCGCGGTATTCTTCTGTGCCAATATTGTTTATCAGCATCAGCGTACAGGTCACGTGGTTTTCGTCCTGCTACAGGACGTTAAGGGCCGATTGACTCCTTCATGCAGCTCACCGAATTCAAACATGCCCCCGGTGCTGTAGTCGAAGGAAAAGCGATTGCAGGTGAGCGCGAAAACCAAGCCTACTGGCTAAATCCCACCGTCAATGTGTCCAACCTCAGGGGGTCACTCCATTATCGGGACAAAGGTGGATATCTTTAAGCGCTGAGTTAGTGCTGTGTCATCTGCTTGGATAACACGGATAAGAACATATGCGAAAGAGCAGGTAGCTAATGCGGCAGGTTATACACTTTATATTGGTTCCGGACGGCAGTGCCGCTCGCAGGCTTCGTCGCATGCTTGCCACACAAGCGCCCTGTCAGGGCATTCTTCTCGGGACCTGGCCGGAACTGATCGAGCAGGCCAAAAGCGCTTATTTGACTTCACCGCAGACGGGCGACTGGAATAATCGTTTTCATAGCGCGCTTGAAAAATTACCCGATGCGTTCTGGTCCAATAGTTTTGAGGTGTCGCCCGAGGAAACGGCAGCTGAAGTCGAGGCGGCACTTTCTCTCCTTGTGGGCGCAACAGAAGCGGGCAGCGAGATTGTCATCGCGGATTCTGTCCAGCTTCCGGAACGACCCCGCAAGCATGTTCAGGATATTGTGCGATTACTCCATGAGCTTGATGGTCGATTGCCTGATGAACTGCACGCCATACAACAACTGCTATCCACTGCACCGAATACCGCCATACGACAATTAGCGGTTTATCGTATTGAAGGTTTCCCCTCGTTGACGCGCTGGCAAGTGGCGTTGATCGATAAGCTGAATGCGGACGCTGGAATTGAGCGCGACGCTGAAAGGATGCGTCTTCTGGAATCGCTATCGCTCGATGCTTCGCCAGCAGCGCCGCAGACCAGTCTTCAGGCTTTACAACAGCAACTGTTTGCTGCGCCGGAGGAAAAGCCATCGCTGGACACTACCGTGCAATGGCTAGGTGTCAGGGATTCTCTGACAGAAGCCGAAGTGGCGGCTGGCATGGCCCAGCAGATGCTGGCGGAAAACCCGGATGTGAAACCATCCGACATTGGGCTGCTGATGCCCGATAGCTTTGGGTACTCTCTCGCCGTTAACGACGCGTTTTCGGCGGCTGGTCTGCCGCTTTCAGGCTTGCCCGTGGACCACTGGCAACGCGATCTAGGGCGTGAAGCGCTCTTTCATTTTCTGTACTGCCGACAAAAACCTTCACCCGCGATGGCACTGGCTGTTTGCTTGTCCTCCCCATTGATGCCCTGGTCCAATGAGCAGGGTGCCGAATTGGCCCAGGCGGTGATGGATGGCGATTATCGGTTACGAGCATTCCCAACGGCGACACAGTCTGACCGACAGATGCTGGATCTGTTGCGTGAAGGTGATGAGAGTCCAGAAACCCTGGTGGCGGCAATTCAGACATTTGTGGGTTTGTTGGATGGAGGCGAGCAATTTGAGTCTCACGTCTATCACGCGAAGGCGAAGACTGAGGAATTGTGCACTGCATTAGCGGGTAAGACGGAAATCGATTGGGCTCCGTTGCGGCGTCTATCGAGCCCAAAGAACATCAGTACCGGCGAATCGCCGAAATTCAACCTTGAAGGCATCACCGTATGGCGTGAATCCCAAGAGGCCTGGCGTCCGGTTCGCTTTCTGATCGTGCTTGGCTTTGCCTCAGGCCATTACCCGGTAGCCAGCGGCGATTCCGCGGTGTTTGTCTCCGATGATTTGCTCGCCATTCAGGACACCTTGGGGTTATCGCTAGCAACGCCTGCAGACCAGATGCGAGACCGGCGGGCACGATTCAAACGCCAGTTGGCAGCGGTCGCCGATTTTGTGTGCTTTTTGATTCCTCGCCGGGATTCCAGTGGCGCATCCCAGTCACCGTCAGAGTCTCTGGTATTCATGAGCCAGCTATACAGCGGTATCGATGATGCGGAATCGTTGATCCTTGAGATGGATGTCGCGTCGGACCGTGATCGCGTTCGATTCCTGCCGACTATCGAGCCCGAGCCACCCAGTTTGCCACGAGAGATAGTCGCCGAGGACATCCAGTTCGGCGTTGATTTGCTGGCGCTGCGCACCGATGCAGAAGGCAATCTGCGGCCAGAGTCACCCAGTAGCCTGGAGACCTTGATGGTTTCACGGCTGGCCTGGCTGCAGCGGCGAATCAATGCAGAACCCTTGGGCTGGGAGCCTGAGCGCCCCGATGTCATGTTATTGGGCACCTTGACCCACCAGGTTCTTGAAGAGCTTTTTCAGGTGTCTCGCCCCATACCCGATCCGGTGATTATTGACTCACAGATTGAGCCGCTGCTGGATTCAGCCATCAGGACCCATGCGCCATTCCTGCGCGCCGCGCAATGGCAGGTTGAGCGTAAGCACCTGGCATCCAGCATTCATAAGGCCGCCGTGGCGTGGCGCGAGGTGCTGGTGACCTTGAAGGCCGAGATTCTCGGTACGGAAGAATGGCTTCAGGGGACGCTCGATGGCCTTCCTATTCATGGCCAGGCGGATATTTTGCTCGGCCTGCCCGATGGCCGATTGCTGGTGGTGGACTACAAACGATCCAGTGCCAACAGCCGCCGACCGCGGATGCAAAAAGGTTACGACAGTCAGGCAAACCTGTACCGCACCATGCTGCAAACGGGAGGCCCCAAGAGCGAAGACAATGTTCCGCTGCTGGACAGGCTGCGGGCAGGGGACACCACCGGCATTGTGTATTTCATGACGAATGACCAGACCTCGCTGTCTGATGCGTTAGTCGTGGAATCCCACGTCATCCCGGGTTGGGAGGTCCTGGAAGGCGATGTGGCCCATCTGGCTATGGACCTAATCAGGGAGCGATTGCGGGAGGTCAGTGCAGGCCAGCTGTATCTGAATCGGGAGGGTGATGCACAGTTTTTCGACAAGCAGGCCGGCGTGAAGCCCTATGCATTGGATAACAGCGCGCTGGTACCGCTCTTCACGCTTCCCGGTGAAGCCAGGGAGGCCGAATAATGTTGCCAGCATTGACGATTATTCCGGCCGGGGCAGGGTCCGGTAAGACCTACACCATTCAACGGCAGTTAGGCGAATGGGTGGTTGCGGGCCGCATCGCGCCCGAACGGATTGTGGCGGTGACCTTCACCGAAGCCGCTGCGGCCGAATTGCGTGAACGCATTCGCGCGAAGCTGCTCAGTCTCGGGCGCCTGGAAGATGCGTTAAAACTGGATCAGGCCTATATCTCTACGATTCACGGTTTCGGCTTGCGATTGCTGACTGAATTTTCCTTCGACGCAGGATTATCACCCAGGCCCCGTCTGTTGAATGAGGATGAAGAAAACACGCTCATTCGATTGGCGTTGGCGCGAACCGAAAAAGCGGATGTCATCACGTCGAATCTGGCCAAGTTTGGCTACAGCTATGATTTCAACTCACAAAAAAGTTCTGAAGAACTGTTTCGTGATGATCTGTTGAGGATCGTCATGTTGCTTCGATCAGCAGGTTGGTCCGACGAGAGCGATACGTACTCGGAGTTTGCTGCCAACTGGATCAGCGAACGCTATGGCATTACCGGAGATGGCGAGCAACTGACTACGCGATTGCAGCAGGCAGTAAGCCGTCTTCTGGAAGCATTTCCCGAGAATCTGGCCAGCGAGTTTGGTAATAACGCAACAGCGTCAAGGGAATTCCAACGTGATTACCGAAACCTTAAAGCTGCTTCCACCGCCGGTGTTTCAAGTGCGGATTGGAAGTTGTGGAAGGAACTGCGCGCACTGCGTAAGACAAAGCGGGGTTGCCAGTTACCGGATGGCTATGATGATTTGGCCGATGCCGTTATCGAAGCCGCCGATGCGTTACCCACGCACCCGGGTCCGCTAGAGCAGGCAGTGCTGCATATTGAGTCCTTGATAGCCGCCGGGCAGGAAGTGCTGGTTCACTATGCGCAAGCCAAGCGTGAAGCCGGGTTGGTTGATTACGGTGACATGATTGCCATGGCGGCGGAAATGCTTCGCAGTCGTCCGGAAGTGTTGAACACCCTGGTGCAGCGCATCGACTGCCTGGTCGTGGACGAGTTCCAAGATACCAACCCACTTCAGTTTGCCTTGTTGTGGCAGTTGAAGGACGCTGGAGTACCAACCGTCACAGTCGGCGACTTGAAACAGGCGATTATGGGGTTCCAGGGCGCCGACCCACGCTTATTCGATGCGCTGATACGTCAGAATCAGGATGTCGCCAAGCCGTTGACCAGCAACTGGCGATCCCAGCCAAGCCTGATGCATTTTATCAATGCGGTTGGTCCCGGCTTGTTCGGCAATGAGTACGTTCCACTGGCACCGCAGGGTGTAGAAAGTACCCAAGAGCCGATCGAACTGATTGATTTCGCGGTGAAGGCCAAGAAGGGACAGCACGCGATTAGAGCCCTGTCCGTTGGCGCCCGGCTGAAGACGCTGCTGGAAGATTCCTCTCAGCAAATCTGGGATCGACGCACAAAACAGAATCGTGGGTTGCGCGGCGGGGATATTGCGGTTCTCTGCCCCACCCATAGGATGCTTGCCGAATATGCCGATGTATTGCGAACCCAGGGACTTCGCGTAAGGCTGCAGGAGGATGGTTGGTATTCCTCACGTGTTGTACAGCTCGCCTGTCAGGCCATGGCGTATGTCGCCAATCCCTCGGATCGTCATGCAGCCTTGTACTTGGCTGTTACTGAATTGGGCAGCCTCGATCTGAAGACCGCCTTGGAACAGCTCATTACCGCTGGAAGGATCGTTGACCCGGTATTGACTCAACTGGATGTGCTGGCAAGTAATGTCAAAGACCGGACCTTGTTTGCATTGGTAGCCGACACCTTTGCCGCGCTAAGTCTCTTCGATGTGGTGTCTGTGTGGCCGGACGCCGACCAGTCCCGGGCAAACCTGCTTCGTCTACAAGCTGAGGCTGGCGAATTTATGGATGCCAATCGTGAGGCACTCGCCAGTGGCGGATACCACGGTTCCGGTATTCAAAGCTTCCTGGCATGGCTGAACGCGAAGGTTGAGCAGAAGGACAAGAACAATCAGCCTGACCCGCGTGTCATCGACGAAGATGCTATTCAGTTGGTGACCTGGCACAGCTCTAAAGGCCGGGAGTGGCCCGTGGTGTTTGTGTGCGGCATGGACAAGAGCCCGAGTCCGCGGTTGCCCAACATGGCACTGGGGTACAGCACCTTCGAGGATCTGTCTGATCTTATCGAGAAAGCGCAGATCGAGTATTCCCCAAAATTTGCCGCCCCCGAGTCTGATGATCAGTTCCTGGGGGACCTCGGACTTGCCACTGAGCTTGAATCCAGACGATTGATCTACGTCGCCATCACCAGAGCACGAGAAAAGCTGGTGCTGGAATGGCCGAGCTATTTGACGGGTAAAGACGGACTGACCTACTGGTCGATACTGGCTGCAGAGACCACCATTTCGCCTCAAGCCGCAACAATATCCGTTGGCGATACTTCTTTTCCGTGTTCGGTCTGGGAGGGCGCATCCGAGCTTCCAGGCAATTTTGGTGTTGGCAGCGGGACAACCCCAGAGGTTTTGACCACCATCGGTCGCAGGGCGATACAGCGTGGAGTTGTTCCGGAAGAATTGGTCCCTGACAGCGTCGTGCCTTCAGGCATGGAGAGTCTCCAGAGCACAGAGACAGCCAAGCAACCCCTGGAGTCAATCAGCTACCACGAAGGGTTAGAGCTCGAGATAGAGCTCACCGGTACGACCCTCGGTACCTTTCTGCACCGTTGCTTCGAAGTGCTTGGCGTAAACGCCGAACTCGGCGGGAAGCTATCCGCTATTGCTGGTGTTGAGATAAGCGATGGTGATGTGTCGAACATCATTTATTGCGTTACAAGCTTCGAGCGGTGGATGACGGATCGCTTTTCCGCCACGGCGGTGCATCGAGAACTTCCGCTGCTGGGAATTGATGATAACGGTTCCGTGGTATCCGGGACCGCCGACCTGGTGCTGCAAACAGATGGCGGCATTTGGATTATTGACCACAAGTCTGATCAAGTTGATGACCCGGAACAGGCGTTCAATAGTTACCGACCACAACTGGAGTGCTACGCAACGTTGCTACAGAGCATGGGGCACAACGTGTTGGGTACGGGGATTAACTGGATTAGAGGGGGTGAGGTGGTGTTACATCACTCCGGCAAGTTGTTAGAAGAATCGTCTAGACACTAGAAGATTTGAGGGGCCCCCATTTCCTGGGTGGCTCGGGTCCAGGGGAACGGTCACCGGGCCTAAGGATTAGGGCGCGGCCCCGTCTCGTACATCGCCTGCATCGCCCTGGCCTGCGCGGCAAACTCCTCGCGCAACGAGACGGGCGAGAGTATCTCCATCGCGCCGCCGAAGCCCAGCAGCCACCAGCGCAATTCCTGAGTGTCGGCGACGGTTGCCTCCACCAGGACGCGACCCCCGGCTTGGGGAGTAATCTGCTGGTCACCTGAAAGCCGCCTTTCGGCAAGGTGCGCGGCCACTTCCGGCGCCACCGACACTCGCAGCCTGATTTTGCCGCCGGCCAGCGGGTAGGAGAAAGGCAGTTCGTCGTGGATGTAGCTTGACAGCCGGAATCCCGCGGGCGTTCTGGCGGGCCGCTTCAGCAGTCGCGGCTTGCTCACACGGTGCAGGGCGTAGTGGCGGATGTCCTCGTAATCCCAGGCGGTGGCCACCAGGTAGGCCACGGTGTCGCGGAACACCAGGCCAAGCGGGTTGAGCGTGACCCGCTGCGGGCGTCCCTGCGAGCGGCTCCGGTAATTGATTTCCAATAGACGGCTTTTGAGCAGGGCGTTGTACGCTTTCCGCTGAACGTCCTCCCGCACCGGCGGCGGCGTCAGCGCCGGGCCGTGCGAGACGATTCGCGCGCGGTTGGCCCAGCGGCCCAGGGCGGTACCTTTCAGCAGGTGGTTGGCGTGCTGGAAGTAGCCGTCCAGCAGCCGCAGCGTGGCGGGCGGCATGAGCGGGCGAAGGTATTCGTTGGCCAGGCGCAGCGCAAAGGCGGTGTGCTCGGTCATGGCGGGCAGTTGCGTCATGGCGTGGCTGTCGATCCAGTACCAGTGATTGGTTCTGCCCACGGTTTCACAGGTTATGGGGAAGCGGGCGGACAGCTGCTCCAGGCTGCGCTGCATGGAGCGCGTGCTTACGTTGAATTCGGGGTCTTTTTCGCGAAGTTCTTCAAGTATCCGCGTGGTGGTCTTGCGCGCCGGTTGCGCCGGAATGCACTGCAGTATCGCCAGGTAGCGGAACACGGTGTCCACGGCTTTTCGCATCACGCCATTCTATCCGGCAAATCTCAGGCGACGCACTTTGTCGCATTAACTTCATACCATGCACAGCGAGTTCAAGCAACGGAGAACGTGCATGCTTACGCCTTACGAAAGCCGCCTGGGCGTGGTCTGGCTGGCCAACGCCGCCGGCCGCGTCCACTACCGCCGCCCGGAGGCCACGGCGCTGGCCGAATGGGTGAACGAACATATCGAAGCGCTGGCGGCCGGTCTTGCCGGCCAAGGCTGCGGCATCGACGCTGCGGGGCTCGCTGAAGCGGCCGCGAAATGCCAAGAGGCTGAGATGCCCCGCAACCGCGTGTCGTCGAAAGCCTGGCGGCGCCTGCGCGCGGTGCTGCGCAGGGCCAGCGACGCCACGCGAGCCATCAAGGCCGACCCCACGGCGTTGCGGCTGCAGCGGTTGGCGCGGATTGCCAGCCTTGACGACGCGGATTTGCAGGTTGTGGAAATGTTGCTGCGCTACCAGACCCAGCCGGCGCTGGAATCGCTGCTGGACGACGTGTACAACGTGGGACCCGCAAAGTTCAGCCGGTTTAGAGGCTCAAGTCTGAAGAATCCCGCGTTTGCGGAGTTGCTCGATGTTTCTCCAAACACCCTGTTGTCCCGCTGCGCCCCCGACGCGCCGCTGGTTCGCTCCGGTCTGCTGGCGGTGGACGACGATGGCGACGTGTCCGTGGCTTCGCGCCTGCGCCGCCTGGCTTCGGCCCCTGACGAACAAACCGACCCGCTACCCCTGCTGCTGGGCGCCTCCGCAAAAGCCGAACTGGAATGGCAGGACTTTGACCATCTGGGACAGCAGCGAGCCGACGTGGAAGGCATAGTGTGTGGCGCTATGAGCAAGCGCGCCAAAGGTGTCAATGTGCTGCTCTACGGCTCCCCCGGCACGGGCAAGACGCAGTTTGCCCGCACCCTGGCAACCCGCCTGGGCGTTGCGCTGTTCAGCGTGGGCGAGACCGACGAAAGCGGCGACGAGCCCTCGCGCAGCGAGCGACTTGCGGACCTCAAGCTGGGGCAGAACCTGCTGCGACGGGAGACCGGCGCCATGCTCCTGTTCGACGAAATGGATGATCTGCTTGGCGAGGGCTCATCCTCGCTGTTCGGCCTTTTTGGATTCTTCAAACCGCGCCGCGGCCGACGGGCGACCTCGCGCCTGTTCATGAACCGCCTGCTGGAAGAAAATCCCGCGCCCACGCTGTGGACCGTCAACGATAAACACGGTATTGACCGCGCCATCCTGCGGCGGATGATGTTCGCCATCGAATTGCGCCAGCCGCCACCCCCGGTCCGTCAGCGCATCTGGTCCCGCCAATTGGAGCGCAGCGGGATCCAGGCGAGCCCGGAAGACACCCGCGCCCTGGCCTACGAGTTCGACGCCACGCCGGGCTTGGCAGCGGGCGCCGTGGCCGCCGCGGCTCTGCTGCGCGATGGCGACCTGGGCGCCGTTCGCCGCGGGGTGCAAAGCCTGTCCCGGCTGCTCGACTGCGAGAAGCGGGATCAGGGCGTCCCACGCGGATTCAATCCCGCGTTCATGCAGTCGGACGATGACCTGGAAGCACTGGCCGACCGGCTGGCCGCCACCGGCAAACAGCGTTTCTCGCTATGCCTTCAGGGGCCGCCCGGCACCGGAAAGAGCGCCTGGACCCGCTACCTGGCGGACCGGCTGGGCCTGGAAGTCACCCAGAAACGCGCTTCCGACCTGCTCAGCATGTGGGTGGGCCAAAGCGAAAAGAATATCGCTCGGGCATTCCGCGAAGCCAAAGACGATGGTTCTTTCCTGGTGTTCGACGAAGCTGACTCACTGCTGTCCGACCGCCGCGGCGCACAGCGCTGCTGGGAGATCAGCCAGGTCAACGAGATGCTCACCTGGATGGAGAGTCACCCCCTGCCTTTCGCCTGCACCACCAACCTGATCGAGAAGCTGGACCCCGCCACCCTGCGCCGCTTCGTCTTCAAGATCCGCGTGGGCTACCTGGACACGGAGCGCGCCAACGCAATGTTCCGCGCCTGGTTCGGCCTGGCACCGCCCCCGGCCCTGAGTTCGCTTCAAATCCTCACGCCCGGGGACTTCGCCGTAGCCCGCCGAAAAGCCGAAATACTGGGCCATCTGGACGACCCGGACGCCCTCTACGCCCTCCTCAAGTCCGAGTGCCAAGCCAAGCCCAACAACCCCCGCCCGATAGGCTTCGTGACCTGAACACGCTTGCCCCCGGCGGGCTGCGCTGGCTGGTCGCGGCGGACCGAGTGACTCGGTTCGCTCGTCAACGCATGCGCGTCCCTGGGCACCAAGGCGCATCGTGTGCACCGCAGGAACGATTCGCTCTACGCTCCCCAATAGCCTTGAAGAATGGAAGTAACCAAATGAAATCGAAGATCAAGAAGTGCATGGAATTACCGGATCTGGACGGCCTGATCGGGCCTGTCACGGAATTGGCCTGGGAAGCCGGCCGGCGTATCCTCGAGTTGTTCCGCTCGGATTCATTGGACGTGTACTACAAGGCGGATTGCACGCCGGTCACGAAAGCCGATCAGGCCGCGCACGATCATATCGTTGCGGGCCTGGAACGCCTGACGCCCGGCGTTCCAGTGCTGTCGGAGGAATCCGGCGCGAGCCAGCGGGGCCGAGGGCGCTCGGGACGGGACTGGCATTGGCTGGTCGATCCGCTGGACGGCACCCGGAGATTCATACGCGGCAGCGAGGAATTCACAGTGAACATCGCGCTGGTCTTCGGCGGGAAACCGATACTCGGAGTGGTGGACGCTCCGGCCATGGGAACGGTTTACTTCGGTCACATGGGCGGGGGCGCCTTCCTTTGCGAAGGGGGCTCCGGCGCGCCGGTTCCGATTTCCGTCAGGAAGCCACCCGTCCGACCTGTGCGCGTGCTTGCCGGCCGCTCACATACCGTCTCGGCGGTGGAATTGTATGTGGCCGCAATGGAGGTCACGCACTGGCGGAGAATCTCAAGTTCGCTCAAGTTCTGCCTGATCGCGCGCGGAGAAGCGGATGTCTATCCGCGCATGGAAACCATCTCGGAATGGGATACGGCCGCTGGCCAGGCTGTGCTGGAAAGCGCGGGCGGCGCAGTGGTCGACCTGAATGGCCGGCCGTTGTACTACGGAAAGGAGTCGAATCGCGTTCCGCCGTTCATCGCCTGCGGCGACCCCTCCCACGACTGGCTGCAGTACCTCCCCAAGCCAAGCCCAACAACCCCCACGCCATAGGATTCGTCACCTGACATGAACGCCCCCGGAAGCGATCCCGACTGGCCATAGCGCACGCGATCCCAATAAGAAGGAAGGAAAGAATGAAAAAGAAAATTGCAGACGAATTAAAGGAATGCGCTGCCATAGCGAAATCGGCGCGGAATGAAGCCATAGGCCTGCAGTTGTGTGCGCAAGTTACCGAATGCACACTGCGGACCATCTCCGATTTAATCGAAACCTTGCCAAAATTCGAGGAAATCGACGTGCTCAATAGGCGTCATTACCTCTGCCAGCGCATCCGCAAAGAAATTGCGGACATCATCCTTATCATGAATTATGCCGGTATCGCATCAGAGGCATTCAAGAAGGAAATGGTTGACCTGGAAAAGAAGATCGAAGGTGCTCTCCGGCAAGTGGAAGCGGAAATCCAGCATCATTGACCTTGAAAGATGAGCTCCCGGGCTTGCCTCCAGTGAGGGAAAGACCACTCGGTGCGCCGCTATTCAATTGCGCTTCCTCGGGGGACCTCCTCGGGGTCAACATACAAGGAAATCCCACAACCGAAACGGCCCGGATTAACGGAGAACGGTCAGTGCCATCGCAAACATAAGGCGCAAGAATTCTTGAAGCCACCAGCCAGTGGCGACCCTCGCGTGAAATACACAACCTATTGATTAGCCAATAGACCGTAAAGCCTCTTAACCGGTTTTCTGCGGCGATCGTGGTGATTGTAGAAACCTTCGATAACGAGCTTCTCTGCATGCCTGGTCCCTTTACTATTTCGAATATCGTTGTTTTTTTGGTATGCCATTGTTATGAACATTCTTTCTACGTCGTCTATTTCAGCATGGCCGGTCCTAGTCTTGGATGGGCTTGACATGCGGCCCGTATCCGTCACTCTCGCCAAGAAATACATCATTGGCGTTCCTTTGCTTTTTTCCAATGCCTCGTGATACTGGACTATCTTGTGGTGAGTAAAGCACTCTTGGGAAAAACTCTGACTTTGCGCCTTGCCAACATACCAAGGCTTCTCTTTCTTGGAGTTTGTCTCAATTGAAAAAATGTAGCACCCACAAGCGCTTTCCAAGCCTGTGTCAACACTGCGAACACGTCGCCAGAATTCTTCAATGTCCTCCTTGTCAATCCTTTTCTTGAATTCCCCTTCGAGCATTGGAATTTCGAATGGGCCGTAGATTTTGTATTGCATAGATGTTGTCCCCTTGTGGTTTCGATCGCATGCGCGGTGTTCGGCGTGGGCCTCTGCGGAGGCCCTTGCTTTCTCTTGGAAAATGGATTGTGCACCATCAATTGGAAAAGGGAAGTCGCCCATTCTCTACCAAGGCAAAATGCCGGCGTGGAGTATGTGGCGAAAAACATCAAAAAAGGGCGGACCTCGACAGATGTTTGATTCCTTGCAAGTCTTAATCAGAATAAGCCATCCAGGGCCGCCATGATGAAAGTGAACATGCACGAAGCGAAATCGCAACTCTCCTGGCTGGGCAAGCTGGCCTGGGAGGGGAAGAAATCGTAATCGCCAGGGCCGGCAAGCCCTGGCTGCACTTATCACCCTATCGCAAAGGCTAGGAAGAACGAAAACCCGGTGGACTTGAAGGCCTGATCCGGATGTCTCCTGACTTTGAGGATGAGGGTGAGGAACTCATTAATGCATCCCCGGAATCCATTCGACCGGATTCTGATCGCCCAAGCCGAAGGGCTCATCATCGTCACCCAAGACGCCCGCCTTCCCCACTACGGCGCCCACTATCGCGTGCACGTTTCGGACCGCCTTCTTGAGCAACACGACGGCAAGATGCTTGAAGCGATCAAATTACTTGATGGAGGGAAGATTCACCTGCCGTGTCGGCCCGAGGATCCTCCTGGTCGGGCGGTTGGCGCAGCGGTAAGAACTGTTCCGCAGGGCCGCGTAATCCTAGAATCGTTGGATCGCCTCGGTTTGAACGAATGACTAAACCATACACTCCAGCAGAGCAAGCTTGGGTCGACCAGTTGCAGCAGCACTACGACAATGTATCCGGCGGAGTTTGTATGGCGGCAATCCGATACAGCGGCACTGCTCCGGCAGATCCGTGCGAGGGAAAAATTGGCGATCGCCACGCCATCGCACGAAGACACTTGCGATTGGTCGCAAACACCGAAGACCGGATTTGGGCAAACAAGGAAATTGCATCATTCGAGAAATGGCCGGAGAAGTACCCTGTTCTTCAATCCGTACCAATCACTCAGTTCAGCGCAGGCAAATGGTCGTGCCAAAAGCATGACGAGCGGTTTGCGGGAATCGACTCCGCGCAGATTGATCTTTCTGATTCTGAAAACCTGTTCAAGGCAATCTACCGAGCCGTGCTTCGCCACAACCATCTGTCCATGGCGCGCTGGACGGCAGTTCACGAATTGACGAGAACCGAGGAAGGCTGGAGGTTTTTCAAGGCAACGGCGTTCGACAATCCAGTTACTGAAGAAGAGGCCACGAATGCTCTTAATCACTGGGGCCGATGTGCTCAATCGCTAATGTCGAAAACGAAGGAATTCGAGCAGCGTTTATTGGCGGCCAACTGGAATTCGCTTGACTACCGGGCTGCGTTGCTTCAATCCACGCCCGCTATCGCTGGCTGGGGCTGTCGGCTAATGAGTTTCGATACAAGAGGCCTGCCAAATGGGGAATTCCGCCAAGGTCGGCAGAATTGGATTGACTTCGTATACATCGTAGTAATTCCGCAGGATAACGGGCACGCCATCATCACCGCCTGCGAGAAAGATACTAGGTTTCGTGTGCCAGAAGTCCGGTACATCCACGACTCAATGCCTGCGGCGGCGCCTTGCAATCTGCCCTATGAGGCAAGCGAGAAAATGATACGGCGCATCTCCGACAAGATTTGGGGACTGAACGAACTTGGGTTTAGTGAGTCTCTATACCGGTCTTGGTCCACTACCGATCAACGCATGGCACAGCAATGGATGAAGCAAGACCGTAGTCATCTGCTAACACATCCTGAACGGGCGCCTGAGTACCTCCCTTGCTTGCTCCAATAGGGGTAAGTACTACTGCATGATCCAGTTGAAGCCTGCCACCGATTACTAAGCAAAGCCGCCGCTTTAACGCGCTTGAATGAGCGTTCGCGCGTCACCATAATCATCGTTGAATGAGTATCCCAGGAAGGAGGCCGACCTGTGTCTTGGGCAAGTAGCGAAGCTATCGCAGTGCTCTGGTTCTTGCTGCCCGGATTTGTGGCGACAGGTATTTTTCGAACACTCATATCAAACCCCAAACCCAGTGGATTTGATTCACTGGCGCAAGTATTTATTTTCACAGTAATAGTGCAGGTCGCTTTTCGCCTGGTCTTTTGGAAAAGGGATACGGAAATTACTGCGCCTGTTGCCGGCGATGCGATCGGGATAGTTGTAATGGTGTTGATCGCGATCATCGCCGGCTTGGTCGCGGCCTGGTTCTGGAATCAGGATCTGCCGCACCGTTGGCTCCGTAAGTGGAAAGTAACGCGACAGAGTTCCTATCGGTCAGCCCAGTACTCGGCCTTTGCGTTTCATGCCAATTGCTACGTTGTCTTGCATCTCAAGGGAGAACGTCGGCTCTATGGATGGCCGCGAGAGTGGCCAAGCCGCCCAGACGATCAGCACTTTCTGATTGAGGAATGCGAGTGGCTGGAGAAAGACCAGCGCCACTCGATAGCGGGTGTTTCACATATCCTGATTCCGGCTTCAGAAGTGGAAATGATAGAATTCCTGCCTATGGTGACGGATTCTGAAACTGAGGAGTGACAAGATGAAGCGTCCACCGGATCCTCCGCGTCCACCTGTAGCGCCCGCACCTCGTGAGATTCGGGTAACTGTGCAGGATGGTGTTTCTCCCAAGCCCGAGAAGGCGATGAAGCCAGCGCCTCCGCCCCCGCCACCTAAGAAGAAATAGAGTCTCCTTACGTCTAGTTTCAGCGCCAAAGGCTGGCGCATGACCACATTAGTTAGTCGGCTCCGTGGGGGGCGTGCTTTCCTCTTGGGCAGGCGGCGGGAGTGTGGCAAGGCAGCCTCGCATACACCGCTCGAAGTCTAACCGGCAACGTTCCTCTTCCGCCTTGGAGGGCACCTGGCGCGTGGTCGTCGTTGTCGTAGTCTGCTGTGGCGGGTACTGCCTTGGGTTATACGGTCCCTGCTGAACGGAAAGATCAGTAACGGTATCGTATGCCCACTCTAGGCAGTTTATGTAACTGTCCTCGCAGGCTTCGTCGCAGGTTCTTGGCTCTTCCTCAAAGAAAGCATCCAGCTGCGCGCATCCCGTCGCAATCAGGCACACAAGCAAGGCTATTGCCGCTTTGACTTGCTTCGGTGTCATGGTGGGATTGTAGGTTCTTAGAGGAAAAGCCAAATCACGAGGAGAAACGGCACGGCGCAGCATCCGAAATTCCCTGCCAAGTCCACCGCTTCCGACGCATCATAGGCTTGTTTGATCTTGCGAAGCGGTCTCTTTCCCGGTACTCGAAACGGGCGCTTTCTCAAGGTGTCGCCGGAATACCAAGCGCCATTACGGCAGGAACGATAACCAATGTTCCTCCGTGATAATCGCAGGCTTCCCTCATTGCTCCCGGTAACTGTCCGTTGTCTCGATCTAGCGGCCATAGCTCTGGTGTATCCATTCGTCCGAAGCTTAGTACCCGATTACGAGATAATCCACCGGCTTGGCCCATGGTCGCAAATAATGTTGACCATTGTTTTTCGGCGATGGCCGGCTAAGGGTCATGTCAAGCGCACACAGTAGCGTCCGTTGAGAGTTGTGCTCGCTGCGCGCCGCAACCCGTCGAACCCAGTTCCCTCGACGGACGTCGGTAACTCCAAAAGGGGCATTTCAACTTTGGAGAAAAGGGGATATCGGCGCTAAGCGTTGACACGCCTTTACACTAGGCGCCAATTATCGCCGTTCCTAAGGCGCAAGTTCCTAAAGGACTCAGACGAAAGATGACCAACCTTCAAGATGCACGCTGGACGCGCGTCCTACGGAAACGGCTGGCGTTTGCCTTCGTGTCGGTAGTTTTTGCTGCCAGTGCGGCGATCGGGCAAGACATTGATGAAAATGAACTCCGCCGCGAAGGAGGAGAATGGCTTGCGAGTAGGACGCACGTTGAGCTTATCGACATGGCGAAGCTCTTCATGACCACTACGAGATTACTGGCTCGTGGCATCGATGAGGATGAACTTGCAAGCAGTACTGCGCCCTTCAATGTGGCCGCAGCAGTGAAGTATTCCGCCGAATATGAATGGCGCTCCCGCAACCCGGGCATGTCGCCGGACGTACAGAACGAGTTTAGGACAGTCGCAGCCAATCTCGCTTACGACGCGGTTGCGGAAGCGGCGGACGCAGCGGAACTATGCGCTGAAATGTCCGCGCTCATCAACGATAGGGAAACGGCTGAGCTTTTTGCTCAACTAGCGGCCGGATACTACAAACTGGCCGAGGAATTCCGCAGCCGCGTACGGGAAAACGAGGCAGCCGCCGCAGGCCAACGAGTCATTAGGGCCGCCGCCGCCGCTGCGCGTGCTGATAGATTTGCAAAGCGGCTTGAGCCGTAAGGGTTTGTGGGAGTCAAGCATTTGGCGGGCTGAGCAGTCCGGCTTTGCTTTCTACTAGCCGGTAGCTTTCGCCCTAGATTGTCGAGTTATCGACGAATTCGCTCCCTGACCATTATCAACACTTTCGGCCGTCTGGCCGCGGCGACGGGCATGCGCACGTCCAAATGTAGCGAAACGCGAGCATTTTCTTTCTTGACAAACCGGAAACTGCCGTTGCCGGTAAGCTTGCGCACCAAGCATCCTTTCCTGAAATTAAAACCACCGCATGACCTCCGACGACACCGACATCCTGATGCGCCTCGCCGCCTTTGAGCGCGTCAGGCTCCTGAGCAAAATGCATGATCACCTCACGCAAAAGGAGTTGCGCGCCGGGTTCGAATTCAGCAACCAGCGCGTCCCGCTCGTGAATCCGCAGCGCGGGATCTTCTAGCCGAGGAGCATGCGTTACCTGCTCTCGATCAGGACTGTGTTTCCTCGCCCGGGCGGGCGGGTCTGATACGACGACCAGCGGGAAGTCCACCGCCAGATTTTCGAAGGCGACGACGCGATCGACTATGCCTTTATGGGGAATGACCCGAACGCCGCCGACAACCAATGGCTTCGGGCGGCATACAAGAACCGGGTCCCGGTGATTCACTTCCTGGGCGTACAGGTTTGCGCAGGATCTTACGCGAACTAGCTTTGCGGCCTGCATTGACTATCATTGGCCGCTTTGCCGCGGAAACTAAGGAAAACACCAGTGCCTAGAACGCTGACCCTGCTTGCTCCCAGCTTTGACTCGCGCACCCGCCGATGAGTTTTCTTGACACGGCATTCGCCATCGCAGCCCAGTTCGGCGCAAGGATGGTTGACGGTGTTCTTTGGGCGGCACGTTTGATCACCGGCGAACAAGCGGCGCCAGGGATCATATCCGCGGGGCTGCTTTTCCTTCTTGTAATCCTCTCGGTCTGGCACGTACTCGCAACGCGAAAATTCTGCGGGGCCGCGAATTGGCTTGCGGACATCCTCCAACCTGCAGGCGATGATTTCGGCGAAGAGAGAATCACGGCACGACGCCTAATAGATATAACAAAAAGGATTCGCGCCCCTCAGCGCAGTGTCCATTACCAACGACTGCAAACGGCTTGGGAGGAATTCAGGGAAACAACGATCAATCCGGATGACGATCATTCGCAATTGCGAAACACGGAAAGGCCATCGGTGTTCTTCGCGCGCGAAGAACTTGGCCTGGAACACGGGATTTGGAGGCAGATTCCCGCCTTGTTCGTGTCCGTAGGATTATTCCTGACTTTTCTCGGCCTGGTTGCGGCGCTGGATCAAACCAGCGAAATCCTTCGCACATCCGGCGCCGCCGCTAGCGATGGACTTAGAACCCTGCTTAACGTGGCCAGCGCCAAGTTCATCATGTCACTGACCGGATTGCTTTGCTCCATCCTCTTTACGCTGGTCTTGAGGTCGAGGGCGAACGCAACCAATAAAGCGCTGCACAATCTCTGCGCGGAGTTAGAGGGGGGTTGCCAGTACGTCAGCGAACAGTGGCTGGGCCACGAGAGACTCGTCCAAGCCAAGGAACAAACGGCGCATCTGCAGACACTGAGCACAGAACTTGTGGCTCAATTTGCACGTCCCTTAAGGGAAGAGCTGCCGAAAGCCATCCGCGAGTCCATTGGAGAAGCCATAACGCCGGCGATGGAACGAATCGCGCAAAGCACTGGCCAAGGCATTGAGTCACTGGCTGGAAATGTAAGCGGCCAGTTGGCAGGCGGTGTTCGTGATGCAGTCACGGAAATGAATGAGGCGGTTGGCCAAGTTGCGTCCCAACTCCAGTCGGTCGCTCAGCGGCTGGACGATTCGTCGAGCGAAATGGGCGGGCAGGTTGGCGCCGCCGTCGAGGCTCTGTCCAGCCAGATCAACACCCTTGGGGCTGCCATGGCGGCGTCTTCGGAAGCCGCCACGCAAACTCTGAATGATGGGTCAAAGGCGCTGATTGAACAAATGAATGAGGCGCTGCAGGCAATCCGGTCCGAAACGACAGCAGGCGCGCAGGGAATTGACCTGGCAAGCACCCGAATGGCCGAGGCCATTGGCAACGCCGCTTCCACTACGCAGCAGAACCTGCTGCAGCCCATGAATCTACTGCTTGAGCAGGTGCACACGCTCACCTCTCAGGTAGAAGCTGCGGCCGAACGATACGGACAATACGCCGAAGCTCTGCAAGGCGGAATCGGCGTGGCGCGTACGGCCAGCGAAGAGTTGGGCCAATCCGCGCAACATCTGGCGGCGGCGGCGCGTCCGGTGCGCGGCGCGGCGGATCGGATCGAATCGGCAACCCGCTCCATGACGCAAGACGTCAAGACAACCGCCAGCACGATGCTAAGCAGCGCGCGCGAAACGAGCCGGCAGACCGAAGCCGTTCTGCGGGAGACAAGAAACGCCATCGCTGCTTCGCAGACCGCGGCGAAAGAATCGCTCGATTCTCTCCATGCTGCCGTACGGGAATTTCAGCGCGTTCTGGAAAATTACGACAAGATCGACGGGCAACTTGGCAACGCCTTTAAGTCAATCGAAGACACCGTACGCTCCAATATTGAAGAAATCGGCAATTTCAACAGGAAGTTGAATGACGAATTCGGTCGCGCCCTGAGACAATTGGAGACGGTCATTGCGCAGGCGGAACCTTTTGAGCCTCGGCAAGAGACTTGAGAGCAATGGCCATCCGCTCCAGGAGAATCCGCGCGCACTCAGAAGAAGGCGAATCGGTTTTCGTTTCGATGACGGATCTGACTGTTTCGTTTCTTTTCATCATTCTTCTTCTCCTGGCTTTCTTTGCCAAGAAGGTGGAAATAGAGGAAACCACGCTCGCGACATACCTTGAGCGCATCGCGTCTGAACGCGTGGAATTACTCGATAAGCTGAAGGACGAACTCAGCCGGAACCTGCCGGGCATTCAGGTAACAGTGGACGAAAAGCACGGGGTCATTCGATTCCGTGCCGAGGAGCTTTTCGCCTCTGGGCAATGGGAAATCAGACCTGAAAGCCTTGCTTACAGGATGTCGCTTGCCGTTGGGGACGCGCTTGCCGACACGCTGCCCTGCTATACGCTGACACCGCCTGCCGACGTTCAGGTCGTGGATTGTCCAGACGTGGTCGCCGCCATCGAGACCATACAGATTGAGGGTCACACGGACGATGTACCGATCAGCGACAGGCGGCGAACACAAACAGGGCTGCTCGACAACCGCGATCTTTCGGCGCGACGAGGAGCGGAAACCCTCAGGGCGGTAACTGACCGCTACCGGCCGGACCTGATGTCCTACCGCAACCGCAAGGGACAGCCTGTCTTGTCTTTCGCCGGCTACGGGGAGATGCGGCCTATCGAGCCCGGGGATAGCGTGGAGGCGCGTGCGTTCAACCGGCGCATCGACATTCGTTTCATACTGGAAACGCCGCAGAACGTGAGCGAGGTCGAAGAAATCAGGGAGCGGTTGATCAGGAATCGCCAGCGGTTACCGCCTTTGCAGGATGGACAAACGCTGTGAATTCCTTGTCTGAACTACTAGGCAAATCTCGCTCCTTCCTGTTGCCGAGGCTGCCAGAAAATCCGCGGCGGGTCGTGGACGCCGCGGCCCGCATTCGGCGCCGTTGGCCACACGCGGAATCCGATGAGTCTGACAGCGACCCCGAGAAGTTGGCGAAGGAAATGGACGGGCGGCACAAGAGTGGCGATTGGTCGGATTTCTATTGGAAAGATGCGACACAAACAGCACTGGCCGTTGCCGGAAGCGATTTATGGAAAAAGCGCAGGTTTCGGAATCTGCTGAGCCTGCTTTTGGATCAGATCGGACCCAATGGCACGAGAGGCAATCGCGCGTACATCCGCGCCCTGTATCGAAAGTACCTGGCGACATTTCAGGGTTCCAGCAAGCTGACGGTCAGATTGGCCGAAAAATTGCAGAGTGAAGAAAATTGGCGCGAAACCGGTTTGCCGATTGAATCGCTGGTAAGTGATTGGCATGTCTTCGATGTAAAGGACGCCCCCAGGTGGATCGCGAATTGTATGAGGGAGCACAAGTCTCCCTTTGCCGCGCTGCGAAACGCCGGTATGGAAGCGCCTCATGGTGCCGGACTCATGCAAGAGGCCCACAGAAATTATGTGGGTTTGCTCAAAAAGGAAATGAGGCTGGGCAATGACACAGGCGTCATGAAATTACTGGACTGGATCAGCCCGCCAGAGCACGAAAAATCGCTTGAAAAAGGCGCAGAACTTGCAATTGACGCGCTCCTGGAGCCCTGGGAACGTAAAGACCCCAATCCGGTAATCAAGGAACTCATTACGGGGCGCCTGGTTGCAGGCTACGGCGACCCGCGTCTGACGCGGGCCGGGGTCTGGTCAAGAATTTCAGGTAAGGCCAGGAATGTTATTTTCAGGTGGCTTATTGGCGACACAATCAAAGCGTTTTTCAAGGTCATTTCATACGCGGTCGAATCGCATATGTGGGCGGATCGCAGGCATCTATGGCTTGATTTGCACGGGCAGGGCCGAATTACCGAAGGATGGTTTGCGCTGAGCGTTGTGGGTGTGGATTACGCCAATCGCCTCGCGCGGGAACCGAACAACAACGAACTGCAACACGCCTTGCGAGCATACGCAAGAAACGAATCCCGTAGTAGCCAGGATCGTCAAAAATGCCTGCTTATCATGAAGGTCGACGGGCGGTGGGTAGTGGAGGGGTCACACAGCTTCAAGACTCATGTCTTTCCGAGGGCGGGCGAATCACGCGTCACGCCTTACCAGGATTCCTATACTTGCGAGCAATTCAGGGAAATGACCGGACCAGGCGAACCTGAACGCTTTGTTCATCATGCCAACTGGCGGTATAGGGTTTTGAGCGCCCTGATGACGTGATGCCCATCAAATACGACCGCGACGGCAAACAAGTAGTCTTCACCAACGCGAGCCAACGCGTCGATGACTGGGTAGCAGGAAGCGCGGCACGCTGCGGTGCCTTGGCGGCGTTGCGCGTGTTTGCTGATGAATATCCCGGAGCCGTCACATTCGAGCCTGACCGCATTATTGCCGGTCATGCAGCGATAGCTTCGCTTTCGGTGAGCCAGGCTCGAGCAATGAGCCTGCCGGACCGCCCACCTTATGTTCTTGCCGCAGACGCGAGCGGGGTTATTGGATCGCCCAATTTCAAACTAACGACGCGATGGCTTGCCGGTAGCACCCCGCTTGTGACACAGCGCGACGGAGCCTTCCTGCATACCGGCGACGGGACTTTCCTGATTCCTGAGCCACTGTTTTCCGCCCTTGAGCTGGCGGATGGCTTTGAATCCGGCGCCCATGATCTTCCGGGGCATTGGGCCGCGCTCTCGGAGTTTCGAAGTCTGCTCGACCGTGACGCGACAAGCGAGACCGAGCAAATGGAAATGAGTGCCTTCCTGGAAGGATTGCGCATTTACACGGGGACGGCTCTTTCACTGGCCCTGCGAAAAGACGGCGAGAGCGTGACATTTGATCCGGTGCTCTTCAACCCGGACACCGTCCGGGAGGCGCAGGAAGAAAAACGGCCTCTTACCGAACAGGATGGATTGCTTGAAAGTCACCGGCTAAATAGGTTCCAGAATGACTCAAGGACCGGTTTTCGTGCTTTTGACACGGCCAAGCGAAGTTACTTGCTGGACCACAACACGTATCTGATCATCGACGAAGACCTTGAAGCGGTGTTGCAGATCGTACGCGAGAAACAGCAGGCCGAAGCGAAAGAGCGCAAGGCTTTCGCCACCAATCCTCGCGCGGCGATAGCGGAACGGATCCAGGAAGAGAAAGAGATCAGCGAAGAAGAGAGCGAGGCGATGGCGGAGGCGATACTTGTTGAAACTCCGGAGTATGCAGACCGCGCGATCGGGATTGGGCTATGGGAGAAGCCCGAATTTGCGTTCTTCACACCGCAACCCGAAGTCTGGCTACCGGAAACTTTCTCTCTGAATCTTGGCGGCGTGTGGGTTCGGTTGGAGCGGGACACGGTTGCGGTGCTCAGGGGAAAGGTTGACGACGCAATTGAAGTCGGGCGTGCATCGGTCGAATACGAGGGACAGCAGATTCCGGCCACTGCCGAGGTGCGTCAGAAACTGGCTGAGGTTATTGGGGTGGAGCAACCTCGGGACCGGCAGGAAACCGGGCCTGGCCGCGAGACACGGGAAACCAAAGAACCCATCGTGGTCCGGGTTCACGAGAATTTCGTGGAAGAGAACTGGCCGCCGGAAATTCCAACACGCAAGATTCGAACACCAACCGATCAGCCTCCAGGGGTTCACACACCACTGCTTTCTCATCAGAGTGAGGCGTTGCAATGGCAAATAGAAGCCTGGCGATCCGGTCTCCCGGGAATTTTGAACGCCGACGATCAAGGTCTCGGCAAGACCCTTCAAACCTTGGCATTTCTGGCCTGGCTACAAGCGGATATGGACCGGGCTCAGCGACCGCGGCGCAATCCCTTCCTGGTCGTTGCGCCGCGCGGTTTGCTCCGCACTTGGGAAAATGAGGTGTCCCACCATTTGACCGGGATCGGTCTCGGTGCACGCGTCAGGGTGTACGGACCTGATTTGAAAGCACGCCGTATCCCGGACATGGCTGGCCGGGATACGGATGACGGTCGTCCGCGGCTCGACTTTAGGGACGTTCAATCGGCCATACGCAAAGGAAATGGCCATAGGTTCTGGCTCCTGACGACTTACGAAACCCTGAGTAACTATCAGCACAGCTTTCGGCAGATCAGTTTTTCGGTGATTGTGTTCGACGAGATACAAAAAATAAAAAACGTGCAAACGCTGATTGCGCTCGCGGCACGCTCCGTGAAAGGCGACTTCCGGATTGGTCTGACGGGAACCCCGATTGAAAACCAGGTTGCCGACCTGTGGGCGATCATGGACGCGGTTGCGCCCCGCAGCCTGGGGACTCTGGAGGACTTTGCCGAACGTTACAGGCACATAACCCAGCACGGGATGGAGGAATTACATGCCAGGCTGTTCAAGAAAAGGCGCAATGGCGGCAGGTCTTACCCGCCGGTCGCCCAGCGAAACTTGAAAGAGAACGAGATTACGGGGCTACCACGTAAGGATTACCGCCTCTATCCCTCCACAATGCCCGATGTTCAAGCAACTGCCTACGAAAAGGCACGTGAGTTTCTTGCTGCCGGAGAAAAGGGGGCGGCGCTCAAGATGCTGCACCATCTTCGGAGCGTATCCCTGCATCCACACCCGCCGGAGACGGCGGATATGGACATGGAAGATTATTTCACCTGCTCGGCGCGCTTTGCGGGTATGCACGATGTTCTTGCACGCATCCAGGAACGGGGCGAGCGGGCGCTGATATTTACAGAGCATCGGCAAATGCAGCAGTTCCTGGCGCAATGGCTCAGATCGGAATTTCGTCTTGACGAGACGCCAATCGTCAATGGCGCCACATCAATCGCCAAACGCCAGCTTTACATCCAACGATTTCAACAGCATCTTGAAAGCGATCGTGGGTTCAGCGTGATGATCCTCTCTCCAAGGGTCGCAGGCGTCGGATTGACGCTGACTGCTGCAACCCATGTGATTCATCTCAGCCGGTGGTGGAACTCCGCTGTCGAAGAACAATGCAACGATCGCATCTATCGGATCGGACAGAAGAAAGACGTTACCGTGCACCTGCCGCTTGCCGTGCATCCCATCCACCGCGAGCGTTCCTTTGATTGCGTGCTGAACAAGCTGATGAAACGCAAATCCTCGCTGGCGCATGCGGCTCTATGGCCTCCATCCGATAAGGACTATGACATCGGCATGTTGATGGCGGGACTCAGCGGCGGTGAACCTATCGACCTGGCTGACATCGACGGTCTTGACTGGGCGCGGTTTGAGGACTGGGTCATGACGCGTGCCCGGGATAGCGGCGATTGGGAGGTTGCCAGGACCCCTGCCTCCGGTGATGGCGGCGCTGATGCAGTGTTGCACCATCGCCGCCGGCGTCATGACGCCGCCCTTGTTCAGGTGAAGTACACGGAGAACCGCGAACGCTTATTGGATAGGGCTGCGGTCTTTGAAATCATGCATGCGAGCGGCCGATATGACGTAAGCAATCCACAGCTTGCAGTTGTTACCAATGCCAGAGGTTTTTCACTCGACGCCCAGAATCTGGCGCGTGAAAAAAGAGTTGCTCTTGTGGACCGTGACCGTCTTGGACTATGGCCGGCCCATATTCTCGCTTAGTCTGCAATATCGCTATATAGAGCGACGGCTTTTCTATCAAGTGTCGAGAAACGCCTTTCGTTCTTTCGGTAAGGGGCACGCAGCGATAACAGCTCTCTTCAATTCGCTGATCCGGCACGGTGTAAGTAGAGTTTCCAATGCCGTCAATCCGATCGACTTTTGCTCTTCGGGCAAGTGCTTCTCGGGTACAACGTAGAAAACCCATTGCTCGGCGTTTCTCTGATCGCACAATTCAGCCTTGGGCTCTCCATGCCACGCGAACACGTAGATGTCGGCATGACGTCCTCGGAGTTGCTTCCATTGGCTGCCTTCGCCCGTCCAATAGCCGTCGCGAGGTGCAATGTCAAAACGAGGGATACGTTGGGGCGTTTCTGGTGGATCCCATGACTGCCTCGCTGCAGCCTGCTTCACTTCCAACCGCACACCTGCCTTTGACTCTAGATCCCACGCCGCCCAATCCCAGCCTTGTTGCCACGTAAGTTGCCATTGATCCCCCAGCGCCAGCGCAATCAAGCACTCCACGAAATGGGCACGATGCGTGTTGTTCATGATCGGCTTGTCATACGGGCCCAAGAGCAAGTCGCGGATTTCAATATTCATGAATCAAGAAGCTCGCTGCGTAAGATTTCGCAATTGAAAGTCTCCCCAAAAACGGCGCGGGGCTTCAGCACTGTTCTAGCGCCTCCGCCGGCGCCCCAAGGTCCCAATAACGTGCGCCAGCCCAGTTGAACTACCGCAGATTTACGCGATACGCGAAACCAATACTGGAATCGGATCTTCCAGGTTGGTGAAGAAAGTTGAATGAATGTGCGATCCGTAGCACGGCCCGTCCCGGACCGATCGGCGTTTCGTGGGTAAAGGCCAATTCAACTTCGCGGCCTTGCGGCGCCAAGGGGGCTGAGGCGCGATCGTAGGCCGGGGCTCCGTTTTTCAGCCCGGCAAGATAGGTAAGCGTTCCATTGCCCGTTTCGGCTCGTAGCGGCTGCGTAAGCGACAACCGCGACCATTTGCCGACACCTCGAACGCCCCGTTCCACGGCAATATCCCAAGTGGACATCAGGTGCGGTTCCACGTCCAGCATTGCGCCGGAGGGAAGATCCACTTGTGTGAGCGCCAATGTCCCCGAAAAGGTGATCGCCCACGAACGATCGAATTCGAATCGGGCGATCCTGCCGAACCAAGTCGTCGACGAGTGCACATTGTTGCCAAACGCGCCTGACGGGAAGCCTCCTAGCCAAGATGAATTGTCTCTTAACACACCCCACCGAAAGCCGGCGCTGGGGGCCTGCTCAATCCCGATTCGACCATCTCCCTTCAATAGCCGAAGGGTATCTGCCCCGGCCCCGTCAATACGGGCGACGGCGCGTGCTGGTATCGCGACAGTCCTGGGAGTGAATCCGAGATGCAATTCGCCGCTGTGTCCCGCAGGATCGGCAAAGGTCGGGGTCAGGCGCGGCTGACTCCACGGCTGCACGGACATGTACCGAACTGGCGATGACCAGAATGGTGCGCCCCAGTTATCCAGGCTGGCTACCTCGACACCCTGGGCTGCCAGGCGCAGACCCAAACCACCGATTGCGGGAGGAAGGCTTAGCATCGTCATTTCGGTATCGCTGCGCCACGATGAGGTTCCTGTCGTCGTGCCCCCGACGGGTTGCAAAGCGGCATTGAGGTCGATCAACCCCGCTCCGTAAACCTCAAGCTGAGCGTAGTGGCCGGTGTTGTCCGCCGTGTTCACCAATCGTTTTACGATTTCGACATTGCCGAGTTGCCCGCGAAAGTGCTCCATGAGCAGCGCAATCGCCCCGCTGACTACCGGCGCGGCGAACGATGTGCCCTTAATGCCGAATTGAAGCCAGTTCCAACCCCAGCTTGAGGCCGCATTTGCTGTCCCTGGGGCCGCAACGCAGAAATGTCTTCCCCAGCGATCAGCGTCCCAATCGGTCGGCAGCGGGCCACAGAAATTGGTGTAGCTGGCGTGATAGCCGTCATTATCAACGGCCATTACGGACAACTGAGATCCGCGGACATGGGTTTCGTAGCGTGGAATATCAGCGCCTAAGCCACTGAATTCTTCAGTGTTGTTGCCAGCTGCGTAAACAACCACAGTGCGATCATCTGGATCCACGCCGGTTTGCATGATCGCTCGCCAGGTTTGTGGCAGAGTCTTTCTCAATCCTTCGCCCCACCATTGCGTCTCGTCATCCAGAAAATCCGCGATCACGGCAGGATCGAACACGTCGATCCCGAAGCTCCGATTAATGATGTCGTAGTGCGAATAGGCGTCTTCAATTTCTTTGGCCCACCGGGCGTCGAGGTCTATTCGTTCCCCCGCAGGCATCCCCCGAATGTTCCGAAGCAATGACCGTTCCCTTCTGGCTTCCGCACTCTGACCGTGCCAACTGTAGTCTTTGGCGATCGGCACGATTGTGGCACCGGGAGCCACTCCGAAATCGCGCCCTGCCGCGACCGAGGCCACAGCCGTTCCATGAGCAGATGCACGTCCTTCTGCGTTCGTCCCATAACCCCCGTGCGGCACAATGGCCCATCGCCAGTCTTCCCCTTCTTCGTAGGCATCATTTCGGAGATACCAGGATTCGCCCTCGCCCGGCCATCCGTTGCGAGCAACAATCCAGCGGACGGCCAGCGTTTCGAACAGGGTGTCGCCGCCAGGATTGGTATAGAAAAACACTTTGCACTTGAGTTCTTCCTCCCCACCCTCTGTAGCCTGATCGCATGCCTTGGCATCCGAATAGCGATCATCGCTGGGGAACAATGGGTATAGCAAATTGGCTCCCTCGAATGAAATACGGCCCTCAAACTCGGGCAGCCGATAACTTACGATGTCGTCGTCAATGCCGATCCGAACTCCCGTACCCGTTAGGCCACGAGCGTATGCGTGGTGGGCCCCGATCATTTCGAGCGCATGCGGCTGAAAGACAGCCATTCTCTCGTCAGCCAAAAATTCTGAAGCGGAACAGGACTCCGAAGCGCAGCGGGCAATCGAGTCCCTTACGGTGAACGGATCCGATTGCGCTTCGTAGTCATTCTTGTATTTCTCCATCCAAATCCGGCTCTTTACCTCTTCCTGTTCCGCCTCCAGCAATTCGACCTCTTGCTGGTTTCTGGTTTGAGTTAATTCCTCCAGCGTGGTGTACGCGGATGCGACCGCCCGCCATGCTTCGTCCAATTCTTCGGGATCATTGGGATTTTTCTCGGCTTCGGCAAACGAGGCAATTGCATTTTCGAACTGTACCTCGGCGTTCGCAACATTCGCCAATGTCTGATTCAGCGCGGCGCGTGCCGAGGAAGTATTTTCTTCACGCTGCTGCAAGTCGGTTTGTCGCGCGCTCAAGCCCTGTGAATACTCGTCCGCAGAAATGTCGGGGCGCAGATCCTCATTCGCCCCGTAAACGCTGTTTTGAGTGATGATTACGCAAAAGAAGGCAATGCCAACGGCGATGGATAAGTTCCGCATGTGATTACCTCGGTAGGGCGGCTGGCTGCCGTAAATTTCATTAGAGTCGGCACGCGGGAATCCTTTCCATAGACGGCAAAGACAAACAAATGCCCGGGCGCCGAACGGGGAGTTTTGGATAATTCTACTTCGCCCATAACGACACCTAGGTGTAAGGCGCTGGATCTGAGGGGCGGATCTGAATGGCGTGACGTTGGAATTCGTCTGGAAAATTGCCGCCTAAACGGCCCGAAATAGGCCATCGACACCCAAATGTCGCGAAACGCAAGCATTTTCCTTCTTGACAACTCGAAAACCGCCATTGCCTGTAAGCTTGCGCCCCAGGAATCCTCCCCCGAAATCAAAACTAACGCGTGAGCTCCAGTGACACCGACATCCTGATGCGCCTCGCCGCCTTCGAGCGCGTCAGGCTTCTGAGCAGAATGCATGATCACCTCACGCAAAAGGAGTTGCGCTCCGGGTTCGAGTTCAACAACCACCGCGTCCCCCTCGTGAACCCGCAGCGCGGGATCTTCAAGCCGAGGAGCATGCATTACCTGCTATCGATCAGGACGGTGTTTCCTCGCCCGGGCGGACGGGTCTGGTACGACGATCAGCGGGAAGTCCACCGGCAGATTTTCGAGGGCGATGACGCGATCGACTATGCCTTTATGGGGAATGACCCCAACGCCGCCGACAACCAATGGCTTCGGGCGGCATACGAGAACCGTATCCCGGTGATTTATTTCCTTGGCATCGCGCCCGGTCGTTACCAGGCCATTGTGCCGGTGTATGTGGCGGATTGGGATGCAAAGGCGCTCAAGGCCCGGATCGTGTTCGGCGATCAGGATCAGCAGGAACTTGTGGCTCCCCAGGACGTCCAGGCGCGCCGTTATGCGCTTCGCACTGTCAAGCAGCGGCTTCACCAGGCGTCGTTCCGCGAGGCGGTGATCAGTGCCTATCGGGGTCGCTGTTCACTTTCCGGACTGCCGGAGAAACGTCTGCTCGACGCCGCACACATCATTCCTGACGCCAACGAGCAGTTGGGTCAGCCCGTTGTGCCCAATGGATTACCGCTGTCGAAGATCCATCACGCAGCCTTCGACGCCTACCTGATCGGCATCGATCCCGACTATCGCGTGCACGTTTCGGACCGCCTACTTGAGCAGCACGACGGCAAGATGCTGGAAGCGCTCAAATTGCTGGATGGAGGGAAGGTTCACCTGCCGCGCCGATCTGAAGACAATCCGGATCGAGACCGATTGGCACTGCGGTTTGAGTTGTTCAATAAAGCCGCATAGCGCAGGAAATCTGCAGAGTTCCTTGGATTTTCTTGCATTATTCGGATCATGTGTTGTGCGGAAGATCAATGAGGGTCTTCCCAAGAACTGGGCCAAGAGGAATGTCATTTCTGACATACTCTAAGGCAAGAAGTAGGATGTCAGATGTTGCGCACGCGCTCATGGATCTGATCATTGCAAGTTTGACGGAAACAGTACTAAGTCTTGATCCTGTGATGCTATCCTGCAAATGAAAAATAATGTTGGGAATGTACTATGAAATGCCGATATGCACGTATGGCGATTTTTCACGCAGATCAGGTTGATTGGGTAGTTAAGGACCAATCCAGAGAAGATTACATTAGAGCCACGCTTGCCAAGAATGCTGAATTTAGGCATGGCAAGACAACACTGTATTACTCCCCAAGACTCATTACGGAGCAGCTCATCGCTGGCGTGATTGAACGAAGAGCTACGCGAACCGTCAAATCCGGGCCATGGGAAAACGAAAAAAGTCAAGTGGAAACATACAATACGGCTAACTTTGCAATCAAACTATCAGAGGGGCAAGAAGCTGCTCTAGAGCAAGCTGCCGGTGTCTACAAGGGAAAAGCGGTACTCGTGTTTAGGAGCTTGGGAGAGCACTTCAACGCGCAACCGCACAACTGGCACATAGATTTTCGCCAGATAGGTTCTGAGGGTAATCTCGAAGAGTACTTGAGTAGACACTCTGGGGCCATTAAGAAGATATCCTTGATCTTTGAGAGGCCAAATGCTGACTTTGGGGCCCATAGGGCGCTGCACGACGACCTCAAAGAATCGCTGTCAAGGATTAGAGCTAGTCGACTGAAGAAGGATTATGTATCAGATGAAGCACAATTGATGCCGGATGACCGCGTTCGTAATGAAATGAATTATGCGAATAGTGGCAACGGAGATCTGAAGATTTCGAACAAGGATGATTCTGGGAATGCCACCTCCTTTAGGAGCAAACAGAGTGAGCATTCTGCACAGGTGGAAGACAACAGGAAAGTCGACGAAATGGAAAAGGACGATGAGATACGAGACGTTGCAACAAACATGCTTGGTGGAGTAGAAGCAGCATACCGTGAACCCAAAGACTAGCAGCGGATTCTGGCTCTATGCAATTTGTGGCTGCATAAGTGTAGCGATGTTTGCCACAGCCATATTTGGAACGGACTATGTGCTAAGTAACGACTTCTTGCTTGATTTCGTAGAGCAGGATCTACTGAATGTGCTAGCAATAACGACATCGGTCACGATGGCGTGGTCTGGGCACTTGGTTACGCTTCTAACTCGCTTGGAGGATTCTATCAAGGGATTGGAATTTAGGAGATTAAGAGGAACACTCAAACGCAATATAATCTTCTTGGGGGCCTACTTCTTGGTAGCCTTCCTCTTGCTTGTGGCAGAGGCAGGTATAAGTTGTGGAAGAATTCTTAGGGCCTGCATATACGCAATCTTGCTGACAATATTCCTTTTGAATGTGATCCTAATGATTCAGTCACATCTCATCAGCTTCAGAATCCCGACTAGAGGGCAAGTTGAACGAATGGTGGTAGCTGACGAGATTAAGGAAAACAACAATAGCTCGTAGATTGAGTCGGCGGAAAGCGTTGTTACCTGGTAGTTGAGGTGACCGTTCTCCCCGACACGAGCCACGCTTAATTTGGGAGGACCCTCAGATTGAAGGGCCCCCTTTTTCCGTACCAGATCGTCAGCGAATTTCTGACCTGTTTTCGACCCAGCGGGCCTTAAATTCCAGGGGGAGAGGTCATCGAGAGACCGGTGAGGCCGACTCTCGTTGTACTTTCGCCGCCAAGCTTGCAACTTTTCCTTGGCGTCCGTCAAATCATCGAACCAGTGCACGTTGAGACATTCGTCCCGGAGATTTCCGTTGAACGACTCGATGAACGCATTGTCCGTGGGCTTTCCAGGCCTGGAGAACTCCAAGGTCACGCTATTGGCATAAGTCCACAGATCGACCAGCCGGCCGCAGAATTCGCTGCCATTGTCGCAGTAAATCCGCTTCGGAGCGCCCCGTTTCTTGGTGATCCGACTTAGGACGTTGACCACATCCGGTGCCTCGTAGGCTCTTGCCGGGTTCAATGGCCAGACGCTCCCTAGTGAAGACATCCACGACCGTCAACGCTAAAAAAACGCAGTCGGTCGACGGTCTGATCACTGACGAAGTCCATCGACCAGGCCACGTTCGGCGCCTTCGGCTTGGCACGGGGCGGTTGACGGCTTGCTGCGCCGACATGCCGCCTGGGCCGCCGAGGCCGTAATTGCAGGCCTTCTTGGCAATACAGGCGATAGACGCGCTTCTTGTTCACGTGGATCCCCTCACGTGGATGCGCTTGTAGCCGTACGGGACCCGGCTCAGCGCCAGGTCCCGGATCTTCTGCCGTAGCGCCTCTTGAGATGGCCGGATCGACTTGTACTGGAACGTGCTGCGGGCGGTACGCGTCACTTCACAACCGCGCCGCTCGCTCACCGAGTAGCGCCCTGCCAGATAGCGCACCGCCGAGCGGCGTTGCGATGCGCTTACCATTGTTTTCCCGCGATGTCCTGCAGCATCCACCTTGTCCAGGCTCAAGTCCGCCACCAGGCGCTTGAGCTTGGCGTTCTCCTCGCGAAGCTGCTTCAGCTCGCGGACCTCCGACGGCTCCAGGCTGCCATACTGCTTCTTCCAGCGGTAAAAGGTCTGCTCGGCAATTCCGAGCTTACGGGCAATATCCGCCGCTGAGACCCCCAAATCGTGCTGCCTGACCGCCGCGACGATCTGCTCGACCGAGTAGCGCTTGCGCTTCATCCGACATCCTCCTTCCTCGTCTAGAGTTTGTCAGAAATCGCATCCGATGTGGCCCAGTTATTGGGAGTACCCTCAAGGTGTTTGCCGTTGCTGGGGCACTGATACCACTGGCCATTTCAGGTTCCTCAAGCAATAGGTAACCTGCTCTGAGATGGGTTCGATTGCGGCGAGCACCCAATAGATCCGCCAATCGCTAGAATGTGTGACTAGCGCTCTCGCTCCAAGAAGAAAAACAATGAAAAACTGGCATGTCGCGACCTACGCGATTTCCAAAGTTCGCCTTTGTGCAATCACTGATGCCCTAACTACTGGGCCTCTCAATGTAAGGAAGCGCTATCACGACCACGTGCCTTCGACTCAGCAAAGCGCCTCGTGCAAACCTGGGCGTATCTGATCACTCCTGCATTCAAATGAATGCCAACTTCGAATCCCGATCATATTGGGCCGGTAACGCAACAGCGTTTCTTCATACATGTTGCTCAGAGATCATCGGTCAACTTGCTCAACGTGTAAGCCACGAGCATTCCGGAAATGAAAGGCAACAAATGATAGCTTGGGATCGGACAATTAGGCTTCTGCAAGCTGCATTTGCTTCAGCAGGCGAAGATGCCAAAGAATGGGGTGTCTTAATCGAGATGCCGCTACTTAGGCTTGGCCGTCGAATTGATGCAGTAATACTTGTACGCGATCAAATTGTATGTATTGAATTCAAGATAGGTTCTGCCAAGTTTCACACTGCTGACATCGACCAAGCGGTTGACTACGCCTTGTGTTTGCGTGACTTTCACGAAGGCTCAAGGGGTCGACTCATTACGCCTGTCTTGTGTGCCGACCTAGCGGATGTATCCGAGGCGCAATTCTGCTTAAGGTATATCGAGCATGTTGCGTCTTGCGTACTCACGAATGGCCAACAGATTGCAAACGTATTGGTCTCAGTAGCGAAGCAAGCACAGCGGACACAGATTAACTGGCAATCGTTTGATAGTTCTCGCTACAACCCGACGCCCACTATTGTTGGCGCTGCACGGGCGGTATACGCTGGTCACGGAGTGGAAGAAATAGGGCGGTCCGACGCCAGTGCTACAGACCTAAGGAATACGGCGCAAGAGTTAGAAGGAATAGTTGTTGCTGCTAAGGAACAGAAAGAGCATGCAATTTGCTTTGTAACGGGCGCTCCTGGCTCTGGAAAGACGCTGCTTGGATTAGACCTAGTGCTCTCCGGAGAGGCTGGGCGCGTTCGCGGCGAGCCGGCGGTGCTATTGAGCGGGAATAGGCCTTTAGTCCATGTGCTACAGGAAGCAATCGTAAAGGATGCTCGAGACCGCCTCGGTGTTAGCGCAATTGGCGTACGAAGGGAAGCTCAGCAGGCTCTCCAAACACTACTTGGTTACCTGAGAGAGTATTCCAATCCAGAGAGTATTCCGGTAGAACACGTTGTGGTCTTTGATGAAGCGCAAAGGGCTTGGGATAGCAATACGGGTTTCAAGTTGATGGGCCGGAATAAGTCCGAGCCCCAATTATTCTTGGAAATCATGGGCCGCCTGTCGTGGGCATGCCTTGTCTGTCTTGTAGGGTCAGGGCAGGAGATAAATCGAGGGGAAGGGGGCCTTGCTCTTTGGGGCGAAGCGGTCAAGGAACTACGTGACAAGTGGCGTGTTTATGGCTTTAAGCGAGCTCTTGGGGTTTCAGTTGGCAGTTTCGGATCTTTGAGCCAAGCAGAGAGCATTTCGGCAAAGAGTGGGGAGCAATTGCACCTGAAGAGCAATATTCGTGCGCACAGGAACCCAAAGTACGGACTGTGGGTAGAAGCTCTCATGGCGGGCGAATTAACCAAAGCAGCAAGCATTGCGAGGTCAATGGAATATCCCCCTGCCGTTATTACTCGTGACTTAGGTATCCTCAAGAAATGGCTGCGTGCACGTAAGCGAGGTGGGCATCGTGCTGGCTTGCTAGCAAGTTCAGGGGCGAGACGGCTACTTGCGGAAGGAATCCCGCCTTCGCCAAGATCAAATGAACTAGACGCAGTTGCCCATTGGTTCTTGAAGCCTGACACAGACTTTCGCTCGTCGAATTCTCTGGAGATGCCTCTGAGCGAATACGTTTGTCAGGGTCTGGAACTAGATTACGTTGGATTGCTCTGGGGAAATGATCTCATTTGGGTGAGTCGAAGAAACCAAGATGACTCGTGCTGGGTTCCTAGAGAGATGCGCGCTCCCAATTGGAAAATTCGCAAGAAAGTTGACGCAGTGCAATACAGGCTTAATGCCTATAGAGTTCTCTTGACGAGAGCTAGGGCAGGGACGGCAATCTTTGTCCCGCACGGCAAGGAATCTGATCCGACACTGGAACCAAGACAATTCCAAGGGATCTTTAATGCGCTCCGCCATTCTGGCTGCGAACAGATCGAATAAGAAGTTGTTAGACACGGAGTGCCAAATGTGTTGGGCCGAGAATGGCCCGAGACCTTGCTATTCGGTTGGCAATTGAGGAATAAGTTCCAGAAAATGCGGGTCTCGTTGAATCAGGTTTTACTTTGCGTATTCCGAAGCAAAGTAGCCACCTGTTCTAATCGAAAGTGGCCACCCGTTTGGAGTGAACCCCTGAGGTTGGACACCAGGGCCGTGAGATTTAGGCCACTTGCCGAGCATGTCGTTCCTCAAAATCCATCGGGCTGAGGTAACCCAGCGCCGAATGGAGCCGTTTCTCATTGTAGACCTGGTCCAGGAACCGCGGTAAGCGCTTCACGACGTCCTGGAAGGTCTCGTAGTCGTTCAGATACACCTCTTCGTATTTCACCGTTTTGATGAAGCTTTCGCATTGAGCGTTGTCGTAGGGATTCCCGCGCCGGCTCATTGATCCCCGCAGGCCCCACTCGGCCATCAA